>Ga0351899_1061_pt1 | contig 34109 bp, 40 predicted proteins | sample BONcelHT113001C6_FD_206833 | JGI IMG/M metagenome (GOLD analysis project Ga0351899, IMG submission 206833) | Enriched cells from coal bed in the Powder River Basin, Montana, United States - BONCAT cells T11 rep1 HSBNCT.T11.300.1.C6 ... | reverse complement strand
GTAACCTCAGTCACGCCGGCCACATCGGCTACCTCGCGCTGCGTCCTTCTGTCTCCGCAGAGGATGGAGGCGATGTAGATGGCGGCTGCGGCCACGCCCGTGGGCCCGCGCCCGCTGGTGAGCTCCTTTTCTGCAGCCTGGCGCAGGATCTCGATTCCCTTGGCCTGCACCTCGCCCTTCAGATTCAGACCCGAGCAGAAGCGGGGAATGTAGTCAATGGGGCTTGTCGGCATGAGCTTGAGTGCCAGCTCGCGGGAGACAAATCTGTAGGTCCTGCCGATCTCCTTTCGAGAGACCCTGGAAACCTCAGCAATCTCGTCCAGTGTGCGGGGCACGTTGCACTGCCGGCAAGCGGCATAGAGCGCCGCTGCGGCCACGCCCTCAATGCTCCGCCCGCGAATGAGGTTCTTGTCCACGGCTTTTCTGTAGACAACCGCTGCCGTCTCTCGCACGTTTCTGGAAAGACCCAGGGCAGACGCCATCCTATCCAATTCAGAGAGCGCGAAGGCTAGGTTTCTCTCTGTGGCATTGCTAACCCTGATGCGGCGTTGCCACTTTCTCAGCCGGTACAGTTGGGCTCGGTTTTTGGAGGAGATGGTCTTGCCGTAGGAGTCCCTATTCCTCCAGTCGATCATGGTGGAGAGGCCCTTGTCGTGGATGGTGTAGGTCATGGGCGCTCCTACTCTGGACCTCTTCATGCGCTGGTCGTGGTCGAAGGCTCTCCACTCCGGCCCCTGGTCGATGAAATTCTCGTCAATGACCAGACCGCAATCAGAGCAGACCAGCTCGGCGCGCTCATAGTCGCGCACGAGGGTGTGGCTCTTGCACTCCGGACACTCTACCGTGAACTTCTCGAACTCGTCTACCTTCTCTTTCTCGCGCTTGAGCCGGGTCCTTTCCTTGAGCTTTTCCGGCTCTACCCTCTCTATCTCTCTCAGCTTCTCAATCTCTTCCACTTGCTATCTCTCCCCGGCGCCTCGTCGATATAGAGCTTCTTTCCGACGTGGGCAGCGGCATCTACACCTCTATTTGGTCGAACGATGATGTACGGATGATTAATGGGGCCGAATATATCGAAAACCTTTCCGACTCTGGTCCTCTTCTGATCCACAACCCAGGAATTGGTTCTGGGGATATTGGTCTCGCTTCCAACAATCTGCTCGCTTTGGAGAATCAATTTATTCTGTACAACATGAAGAGCGGTGCCTAATCTCTTCAAGAGGCCACCTCATCTATATAGATGCAGAACTGATATTTAAGCCTTCCGAAAACCATTTATAAATGTCCCTCGCAGGGGGGGGGAGGTGCCTAAAGGTTTATCATCCCATGCCGGCAACCTATTATGTAATGTTCGAACAGCTTCCAACCGTACCCACATCAGAAGAGCTTTTAAATAAGTCCTTTAGGCGTGCCTCTCGCGCTACAGATGACGAGTCCATGGTGCAAAACGCCGGCAACATTCTCTCCGACAATCTCAGCAACCTGATCAAGAAATTCCCCTCATTTGAGAATCTGCCGCCCTTCTACAGAGAGATGGCAGACATAATCGCAGGCGTGGATCGCATCCGCATCAGCCTGTCTCGCCTGGGTTGGGCTTCCCGACAGATAAGACTGATCTCAAAAGAGTATGTAGGCAATATTAGAAGGTCTCGAGGTCTGGACACCAGCCCTGCCCGAAAGTCAGCCTTTGGGCGCTACTCTTCGGTCATGAGGTCCATTGAGAAGGATCTGCTATTCTTGAATGAAGCTCGTAACCTCCTGCGCAAGATGCCGACCATAGACCCGGCGGTGCCGACCATTCTCATCGCCGGCTACCCCAATGTGGGCAAGTCAAGCTTCATTGTGCGAGTCACTGGAGCGCGGCCCGAGATCGCCATGTATCCATTCACCACGCGGGGCATCTTTGTAGGCCACTTCATGCGGGGCGATCAAAAGTATCAGGTCGTGGATACGCCGGGACTGCTTGACCGACCGATGGAAGAGAGAAATGAGATTGAGCGGCAGACGGTAGCCGCCTTGAGCCATTTGCAAGGAGTCGTTTTATTTATCCTGGACCCCAGTGAGCACTGCGGCTATCTTATCGATTCGCAGCTTTCTCTGGCCGAGGATCTAAAGAACTGGCTAACGCTGCCCGTTCTGGTTGTGGCCAATAAGGCAGACATATTGAGATTTGGTGAAGACAAAGATATGCTGAACATGTCCACCGAGACCGGTCAGGGCGTAAATGAGGTTCTGGATAAGCTTGTCTGCCTGCTTGACGCCATGCCGCGCTATGTTGCTCCGGATCCTGATCAGAATGAAGAGCCTATGGTTCCCAGCCGGAGAACGTAAAGCCGCTCGAAAAAGCATCCCTCGTCGGCCACCACCTCTGCGTTTAGCCCTGCGGCCTTCGCCGTTCTCCGCACCTCGGCGAGCCCGGTCAGGCTGGATATGAGCAGCAGTGCTCTACCGCCGGGCCGCAGATGTTCCGCCAGATCCTCGAGAAATCGATCCACCGTCTGCCGGCCGCTCTCACCTCCGTCCAGGGCGTAGTCTATCCATTGACCGGTTCTCTCTTTTGGCTCGGTGGGCAGATATGGTGCGTTGAAGAGTATCAGGTCGAACTTTCCTTTGATTCCCCGGAACAGATCCGCTCTTATGACCTCGATTCCCCTGACTCTGGCCGCCCGGACGGCATGGGGATTTATGTCTGTGGCCAGGAGGAATGCGACCTTCGCTCCCAACTCCTGAGAGATGAAGCCGCTGCCGCAACCGATCTCCAGCACGCTGTCCGCGGGCCAGGCCTCGGATTGTGCGGCTCTGAGGAGGAGATAGGTATCCTCGGCTGGCTGGTAGACATCTTCATTATTGATTGGGGCAGGGAAGGTCATCAATGGCGTGCTCATTTTGTCAGAGGAGAACTCGCCAATCTCTTCCCCTCCAGCTCCTGCAACTGGAGCACCCTCATCTGTACAACATCCATGGCATCCTCGAATAGCTTTCGATCTATCTCAATGCCGAAGAATTTCCGGAGCTTCTCCGGCGGGGTCATGGTGCTGCCGGCGGAGAGATAGGCCATGTAATTCTCATTGAACTTTTCCGGATTTTCTTTATGCATCTTGAATAAAGACAAAGTCACGGCTTTGGACAGGGCATAGCTGAAGGTGTAGTAGTTGTTGGTGAGGTAGATGTGGCTGATGTAGGTCCACTGGGCACTGTCCTCCGGATAATAATCTACCAAACCGCTCCGGTAATCCTTGGATAGGTTGGTCCAGAGCAGGTTAAGCTCGCTGCCGCTCACATTTGCTTTTTGGCGGCAAAGCTCGTGTGCCTTGTTCTCAAACTCGGTGATCATGGGCTGGAAGGTGAAGTAGTTCTCATAATCACTGACGCTTTCCGCTAAAATTGCCAGGGCGGTATCCTGGTCGTAGTTTTTCAGGGCATAGTCCACAAAGAGTTCCTCATTGAAGGTTGAGGGGATTTCCATCTCGTACTCTGTGCCTGCACAGTAAAGATAATCCACATTTTTGCCCATCAGGTAGAAGTTGATGGCATGACCCATCTCATGAGTAAGGGTCTTCTGGTCTTGCATCAAACCCTTGTAGTTCATGAATATCAACGCCGGACGCGAAAGTGCACACATATCCTGGCAGTAGCCTCCCGGCTGCTTTCCATCCTCGGGGTTGGGGTAGACATCCATTGAGCCGCTGGTCGTTGTCTCTACAAATATGTCCAGGAATGCCGGATCCATTGCCGCATAAGAGGCGGATATGTTAGCCAGCGTCTCCTCGTAGCCGTATTTCTTGTCGGGATTTTCCAGCAGTTGAAGCGCCAGGTCATAAGGCTTAAGGGGCGACAGATTCATCCTCGTCTTTCGAAACTCGTAATAGCCATCAAAGTCTCCCTTGCGCTCCTTGAAGACCTGGTTCATCGTCTCTACCTGCTCTTTAGTCAGATAGGTCTCGAACATCTTGGCGTCGTAAGAGTCGGAGTAATTCAGCTCTCGGGCGAGCAGGTCGTCCAATCTTGATTTATTGCCGTAGATCTCTGCCATTTTGTCCGACTCGTTAATGAGATGGTAGAAACGTTTGTCGTAGCCCATCTTTCTGTTATTTCGGTTGCTATCGGTGGAGAGAAGCTCCGAGTAGGTTTGGGAGTTTATGGCCAGCTCTCTTCCGTCCTCTAAAGTGATATTTCCAGCAACGGTAACGTTATTGGTTACCGTCTTTTCCGCCTCGGTGTTGATCTTCATAAGCTGGTTGGAGATGTCAGCGAGATAGGCGGCATGCGTCTCATTTCTGGGCCGGTGATCTTTGTAGCGCTGGTAGCTGTTCTCCAGGTATGCTCTGTACTTTTCCAGGCCCGGCTGCTCTGAAAACAGCCTGTCCCATTCAGGAGGAGAGAGCGACTTGAGCAATATTTCGGCGAAGGAGGTGGCCTTGGCATGCTCCGTGTATAAATTCTGTACATCGGAGACGAATTTCTCGAAGAATTTGTCGTTGACATTCAGGCTATTTTGGGCATAAGCATATGCCATAACGACGCTCAAATTCCGGCTGAAGTTCTTATTCGCCTCGATGTATTCCAGCAAAACTTTTCCTGTGAGGTTTTTGAACAGGGGGCGAAATGTCGCATTTATCTCCTGAGACATTTTTTGCTGCCCTTCGAATTCTGCAGTTGCCGTCTCCTTATCTTTAAACAAGGTTGATAAATCCCAGGAAGTGGTAAGCTCACTTCGATTCAGTCCGTCCGTCCCTTTCTCAGGAGATGCGGCTAGGCTTGAACCACTAATTAAAAGCATAAATGCAATAAACATGGCCGTTATTAAAAATCCTTCTGCCGATTTAATCACTCTTCCACCTCGAATGTCATACAAATTGACCTATCCACTATAAATAATTGAGTCTGCTTGTTTGTGATGGTTGGACAATGAAATATAAATAGAAAAAGCGGAGTCTGCATGTTTCGTAGGGTAAGGGTTGAGACAAAAGTAGAGGATAAATGATGAACAAATTTCCAATAGTTGCACTGGTCCTGCTCATGGCAGGAATGACTCTGGTCCTGAACTGCTCCGGCATTTCCTGCCCTTTTGCCGGAGATAACAGCACTTGCCAGGTAAACGGAAACTGCAGTGTGAATGGCAGCGGAAACTGCACCTGCCCCAATGGTTCAGTCTGCTCTCTAAATAACTCCTCCGAAGAGAATTGCTCCGCACTGGGGTCTTGTCCTGTGAAGGCTCCATCCAACGGGAAATGGCTGCTGTTCAGGACGCTGAATCAAGATGGATCGAGATTTGATCGAGACCGTTCTCGATCAAATCGATAGACTTTTATGGACGATTGCATTCTTGATGAGGAAAGGTGATCCGGCTTGATGGGAATCAATGAAATGGGATTCGAGGTCTTTGAGGAGATGCTCGATTATGCAGACGAGTTGCAAATCGAGGTTCAAGAACTTGATAACGGTACTGTTGTGGCTGATGCAGGCGTAAAGGCCCATGGTGGCTACGGTGCAGGCGTCTACCTCTCCCGCCTCTGCATGGCAGACCTGGCGGAAATTCAGCTTACACCCTTCGATATCAAAGGCGTTTTATTGCCGGGCATTCAGGTGGCGACAGACCATCCCGCCGTATCCTGTATGGCCTCCCAGTGCGCCATGTGGCAGATCAAGGCTAACAAGTACTTCGCCATGGGCAGCGGTCCAGCGCGCGTGCTGGCCAGAAAGACCCGCGACCTCTACGAGAAGATCGGCTTTGAGGAGTCTTCAGATGTGGCAGTCATTGTCCTGGAGTCAAACAAGCTGCCGGACGAAACGGTCTCCGCCCTCATTGCAGAAAAATGCGGCATCGATCCGGCTGACCTGAGAATTGCCATTGCGCCCACGGACAGCATTGCCGGGCTGGTGCAGGTCTCGGCGCGTGTAGTCGAGACTGGTCTGCACAAGCTCTTTACCATGGGCTTTGACATAAACACCATCAAGTGCGGCTGGGGCAGGGCCCCCATCTCGCCCATAGCCGGAGACGCTACCATGTGTATGGGCTCCTCCAACGACGCCATAATTTACGGTGGGGAGACTTACTACACACTGGAATACGAGAACCTGGAAGAGCTACAGCAATATCTGAAAGGCATGCCGTCCCAGGCCTCACGAGATTGGGGGGCACCCTTTTACAGGACCTTCAAGGCGGCAGGCTTTGACTTCTTCAAGGTGGATCACAATGTCTTTGCCCCGGCCAAAGTTGTCATGAACGAGATCAAGTCGAGGCGCACTTTTGTAAGCGGCAAGGTGAACCTGGACGTATTGGCTGAGTCCTTCAATCTGCAGAGCTTAGATGCAGCTTGTTGAGGTTTCGATTAGGGGCTTTCTGCCAATTCCTTTTTCTTTTAAAAATGTCTAAATTTGGGATAAGCTAGATAAGCTCGCGATAACATTTAATGAGATTGAAATGAAATCCCCAGAGTGCGACCTCAAGGGCCATGGACAGTGCCGCGGCCCTATCTGCCAACGTGGCATAAGCCTCAATCACATGTGCGACCTGCACATCAAGCTTCAATCATACTGGACTGAACATAATCCTGGCAAGAAACTTAACGATTGGCTGGATGGACTGGCAAATGCGGAGATTGAGGAGGCATTAAGGAAGGCACCAACCCGTGGAAAGCACTGGATGGTGGTCGATATTCCATCCAGCGAAGAGTAAGCGATTTGGGCTATAATCATCATATGCTACAAAATTTGGCTCCTCTCTATTTCCTGTGGTGTGGCAGGAGCGAAAACCCTCCTTGAGGCCAGCTATACTATCTGGGATAAACGAAATAGCAGCCTTGCTTGCCGATTTTCATTTATCTGAATTGGATCTCGTTTGATGTTAACTTGAAGTTAACCACGCAAAATAGCGAAGCGCCAAAATTTTTCTCATATATTATTTGATATTACTCAGAAATGACCCGAAATATTTACAGGAAACAGGAAACCCAAAACCCAATGGCATAAGTGATTTTTTACCTTTTTACCCATTTGCCTTATTTCGTTGTTTATTGAACTTCACATTAAGCAATCTAACCATATTGGCTTTTTTTAGCTAAAATTTTTTTCATTAAATGCGGTAATTTTGGATTTCATCCACAATTTAACCGATGAATTTATTAACAAGGAATCAAACTGTGTGAAGGAATGCCGTGTTGAAACGGAGGTGATAATCAATGGATATTATGTCCCAAATATATGCAATCATAATCTTTGGAGCGATGGTTGTCTTATTGCCATGGGGTTTGAATAAATGGTCCGACTCCAAGTCTGGTGTAAGGTAGGCATTTGCGCATGATTTGGTCCTGGAGATGCCAGGACTTCTGTGTTTTTGCGTTTTTTGAATAGGTAGTTATTCTATCAATGAAAGAACCTTGCCCGCCAGAGGCAAGTGTATGGATTAACAGAGGCTAAGGTAGTGCGCTAAGAAAACATTGGATTTCAAATCAGTCATAGCCAGGGAAATACTCCTTGCGAGCCTGTTTCTCTGGGATGCTCATCTCCTTGAGTAGGAGAAGCATGGAATCTACCATTCTTTGCGGGCCACTGGAATAGAATGTCCAATCGGCATAATTGGGAAGGAGCTCCTTAATCATATTGGCATCGATTCTGCCGATCCGGTCTTTCCAGGAAGGACCAGGGCGGGTCAGGGTATTAATGATAGTAAGATTCGGATTTTTTGCCTTGAGGACCTCGAATTCATCTTTGAAGGGAATATCATCCTCCTGCCGGTTGGAGTAAAACAGGAAAATGTCAGTCGCCAGGCCCTTGTCTGTGCAGTATTTTATTATGCTCCGCAGAGGCGTTATGCCTATTCCCCCGGAGAGCATGGCGATCTTCTCGTGCTCTTCGTTGAAGGTGAAATTGCCATAGGGTCCGGAAAACCTGATAGTATCTCCCTTTTTTAGGGAAAGGAGGGCATTGGAGAACTCATGTCCGGTAAGCCTTTTGGTGACCTGCAGAAAATCCTCAGTAGGGCTGCTGGAGAGGCTGAGCGGCTTTTCGATTTCACCCTGTATGCCATTAAGCTTTAGAATTATGAACTGACCGGGGAGGTAATCAAATCCTTGGGGCCGGCAAAACCTAATTGATCTGGACGATCCGGTGTTCTGCATTGTCTCAATTACTTGTGTCTCAAATTGCGGCTTCATGGCAGGAACCTTTTTTGTCTCATCTTTGCATGGAGGGGCACAGTCGCATCAGCAAGTGATGGTAGCAGGGTATGTGCTATTTGAGACCCACCATGATGATCATAGCTACCACTTGCTTAAGCCTTTCCTTTCGTTGATCAGATAATGGATGCCTTTTTCAAGTTTTAGCCAGCACAATCTCCATCGAAGACACATTCACCGTCTTGCCGTCCTCACTCTGGATGGCCTCCGTGCCGATGGTTATGTTTTTTACAATGATATTGAGCATAAATCGATTCCTGGTGATCTCAGCCGCATCCACTGCCCGGGAGATGGCACGTCCTCTGGCCTTCAGTGTTACTGTGGAGACGGGCTTATTGAACTGGGTCATTACGGCAAGAACGTAGTTCATGACTGGTTTGTCACCGACGAAAATTACGGCATTGTCTTCCATAGCATCGCCCTTCCTTTTGCTTTTCTTGGGCAGGTTATTAACCCTTTCTCTCTAGTATATCTGCGAAGGCAAAATTGGGCTTGACCGCATCAATCTTCACCCGCAGTTTCTCGCCTAGCTGCGCTTTGCGCACAATGATCGCGAAGCCTTCTACTATGGCTACACCGTCTCCCGATTTGCCCAAATACTCGATCTGCACGTCCAGCATATCGCCTCTCCTTACCGGGCTGGTGAGCAGCTTTTTGGCCACGACGTAGGTCTCTGCGCTCTCCTTTCTGGATGCAAGCGGCGAATGAGCGTGAACTGATGAAAACTCCTTTCGGACCTCGTTTAAATAGTCCAGGAACATGTCACCCTGGAAGACCTTGACAACGAAATTTCCCCGCGGCCGCAGAAGCTTCTTGGCCATTTTAAGCGCCGAGCGAGCTAAGTCGACGGAGACGGCATGATCCCTGTGCCAGGCACCGGTAAGGTTTGGCGCAGCATCGCAGATTACCACATCCGCATCCCCGCCCAGGGCCTCCTTTACCAGATCTACAGTGCTCTCACTGGTTATGTCCGCCTGGAAGGTTTTCACGCCGGGGATGGGCGCTATGCCCTCCAGGTCCACGCCCACGATTTTGCCCCCAGAAAGTTTGGCTGCCACCTGTAGCCAGCCGCCGGGCGCAGCACCCAGGTCAACCACGCTGTCCCCTCGCTTGATGATGTTAAACTTCTCATTTACCTGTAGCAGCTTATAGGCGGAGCGGGCTCTATAGCCCTCTTGCTTTGCCAGCCGGTAGTAGTAATCTTTCTGATCTCTGGCCATTGTGTTTAATAAAATCGCAGAGGGATATAAGTGTATTTCGAGAAGCTTAAGTATCTGGTCGCAGATGGGATAAGTTAACGCTGCAAAGTGAGTCCAATGAACAGGAACCTCTTACTGGATGCAATCTCTGGCAGAGAGACCTCAGTTATCGATGAAGTGGCTGATGCGCAAGGAGTGAAGCCCAATTTTCTGCAAAGACAAATCGCCTCCGGACGCATCGTTGTAATGCAGCGAGATGGTAAGCCCTCTGTAGGCATAGGTGAAGGTCTGAAGACAAAGATCAATGCCAACATCGGGACCTCTGCCGAAGTTTATGATCCTGATATTGAGGTCGAGAAGGCAAGGATCGCAGAAAAATACGGAGCGGATACTATCTCCGATCTGTCAATGGGCGGAGATATCGATGCGATAAGGCTGAAAATATTGGATGAGACAAGCGTGCCAATAACTACCGTGCCGATTTACCAAAAAGTTGTCGAGAAGGGCTCTTTTAGGGACATAACCGAGCAAGATCTTATCCGGATGATCAAAAAGCATGTTAGCATGGGGATTTCGTCCATAGTCGTCCATGCAGGCTTCACCCTTGAGATGCTGGAGAAGCTTCAAAGCTCGAAGAGGATAATGGGCATGGTATCAAAAGGCGGGTCCTTTACATCGGCATGGATGCTGCAAAACAGCAGGGAGAATCCATTTCTGTCCCATTTTGACGAGATATGCAAGGCACTCTCCGAAAAGAACGTAGTGCTTTCTCTGGGAAACACCATGAGGAGTGGATGTATCCACGACCAAATGGATGGGCCTCAAGAGATGGAGATGGAGATGAACGCGAGGCTGGCCAGGAGAGCGAATGAGTTGGGTGTTCAGGTCATCATCGAGGGGATGGGCGGACATGTCAGCCCTGAGAAGATAGCGGCCTACGTCGCCTATTACAAGAGGATGACCGATCACCGGCCTCTGTTCGTCGCGGGCCCCCTTCCACTCGATATTGGCGTAGGGTATGACCATATCTCGGGGTGTGTTGGCGGGTCTCTGGCGGCAGGAGCGGGAGCTGATTACCTGTGTTATATCACCCCATCCGAACACCTCGCCCTTCCCAATGTGGACCAGGTAAGAGAAGGGGTTGTAGCCTTCAAAATAGCAGCTCATGTGGGGGATACCTTGAAGTATGGTCCAAGATCCGAAGACAAGATTCTAGCCGGTTGCAGAAGGGCGAGAGATTGGGAGGGGCAGTTCACGGCTGCCATCGATGGCGATAGAGCCAGGGAGATCCACCACCAGGATAAGGCAGAGACCTGCTCCATGTGCGGAAAATATTGCGCGATACTCATCATGGAAGAATACCTAAAATAACGATTTCGCATTCATTCGAGCATAGCATTTGAGCATAGTTTTATATATTGTCCATCAAATTTACAATAGCGAGAGAGGAAGGGCGGCTGCCGCTGGCCAACTCTGGCCGGTGTGGAAAGTCCCCCCACCACTGGACACACAGACATCCCCTAAAAGATGTGGGGCGAGAGCTCCGGCTCTGGCACAGAAACGAGACCGCTCCGCGTTAAAGCGATGATGCCGCGAGGCTGAGGTCGCGCGGGAAGCGGATGAAACGGCGAAACCCTGTGGGTGCAAGCCAAAATAGAGCTGAAATCACGGACGTCCAGCCAAGCTCGGGTATGGCGCTAAGCTGAATGCCGTCAAAGAACAGAAGGGGGCTTACTCTCCTCACTCGCTCACACGTTTTGTCCTTTTTATGCAATCAGTCTTGCTGCTACATCAATAGTATTATAATTAGTACGATCTCAATATAAGTAGAAATAAAAGAGATTGAACATGAAGTTTATTTCTGAATCATAACGGAGGGAATTGAGAAAGAATTCTATGATTGGAAACGAATGGAATGAAATAAATAGTATCATAACGTCTTCAATTCAATGGGCCTTAAAACCCAAATTTCAGAACGGATCAGATGCCAACTCAGCTTAAGTCTTCATGCAATAATTGAGATGATGAACGATAGCCTGAGCGATGATGATGTTAGAGATGTCATTGATAGTGGAACTCAATTAAATAACGACACAGGCGATGGCGATAAATATAAAAAAGGATGTATCACGGTAATTGCTGACAATAAACCGTGCCATTATAATGTAATCACTACATGGAAAGAAGGCGAGAATAGCAACTCGCCAAAAGATAAGAATTATCGAAGAAACAGATACCAACGACGAAAGAGAACGGATTTGTGTTCTAGATGCGAAAAAGGAACTCTGCAACAAGGTGAATACCCATTGGAAATATCTGGAAAGGTTCTTGGGCTCTTTGAAGGATTTAGATGTTCCAATTGTGGAATGATCTATTTTAGCGAAAAATCCACACCTGAAATAAGAAAGATCATAATAGGATTCGATACGCGCCCACTAGATCCAACTGAACTAATTTTGCTTCTCCTTGGCTCGTCAACAAGACCCGTAAAAGGAGCAATTAGCCTTATGAAGTCAACTTTTTTGTTATTTAAGGAAAAACTTAGCGAGTTTAACATTCCAGCTCTTTCTCCTAATTATATCCCTTATCATTATGGCCCTTATAGTTTTGATATTGACCAATCATTATATTCTTTAGAAGAAGATGGGCTGATTATGATAAGAGGAAAGCGTTCATCAAACAAAGAAAGCTTTGCCCTTACCAAGAAAGGACAAGAAAAAGCTAAAAAAATTTTTGATTCCTTGCCCGGAGATTTTAAAGATAATCTTCGCTCATGGAGAAGAGGATTAGACGAGATGGGAAACGATGGTATTTTAAAGGATGTCTATAAGAAATACGAAGAATACACTGTGAAGTCCAAAATAAAAAATAAGGTACTTCCTGAGTGGGCTCGAAAGAGGGCATAGATGAAAATAAAAAAAATATCTATTGAAGGCGATTTAGATCGTTTTGGTGGGAGGGCACTATCAATAAGCACAGATCGCGGAACCTTTAAAACGCCTAATCGAGCAGTGACGTCCTCAGAATTTCAATATAAAGCCAAGTTGCCTTTTGAACCGCCCTTAAATAATTATGTATCTGAGATTGTTGGGCAATTTTATAGCGATAATTGGGCTAAATTCATGAAAACGAATGGTTCTTTTAGTAATAGGCGAAGAACTATTAACTTCTTCTCAGATAAAATGGATTACACAATAAAGCGATATTTTCCGCAACTAACATCCGGGACAGAATTGGATGATAGCAGCATTAAGCAATTGTTAGAATTACAGCGAATGAGCAATCTCGACTTTATTAGCATACCCAGCCTTCCTGTAACAATAACCGATTTCGAGCAGATATCATCGAGTTTCGCCGAGGAGGTTCTATCTGAAAAACGGGAACCACTAATCTACTTAGACATGGGATTAAATATTGATATTTTCCGGCAGAGGCTTTTAGCATTGCTAGAACTCTCTGAGACCGATCAGATACATTCCATTGGATTAATATACAGGACAATTCATAAAAATATTCTAAACTATCGGCTTTTATGGGAGAATAGAGAATCCAACGTTTTATTGCAGATGTCGGGTGTACCTCGTGAAATTGCCAAGACAAATGCCACATCCACAATGCATTTACTCCAAAAATGGGGAATTGATTCGTTTAGTGTTAGAATCGGCCGCTATGTGCCTCAAAAGAAAAGTGGCGAAGCCTCAATTGCAAAACCGATAGGATCAACAAAACGTTTCGATCCTGATCCTTTAATATTCCATAAGTTTCAAGACTGGAGAGATCAAGGGAGCTCATTAAATTGTGATTGCCCAATATGCAAGGGCAAAAGTGCAGAAGATTTTATAGCATCTTATGCAGATCAACATGAAGAATATTCGAATCAAGTTTTTAATGCAGCAAATAGGCTTCACGAATATTACCAGAGTTCTAACGAATTTGATAGATCAAGAGAATATATAAAAGAAGGAGTGCTCTCAGAATACTTTAAAAGGAAAGATGGATTAAAGAAATCCGATATCCCTATTTAATGAGATTTTAAAGCACTCTGATCGAATTAGGAATGATCTCAAGACCCCGCTCACCCCACCTTCATCTCCCTCTCAAGCTTGCGCGCCGTATCCCGCAGCTGTATGGCCCTCTCAAACTCCAGCCTTTCCGCCGCGGCGCGCATCTCCGCTTCCAGCTCGATGATTACATTGGGAATGTCGGATTTGGGAATATGCCTGGTGTCGGTGATCTCCACAACCTTCTCCCGGATGGGCTTCTTGATTGTGCGCGGCACTATGCCGTGCTCCTGGTTGTAGGCCATCTGCATCGCCCGCCTCTGTTCTGTCTTCTCCATAGCCGCCCGGATGGAGCCGGTCATCCTGTCCGCATAAAGAACTACACGGGAATTGGCATTTCGGGAAGCCCTGCCGATGGTCTGGATGAGGCTCTTCTCATCTCGCAAAAAGCCCTCTTTGTCTGCATCTAGAATGCCGATGAAGCCCACCTCGGGGATGTCCAACCCCTCCCTGAGCAGGTTTATGCCCACCAGGACGTCGAACTTGCCCAAGCGCAGCTCGCGAATGATCTCCGTCCTCTCCAGGGTATCTATGTCTGAGTGCAGGTAGCGAGCTCGGATCTCGTTTTGAGCCAGAAAGTCCGTGAGCTCCTCGGCCAGACGCTTGGTCAGAGTCGTCACCAGCGCCCGGTCGCCCTTCTCCACCACCAGGGCAATCTCGGTCATGACATCTCTCACCTGCCCTTCTATGGGCCGGATCTCCACCAGAGGATCGAGCAGGCCGGTGGGCCGGATGATCTGCTCCACCACCTGGGCGGAATGCTCCAGCTCGTAAGCTCCGGGGGTCGCAGAGACGAAGATCACATTTCTCATATGCGTCTCGAACTCCTCAAAGCGCAGGGGCCGGTTGTCGTAGCTGCTGGGCAGGCGGAAGCCATAGTCCACCAGGCTCTTCTTTCGGGAGCGATCGCCGTTGTACATGGCCCGCAGCTGGGGCAGGGTCTGGTGGCTCTCATCAATTACCAGCAGGAAATCCTCGGGAAAATAATCGATCAGGCAGTAGGGCGCCTCGTCAGGCTGGCGGCGATCGAAATGGCGAGAATAGTTCTCGATGCCCTTGCAGCTGCCCGTCTCCGAGATCATCTCCATGTCGTGCAGCGTGCGCTGCTTGAGCCGGTGAGCCTCGATCATGCCGAGCATGGGTAGTCGCTCTTCCAGCTCAGCCAGGATGGTCTCAATCGCAGCCTTCTGCTCTTCTTCCGGGATCACATAATGCCTTGCCGGATAAATGAAGAAGTAGTTCAAGTCCTCAATGACCTGGCCTGTCTGCCGGTCAACTTCTAAGATCCTCTCCACCTCATCCCCGAACAGCTCGATTCGAATGATGTTGTTGAAGTAGCCGGGTACCAGATCGATGGTATCGCCCTTCGACCGGAAGCGACCGGGGGAAAGGTCCAGGTCGTTTCTCTCAAAGAGGATGTCTACCAGCTTTCCCAGGATCTCCCTTCTGGAAATCCGTTCTCCCACCTTGACCTCAAAGCCCATCTTCTGGAAGTTCTCGGGGTTGCCGAGGCCGTAGATGCAGGAGACTGATGCCACTACAATCACGTCGCTGCGAGAGAGCAGGGAGGCAGTAGCCGCCAGCCTCATCTGTTCGATTTTGGGGTTGATATGAGAGTCCTTCTCGATGTACTGGTCCTTAGCAGGGATGTAGGACTCCGGCTGGTAATAGTCATAATATGAGACGAAGTACTCCACCCTGTTTTCCGGGAAAAATTCCTTGAACTCGTTATAGAGCTGGGCGGCCAAGGTCTTGTTATGAGCAATAACCAACGTGGGCCTCTGCAGCTTTTCGATGACATTGGCCACGGTGTAGGTCTTGCCCGAACCCGTGACGCCCAGGAGGGTCTGGAAATTGCCGCCACCGCCAACGTCTGCCCGCTCGCCCGCCTGCAGGCCGGATATGAGCTGCTCGATGGCCTGCGGCTGGGAGCCTGTGGGCGCAAAGGCAGAGACCAGATGAAACTGCTGCCCAAAGGAACCTTGGGGGAGATCTAGGATTCTCGTCATATGAAGTGACAACAACTAGAATACATGAAGCTAAGAGCTTTTTGCTTCCACCTAATTACTACCGTCTAACCATCAAAAAGCCCTAATATTCCTAGAGCCAAGGAAGGCTGATGGACCACCCGGCAGAGATTTTTTCCCTCACCGTTGAGGAGCTGATGCAGCTTTATAATCCGATAAAGCCGCAAATCGAGGCCAGACTCATGGATTTCCGGCACATTTGGGAGACTGCCTCCGATGAAGACCTGTTCAGGGAGCTGGTCTTCTGCCTGCTCACGCCTCAGTCAAAGGCCAAGACCTGCTGGAAAGCTGTGCAGCGGCTGGACCGAAAGTGCATGATGGCTGAAGCCATGCCAGCGCAAATTTCCGAGGAGCTGGTGGGCGTCAGGTTCAACCTGCGCAAGGGGGAGTATATCTGCCTGGCACGCAATATGTTCAATTCCAGATCTCTAAGAGCTACGCTGGCAGAATTTGCCGGGCCCACGGCTGCAAGGGTTTGGCTGGTGGAGAATGTCAAAGGGCTGGGTTATAAAGAAGCCAGCCATTTCTTGAGAAACATCGGCCTTGGCGAGGACCTCGCCATCTTAGACCGGCATATTCTCAAGAATCTAGCCCTCCTGGGAGTGATAAAAGATGTCCCCAGTTCTCCCACAAAAAAGATGTACCTGGAGATCGAGAGAGAGATGACTGCCTTTTCCAAAGAGGCAAAAATTCCCATGGGGCATCTTGACCTTCTGCTCTGGTACAAAGAAGCCGGCGAAGTGTTCAAATGAATTCGATTTGTACACATGGGACACAGTAAATCGTCTATTAATACTGCCAGAGACTTATCCTTTTAGATGAGCAACTGAGGTTGACAAGATTAGAATCGATGATGGAAAAGGTCTGCATTTGCTTAGATATATCGATATTAAGATACGAATTAAAGGTCCGGAAAATAATTTCTATAAAAGTTATATTAGATAAGATATCCAATTAACGTGGAGTCAATTACGTGACGACAATATCTCGCGATAATTTAGAAGGCAATGATTCATTCAAAAAAGCGTTGCGTCTATTGTCCTCGGAAGGGCTCGAAGGCGCCGTAATGGTAGTTGAACGGGAACTGGAAAGCGACCCGAATAACTGGGAAGCATGGTCTGCAAAGGCAGAAATTCTTTACTTTCAAAAGAGCAATGATGCCAGTATGCGTTGTTGTGAGAGGTCCATTAGTCTGAACCCTTCTAATGCTCTTGCTTTCAATATAAAAGGCAACATTTTATATAATCTTGGAAAATATAAAGAAGCTATCGAATGCTATAATAAGGCTATAGAAATTGAGCCTCTTTTCGTGAAGGCATGGTACAATAAAAAAATGGCTTCGGAACTTCAGCTCAAGAAATCGAGGCTCAGAGTTCATTATCTGGTTCCTCGCGAAGCGCGTGAGAAGAAACGTTAGAAAATATTGCGAGGATTGCGATGTCTAATTTAAAAATATTTAAAAATAAAAATTAATAGATAGGGCCCCGAATGCTAATGCCATTTTCATCGATGGTAAGCTGATGCTTTTCCATTGCATGTTTGGTTGCTCTCATCTTCAAGATCTGGATATATCTCTTCACACCTCCTTTGCCCTCAATCATGCCAAGCTCAATTGTCCCGTCAGCCAGGTAGTGCTCCGTTTGATGGAACTGGGAGAATTGTCCTGAGATACTTGACCTGTCAGACTCCATGATCAAAAACGAAATAAGCCCTTTGTCTCTGAGATGCGAAAAGAAATCATAAATTATATTCCTCATATTGTCATGTTCTGAGATGGAATAGAGGGCGTTGAGAGAATCCAGCGCAAATAGCGTTAAGTCTTCATACTTGTCTTTATAAGAATCAATAACTTCTTCTGTCATCTTGATAAGATCCAGCTCACTGTTCATCCACTCATACCGCATATCTCGGTAATCGAATATATGCAAATTGCTCCCTTTTTTAATCCCCAGGCTGTTCATATTGCGAAGGTGGCTCTCCGAATTTTGCTCCAATGTGACATAAAGAGCATGTTCATCATTGGCAGCTACATGATTTGCCATCATGCTGAATGCCAAACCCGATTTCAGAGTACCTTCTGCGCCGGTCACAAGGATCACCGAGCCCTCCGGGATTTCGACAAAGAGAATTTCATCCAGGCCGTTTATGGCGTTCTTTTGCATTGATCTCATCTCTTGACCAAAAAAGATACCTGCTCCAGGGCTTTGGCAAAATCCTCAACATCTTTTTCAGCGGCCTCTCTGCCTCTAGGAGTAAGGCTATATTTTTTAGATCTCATATCCCCCTTGCTGTATTCAGCATGAAGCATCCCCTCCTCCTCAAGAGTGTATAAAATAGGATAAACCGTTCCTTGACTTAGAAAAACATCGCACCTTGAGAATATTTCCTTTATGATGTCATAACCGCACATTTGTTTCTCAAGAAGGGATAACATTATAAAAATTTCTCGATTTGTCTTGATAATTCTATCAACAAACTTTTTGCAGCAATCCTCCTGAGATTCACAGAGGTCCGGCACATTCTCGACCGATGTATTCATAGTTAAGAATTACTCCTCCGTACCTTAGATCACTACTAACTATATGAATTTTTTGATTACTCACTTGGAAGCTAGGCCTTCATTTTGATTTTGGCCGCAGCTCATTCATATTTCGTTCTATCAATGCCAGTTCTTTCTTCTCGATTGCAGCGGGATTTGCCGGCAAGATCAAAATGGCCTTTTCCAGTATTATCCATTCTTCAATATCCCTTAGAAGCCTCAATACGGGTGCTGATCCATTTTCGAATATCAAATGCTCAATTCCGTCGAGAAGAACGACTGGATTATTGCTTCGCTTTAAAAATTTTATAATTATATCGGCTATTCCTTCCAGATCGATGGGATTGATGCTATTAGGCCCATGATTGCTTATCCAGAAAATTGGCGTGGTCTGCAAGGCGTACCTCAGCCGGATCTCTTGGGGTGAATGCATAGTGAAACACAATCCTTGCGCCCTAAAACGCTTGCATCCTTTGCAGGTGCAGGGCAACTCGCATCTTTCGCAGCCGATGCTCTCACAGGGAAACGAATCAAGATAGTCACAGCCACTGCATCTTCCCTTTACCTGAGAGACAAAGAGATCGAAGCAAAACTCTGCCTTCGGCTCTTTGACCAGATAACTGGAGCCCTTCTTCAGATCATAGCGTACTTTGTTGTTTAAGGGTTCAGTCGCCGGCACAACAGCAGGTCCTATCTTTAGCCTCGAGAGAATAAATTTAATCATAATTTTTGGGCAACGTGAAAATGAATGTGCTTCCTTTGCCGATTTCGCTTGCCACCCATATGCGACCCTCATGGGCTTCAATTATTCCCTTGGCTATGGCCAAGCCAAGGCCCATTCGACCTGATTCTTTGATCAGAGAGCTGCCGCTGCCAGTATAGAACTTTTCAAAAATCCTGCTTTGATCCTTTTTGGCAATCCCAATACCATCATCAATTATCGATATGCGGATATCTTTCGGATCGTCTGTTATTATTACTCTTATCTTTCCTTTTTTCGGAGTATATTTTATGGCATTTGTGAGAAGGTTATTGAAAACCTGCTTGATCCTCCTGCCATCCCCTTCCAGTTCAGAGAGAGAGCCCTCTACTGACAGAGAGACTGTCTGCTCTTTTAGCCCCGCCAGCCTTCTCATATCATCGAGAACCGTTCTGGCAATATCATCGACTCTAATTGGAGACTTGTTGATCTTGAGTGCCCTTGACTCCAATCTGGATGTATCGAGCATATCCTCGACCAGCCTGATCATATGCTCTATCTGCGAACTGATAATCTCGATCTTTTCCTGCTGGATATTGGTCAGTTCGCCCAGCATGCCCTCCTGGAACATCTCAATGTAGCTGTTGATCACTGTAATTGGAGTTCGGAGTTCATGAGAGGCGGTAGAGATGAACTCCGATTTTATTTCGTCGTTCTCTTTCAGCTCGGCATAAGCATTCTCAAGTTTGACATAAGACTCCCTGAGCTCCTCCTCCAGCCGGGTCAGCTCGGTGATATTCTCCATGAAGATTACAACTTTGCTTATGCTCTCCTCGTGCTCCTTCAAGGGATATATTTTATAGAAATAGAACATGCCCCCAGGATATCTGATCTGATCTCCATCAAAGGGAATTCCCGTGAGGAATACCTCTTGAATTTTATCTATAATTCCTGTCTTTTCTATGAGCATAGACGGAATTACCCTGGACAGTCGCTCTCCCAAAACCCCCCTCTCCCTCTTCGCGACGGATTTTGCATAGTAATTCCTATTGGCGTAGAGTACCTCCAGCCTCCTATTTACGATAATAATGGTGCTAGGGATGGCCTCTATAATCTCTTCCTGATAGCCTTGTACCGATTCGATTCCTTTCATTGTGCAACCAGCGAGTCGATCGAGCTTAAGAGATCTTTTATTTTGAAGGGCTTGATAATAAATTTCTTAGCACCGGCTAGAAGGCATTCGTTGTCAAGGCCGCTCTTCCCCACAGCAGAGATGACAATTATCTTCGCGAAAGGGTCGATGTCCAGAATTTTCTTTGTGGCGCTGATGCCGTCAAGCTTTGGCATCAATATATCCATGAGAACGACATCCGGCTTGGTCTCTGCATATCTGGCCAGACCTTCCTCACCGTTTTCTGCTGCATGTACCTCGCATCCGTGGGCCTCCAAAATATCCCTGAACGCCCTGAGCATTTCCGGAGCATCATCGATGATCAATATTCTCATATTAGCCCCCAGTTTTCCGCCATTTTCCTGTTATATTAAGCTCCTGATGCGGTTAATTACTCTTTATTTTTCTAATGCATATAGCTTGTTAACTTTCAACTTTTGAAACAAAATTAGAAACAATTATTGAAAATAAGTTTGAAAGATGAAAGACTATTTAGATCAAAGAGATACTTTAGGGTATTGTACGAATGGATCTGATATAAAGTTCGTACCAAGCAGCTCAGCCAAAGAAAGCGTGTCAGACACAAAGGGAAAGGAGGGACGATAGAGAAGGCCTCCTCTTGTTCTCCCCTTTTCCTTTGACAAATCATACCCAAAAATATCGAAATGCAAATGAAAACATGAAGGTGACATTAGTCGATATAATATACAGATAATACGGATAAGTCTCTGAAATATCTGTAAATATTTATTGAGTCATTCTTCAGAATATATCACGATCCTTGAGATTGCTCAGGATAAATCAAATTGGAGGAAAGAAAAATGGTAACCGCAACACCGGACGCATCAAGTCTTGCCGAGGTTCTGGATAGAATACTCGACAAGGGTATCGTAGTAGATGTTTGGGCCAGGGTCAGCCTGGTTGGAATCGAGATTCTGACAGTCGAGTCTCGTGTTGTCGTAGCATCTGTGGACACCTTCCTGCACTACTCTGAGGAGATGGCCAAGATCGAACAGGCTTCTATCGGCGCAGCCCCCGCGGTTCCTGCTTAGGACTTGACTTCTCCTAATTTATTTTTGGAGGAAGAGCCATGGAAAATTACGCAAACAGCAAAATAGAGACCTTCGACGAGCTTGTGACCAAGCATACTCGACGAGAACTGGAAGAATTGGCTCTGAAGTATGGTATTGAGAATTTGGGTGGAACAAAATCCCAGCTAGCTGAATTCATTACCGAAGCTATAAAAAAGCAAAAAGAGCCGCCCAAATCCACACCACAGGTTAGTCCAAGGGAGGCTTCAATGAGCGAAAAAATGAAGGGTCCAGCAAAACCTGTAGGCTTTGGTAAAAAGGGCGTTTTGGCTAAGGCCAATGCAATCGACAACAAAGCTGCAGATTTCAAGAGAGCGGGCAAAGAGATCCGTGATGAAGGGATCCGAGAGATGACTGCCGCTGTAAATGAGTTCCAGGCTTCCGGCAACATGATGGCCAGAAACATGTCCTCCGGAGCCAAAAAGATGATCGAAGACGGCCAGGAGAGATTCAATCAAGGCCAAATGGAGTTCAAGCGGTCAATTGATGCCCAAGTCAAAGAGAACCGGGAAGCTGTAGGCAAGCTGCACTCCGGTGCCAGGGAGATTGCGGCTTCTCAAGAAGAGATGTCTCGCAATTTCCAGAGAGCTGGAAAGAACATCCGGGATGAGGGCTGCAGGAATTTGCAGAACGGTCTGGCAAAGTTCCAGCGCAACCTGAACTCACAGATCAAAGAGAACAACGAAGCCGTCTCCAAGCTATATTCAGGGGCAAGAGAGCTTCAGGGAAGAGCCGCGTCTTTCCACAGCGAGATCCAAAGGTACCAAGAGCAGGGTCTCATGAACTACGTCCGTGATTTCTACTATGGGTAAATCCTTAGTAGAAATTTTTTATTATAATTAAAAATTCATAATGCGTGAAGGTGCTAAGCGATGTCGTATATTGAGTCACATCCCAGGAGGGTGAGAGGGGAAGCAGTTCACATGACCGCTTCTGAGAAAAAGGCTAGCGAGAGGGAGGCAAGATTGAATAATCCCGGCATTCAGGTGAGAATCAGGTCTCCGGCTAATATGGACTGCAGCTACGAGCTGATATCGGAAGAAGCCAGGCATAAGGCCATCGAGGAGGCTTTCCTCACGCCGGAGGCAAACCACTTCATTAGCACTCCGGAGGTAATTGAGATGGAAAGACGATTGTCTCTCTGGCTTCAAGCAGGCTATCCCGTACATCTGATTGGGCCGACAGGCTGCGGCAAGACCAGTCTGGCCGTCCATGTTGCCAAAGTTCTTGGCCGACCTGTGGTCTGGATAAACGGAGATGAGGCCATAACCACATCCGATTTGATTGGCGGCTATTCTCAGATGCAGAGCGAAAGCGTGCGAGACAACTACGTCCACAACGTCTTCAAGACCAAGGATACCATGAAGATCGAGTGGGTGGACAATCCCCTCTCCCTGGCCTGCAAATATGGCTACACCCTCATCTACAACGAGTTCTCCCGAACCAAGCCTGCATCAAATAACGTTCTTCTGTCTGTCTTTGAGGAAGGCATCCTGGAGCTGCCAACCAAGTTTGGAGAAGACAGATACATCAAGGTTCATCCTGATTTCAAGGCCATCCTCACCAGCAACTCCATTGAATACGCTGGAATTCACAGGCCGCAAGATGCGCTGCTCGATCGCATGGTAGGCATATATGCCGAATACTACGGTTACGAGACTGAGGTTCGAATCGTGATGGAGCATACGGGAATTTCTCAGGATAAGGCCGAAAGAATCGTACAGGTAGTAAGATCGATAAGAGAACAGCTTCCAGATGCCCAGAAGCCCGGCACCAGAGCTTGCATCATGATCGCCAAAGGAATGGAGACCTCAAAGGGTCGCGATGATTTAGCAGTAGATTTCGAGCAACTGTGCATCGATGTCATAGCCAGCAAGACCAGCTCACCCAAGGATATGGAAGAGAAGAAGAGACTGGTTATGGAGTCTGCGGCTTCATCTGCCTAAGGATCGATATGCAACCACTAACTGCTGTAGTCGAAGAGGCTGAGGTTTATAAAATAAGCGATATCTTCAACAAGAAGCCTCCAGGGCTCGGTTTTAATGAGACCGATGCTCTGGTCATCAAAGCCAGGATGCAGGACGGAAGGCAGGTGTGGGCCACCTTATATTTCTGCCTCAAACCGGATGGAACTTTTGAGGAAGAAGCCTTAGGCAGAGATGCAGTCAAAGCCAGGAGGCATAAGCTTGCCTCATTTCTGCGCTACTACGGATTAGCGGAACAAATAGATAAATATATATTGAAAGAGAGAGTCCATGAATTCAAGGGAAGCAACGTGGAAGTAATCCCTATCCAGGGAGTGCTCTCTATTTATATTCCTTAGGTGACCATGCATGACCGGTAAGCCAAAGATTCAGGAAATTCTTGGAAGAGCAAACCAGGCAGCAGAAGCTATGTTGAATAAGAGACTTGACAGCATCATCAGCCTGAACAAGGATCCAGAAGGCTGGATGGCAGAGGTAGAGGTGCTGGAAAGAAAATCCGTGCCCGACACACAGGATATTTTAGGAAGGTACGAGATGAAGTTCGATCCGGATGGTGATCTTCTCGGTTACAAGAGGATAATGCTGCGCAGAAGGTCGGACATGGAGATGGTCGAGGAAGAGGTGTAGCTTCTTGGCAAGGAGGATTCTTAAGGCTGAGAAGAAGGTCCCCGAAACCCTAGGAAAGTATGTTTACTGTGTCGTTCCTAATCTCAAGGAGAGGGAGAGCTTTGGGAATCTCGGCTTTAATGCAGAAGAGGTCTATACTCTGGACTACAGGGGCCTGTCCCCAGTAGTTAGCGATGTGACCTACCGGGATTACGCTGTGGATGAGCAGGAAGTGGAGATCCACAGGAATGTAGTGGAACACGTAATGCAAGAGCACAGCGCAATTCCCGTGGCCTATGGCATGGCATTCAAGAGCACAAAGCTGCTGCAAATTGCCATGAGCGCCGGCTATCAGGCCATGCAAAAGGCGCTGCCAATTGTTGAAGGCAAGGTGGAGCTTGGCATCAAGGTCTTTCTTCCCAAAGATCTCGAGCAAATGGGCCCAGCAAAACGAGAGGAATGCAGCTCTGATTTCCTGAGTAGCCTCTTAGCAGTTTCCTCGGATAGCAAGAAGCTCAAGCTATTTTCCGACCGCTTGATTTTGAACAGCACCTTTCTGGTAGAAAAGTCCGGCATAGATGAGTTTTCTCTGCAAGTAGGCAAGTTGCAGGAGAAATACAACGAGTTGAAGGTGCAGTACTCCGGCCCCTGGCCTGTTTATAACTTCGTTGATATTCATATTCTGGGAAGCAAGCGAAGGGGGTTTCGCTAGATGTTCTTCATAGACGATATTGTCCTGCGATCCATTGGAATATCCCTGCCGGGGCTGGATATGATCTGGACGCTGGAACAGATCCAGAAGTTTGCCTTAAAAGGATACTACAATCCGGAAAAGATCAAGAATCAGATAAAAGAGACCCGTCTGCTCTATGAATTCGGGGAGCTCGGTCGCCAGGAATACGAACAGAAGAACTCGGAGCTAATGCATAAACTGGATGTGGCGCAGAAGGTCTTAGAGATGAACCTCTGTTCAAAGATTGATATCCTGGGGTAAGCTATGGCTGATGAGGTTGAAAACGCGGAAAATTGCCCGGCAAGAAATTCAAGTACGTTTCTGCAGATCCTCCTGGAGATGGAAGAAAACGAGGAGCATAAGCGGCCGTTTTCGGGATCAATGGGGCATCCTGGCTTCATTCGGGCGATTTACGGCGGCAAAGTGCAGATGGGATTTGTTGATGAGAAATAAAAATAATGGAGAAACGATACTATGGCCCTTCTAAGTCAAAAGGTCCTGGATAACAGGAGGCGTCAACACGCCGTGGTAACTGCTCATAAGAGGAGGATTAGAGACGAGGTCCGGCCCCAACTTATGGCGACGAAAAGAGCCTGGTATGAGGGCTCCAGGAATAGTAATCGAATGATCAAAGAAAAATGGCAGGCTCAAAAGGCAAAGGTCAGAGATCTGCAGCGGACGCAAAAGCTGCTTCATAAAGCCAAGATACTGGCTCACAAGAGGCGAATTCGGGACGAAATGGCCAACCGAAGGTAAGTGGAGAGGTTTCAAATGAATTCTTTGGCGCCAACCAGAAGCCAGAATCTTGCCGACGTAATAGAGAGAATCCTTGACAAGGGCCTGGTGATCAATGCAGATATAGCCATATCTGTGGCAGGCACGGAGCTTCTCGGCATCAAGATCCGAGCAGTATTAGCCTCTTTTGAGACCGCGGCCAAGTATGGCCTGGAGCTTCCTGCAGGCACTAACCTGAAAGCTCCGGGCTGGAAAAATTTGGACCGGCCCAAAGCCTGCTGCCCGGAGTGCAGCAACCGCAGGGATGAGGAGATCCTCCTTCGTGAGGGCTGCCCAATCTGCGGCTGGTCAAGCCCACAGAGCCTGCCTTTGATCCGGCCTGTGCCGGAAAAGTATGATTGAATTTGGGGGGGAGAGCAAAATGGTCGAGGATATAAAAGATGCGGACAAGAGCCGAGAAAAGCAAGACGAAGAGAGAATCGCGCGTCTTGAAAAGAAGATTGCAGAGCTTGAGAATACCGCGAATACCGCCAGGATAAGCCAAACCAGAAACGTGGATAGCCGCATTGCGGATAGCAACATTCACGTTGAGGGACTGGTCGAGAACGTGGTAGGCCAGTTTATCCCGGGACTGGGAGGAATACTCAAAGCCCTGGAGGCGTCAAGCCCCGAGTTTCGGCAGAAGATTGCAGATACTGATGCCGAGATCAAGCACAGGATCGATGTAGGCTGGTCCAGCAAGCCGGTAGTGGATTATCACGTATCTACCAGGCCCATCAGGCGCGGACCGGGCAAGCCGGCTGCCCCTCGGGTAGAAAGCGTGAACATGCCCTCGAAAGGGCCGGTTCGTGAGCCTATTGTGGATATATTGGATGGAAAAGAAGGCATCACAGTCATTGCCGAGCTTCCCGGCGTCTCTGAAGATGATTTGAATATAAAGCTGGATCAGACCGATCTGCAGATATCGGCAGGCAAATTCTGCAAGAATATCACACTGCCCCATGCCGCTAAAGACATTCTAGAGAGAAGCTACAAGAACGGCATACTGCAGATCAAGCTGAATTAAATTTAGGGAGTATAATGGCCATCCATCTGGATGAGAAAAACCTGAAAAACGGCCTGCTGGGACTGGTAGTGGCGCTGGTCGAGATCATCCAGGAGCTTTTAGAGCGCCAGGCTCTGAGGAGAATCGAGGGAGGAAGCCTGAGCGATCTGGAGGTGGAAAGGCTTGGGCAGTCTTTATGCGAGCTGTCCGAGTCTCTGGAGAAGATAAAGGCCGATAACGATATTGGGGATGCTGTGCTGTCGGTTCGGGAAGGCCTGGACGAGGCAGCGGATGAACTGCTGGAGAAGTTCATAAATCCAGAGACCTGGCTGGATGATCCGGAGAAGGAGCCTTAGAAAAATGGCAGAAGAGGCCAGATATGTATACTCCGTTGCCAGGACGGCAATAAAAGAGAATCTTGGCGAGATTGGAATTGAGAAGAGAGAGGTCTTCACCATACCCTACAAAGACATAGCGGCAGTGGTCCACTCCTGTCTTCCCCAGGCATACGACACCAAAGACCGGGCACGGGCAGAAGAATGGGTCCTGGAGCATAGCTATGTGATAGATCTGGCCATGAAGAGGTTCGGATCGGTATTGCCCTTCTCCTTTGATGTTATCTTGAAAGGGGACGACTCTGCTATCGCCATGTGGCTGGAGAAAAACTACAAGATTCTGCGAGAGAATATAGAAAATGTGCAGGGAAAGGCGGAGTACACCATCCAGATCTACTACCACTATGACGACCTGGCCGGCAAAATCCTGGAGACTGACGCAGAACTGAATGGCATGAAGAACCGCATAGGGAAAGAGAGCAAAGGAATGGCTTATCTGCTGCAGAAAAAATTGGATCAAAAGCTAAAGAGCCTGGTATCCCAAAAAGCCGCCTATCTGGCTGAAAGCTCTCTTTCCCGGATAAGGTCCTCAGTGGATGAGCTGAAGACGGACGGCAAGAGAAGAACTGCGGAAAACTACAAGAGCCTATCTCTTTTGGCCTCCTACACCTGTCTGGTTCGTAATGATATGGTGGCACGGCTGGGGGAGATTTTGGATGAGGTTAACTGCCAGGAGGGCTTTCGGGTTCGGTTTACCGGCCCGTGGGCACCATTCAGCTTTGTCGACTACCGGGAGCTGTCGTGATGAATCCGGAAAGAGAAAGCAGTCTGGTGGAAATCTTGGACCGGCTCCTCAATAAAGGAGCGATTCTCAATGCCGATCTGATCATATCCGTGGCAGGAATTCCCCTCATCGGCCTGAACCTGAGAGCAGCTTTAGCCAGCATGGAGACTATGCTGGAGTACGGCATCATGGAAGACTGGGATAAGAGCAGCCGGGAATTGTACGCGAGAGCGGAGACGCATCTGCCTCTTTTTCCGGGAGAGCAAATCCACTATAAGGCATTCGGATATATCCGGCAGGAGCAGGGCCTGATTAAATGCTGGGTGCCCGGCGTCTGGAATATCACCAGCCAAAGACTTATTCTCTGGATAAAAACCCCGGGCGAGGCCATCTTTGAGACGCCACTGGAAAACTTGCGTGTATTGAGAGTGCCTGCATCTCATGAGGTGAGACGGGAGCTGGAACTGATCTATCCAGAGGGCAGCGCGCGCATATCCCTTTCGGAAAGGGATGAGTTCGAAGAAGCTCTGGCCATGGCAATGGAAAGGGCGGTGGCAATTGAGGTGTAAAAACCGATAATTCCCTTTTCAAGATATCTGACATTATCCTTCCGCCTCTATGCCCATTGACTTTCGAGATGCAATTGAATCTCTGTGCGCTCTGTGACTCTGTGGTTTTACTCAGCAAACCACCAGGGTTTTATTATCAAGCTACGATCATTTACCACAGAGGCACAGAGTTCACAGAGGACTCAAGCATTCCATTACTTACTTGATACAACGAGTAGCCCTAAATTTCATCCTGCACCGATTTCATTCAACGATGAGCTTTATCATCAATTCCTTCAGTCCAGGCACTTCACCTCAATATCTCCAGCAATTTTCGGGAGCACGTTGTGTGAGGCTCCAATGAAAAGCAGGCCCGTCTCGCCCTCCTTTAAAGAGGCATCAATTGACCTTGCGATGAATAGATCCCGCTCCTCCAGCAGCTTATCTTTGACCTGATTGTATCTCTCTTCGGCCTCCCTTCTCTCCTCATCTGTTTTGGCCTCCAGAAGGGATTTGATGTAGCCGTACTCTTGCCTGAGCAGATCGACGCTTTCCGTCGCCTCAATCTTAGCGCCCCTGTCCATGAGCTTTTGCACTATCTGGTAGTTCCTGCTGCCTTTGGCTGCCGTCTCCCGCACGATTCGCTCCCCTAAAGCTCCCGCGCAGGGCAAGCCATCCTGGTAGATGTGCAGCTTCTCCACGTCCAGGCCTAGATCGTCCACCTCTTTTTCCAGCTCCAGCCAGAAGCTCTCAATCTTCTTTTGGTTTTCCTGCCAGCGCTGCCTTCCCAAGGTTGATATGCCGGCTTTTTCCAGACCTGCGCTTGCCGAGCCCATGTCAGAAGGAGCATGCACAATTCTAACTGCTACGAGCTTTCTCATATTCTATTCCCACTCCCCTCTATTCCTAAACCACATGCGCATCTCATAAACCCCCTCTTCGCTTCTCTTCTCAGTATCAAATCCCATCTCCTCAAAGAGGCGCACCATGGCTCTATTCTCCAAAAGGACATCTCCCGAAAATCCGAGCAGGCCCTGCCTTTTTGCCAGGTAAATCAAATAGGAGAGAAGCTCTCTGCCCACACCCTGTCCCTGGAATTTGTCTCTTACCACCAGTGCGACCTCTGCCGAGTGCATGTCCGAGTTCAGCTCATACTGACCCAGGCCAATGACGATCTCCTTCTCGTTTTCCCTAATCGTGGCCAGGATCTCCATCTTCTTGCTGTAGTCCACAGCCACGAAATCCTGCAGCCTCTTGTGCGGCATGTCCGTTCGAGCTGAGAAGAAACGCTTGTACAGGCTCGCCTCGGATAGATCGTAAAAGAAGTCCTTAAGCAGCGACTCGTCAGTGATCTTGGCAGGCCGCAGGAACAGATTGAGCCCTTTGCCGGTGGTCCTGTAGATCTCCAGCTCCTCGGGATACATGCCCTTCTCTCCCGGAATGAAGACCTGATCTTTGTAGATGAGAGCCCTCTTCCGGGCCGTTTCCATCAGCCAGGGCCGGAACTTGGGATGAGCGATGGCGATGAGATCCATAGCCCTCTCCCGAATGTTCTTGCCATGAAGATAGGCAATTCCATACTCAGTTACCACATAGCGAACATCGCCCCGGTTCAGGGTGACTCCTGCCCCCTCCTGAAGTGTGGGAACAATTCGAGAGACGCTCTCATTCAAGGCCGTGGAGGGCAGGGCTAGAATGGTCTTTCCTCCAGGAGCCAGTACAGCCCCGCGCATGAAATCCGCCTGACCTCCGATGCCGCTGTAGAAGGTGCCGCCCAGCGACTCCGCCGTAGCCTGGCCGGTCAGATCCACTTCCATGGCGCTGTTGATGGCGGTCATGAGATGGTTTCGGGCGATTATGAGGGGATGGTTGGTGTAATCGATCCTCTTGAATTCCACGGCAGGGTTCTCGTCCAGGAATTCATAGGTTTCCCGGCTTCCCATGCAAAAGGAGGCAACCGTCTTGCCGGGATTGTGGGTTTTCTTGCGATTGGTGACAACCCCCTTTTTCATGAGATTGACGATGCCGTCGCCGAGCAGCTCCGTATGAACTCCCAGATCCTTTTTATCCACTAAATTGGGCAACACCGCATCCGGGATCAGGCCATAGCCCACCTGAATGGTCGAGCCGTCTTCGATGATGCGCGCCACATATCTTCCGATACTCTGCACAATATCGTTAGGCGCTTTGACGGAATACTCCAGCAGCGGCTCATCATAGGGCAAAAGGAAATTTATGTCCTTTATATTTATGAAGCCATCACCATGGGTGCGGGGCATGTTCATATTGACCTGGGCCACCACCAGCTCAGCCATTTCGACAGCGGATTCGACCACATCCACGCTTATTCCCAGGCTCAAGTAGCCGTGTTTATCGGGAAGAGAGGTCTGGATCAAAGCCACGTCCACGGGTATCAGCTCTGAGCGGAAGAGATCGGGAACAGAGGAGAGGAAGACGGGCGTGTAGTCCGCTGCGCCGCGGTTGACGGAGTTTCTTGTGCTGTCGCCCACAAAAAAGGAGTCAAGACGGAAGTTCTCCTGCAGCTTCTCATCGGTATAGGGCGCCACTCCCAAAGTCCAGACGTGGATCAGCTCGGCATCGAAGAATGCCTTGGGATGGTTCTTGACGTAGCCCACCAGGGCAGAAACCAGGTACTGGGGCTCGCCGCAGCCCGTGCCGATGAAGATGCGGTCACCAGCATGGATATGGGAGAAGATCTCAACTTCTGATGCGAACTTCTCCGGATAGGTCTTTTTAAACTCTTCCAGGAGCGTCTTGTCTTTCATCTCAATTCCCTCTCCACACAAAATCCGTTAGGATGTGCTGCATAATCAGCTTGACGCTCTGAAAAGAATTTTTATAGGGGCAAAAAGCAAAAAGACACAATCTGGAAAAATCGCTCGATTTCTCGATTGTGTCCAAGAACGCCTCATTCACTACTCCTCAGATGCCCGACCTGTCAACTGAGAGGCTGTCAGCTTAATCTCAAGTTGCAGGAGGTTTCCCAATGCCCGCCCCATCCTACCGCAAGAAACACGATCGATGTCGCTTAGGACCCATGGGTGTTGTGGCGAATGAACTCTCGTGGTCTGAGGCAGAGTTGACCACTAACACAATGATGAAATGCAATTTCGACGCAACATTTTTGAAGCATAATGAACGTTCGACTTGGGGATGAAGCAGAACTAAGGAGGTTCATAGTGATCCCACCCAAACGTGTCGCAGACCGAATCGAAAGATCAATCGCCAAATTCCAGCCGGTCCTTCGAGATGCAAGAGACAGAGATGTAAATGAATCGGACACATCCGGCATCATCATTGACATGCTGGCCGAGCTGTTTGGCTACGAAAAATATCAAGAAGTCACCAGCGAACTCGCGATCCGAGGGACCTTCTGCGACCTTGCAATCAGGGTTGATAACAAAATCGAGTTCCTTATCGAGGTAAAGGCCATCGGAACGACCCTCAAAGAATCCCATTTGCGCCAGGTTAGGGACTACGGCGCGAACAACGGAGTTCCCTGGGTGATCCTAACAAACGGCATGATGTGGCGAGTCTTTAAGATTCGCTTTGAACAACCAATAAGCTATGATCTTGTCTGTGACTTAGATTTCTCTTCCATGGAAGGAAAGCTAGAGGGAGATCAAGAAAAGGTGTTCATCATCTGCAAGGAAGGCATCAGCAAAGACGCCCGAGAGCAGTTCTATGAGAAAACCCGATCTTTAAACCGCTTCGTTCTCGGCGCACTCGTCCTGTCAGATGAGGTTGTTTCAGTGATTCGACGAGAACTTAAGAAAGTTTCAGATGGATTCCTTGTCGCACCCGAAGACATCAAGCAGGTCTTGGAGAATGAGGTGCTTAAAAGAGATGTTATTGACGGTGATGAGGCGCAAAAGGCACAAAGCCGCGTGAAAAGATTCTATCGCAAAGCCTTAAAAGAAAACGCTGAGGGCTCAGCTCCTGAAATCCGAACGCCACCAGAGCAACCGAAAGGTGGCTAGGAACATGAAGTGATGAAAACCACTCTTGAGATTGATCGACAAATTTACGAATTGGCCCGAGGTTATCTGCCCAGCCTGAATATACCTGGAGTGACGCAAGCACTCATTGAAAAGTACCTCAATCCTCCCCACCCTAGACCCACGTCAAAGGATGGACTGTATCTGCGCATACTTGAGTCCGCCCAGAACGCGCACATGAAGGCCGGTGTCATTGGGAAATCGATCGGTGGTGTAGACAAATTGGCACCGGTCTTAATTGGTTTCAATCCGCAGGCGGTTTTAGCCAGGTATGGAGACAACTGGCAAGACGTTCTCGATCAGATAGAAAAGGAACTCAAGCCACGGGGCCAAATTCGCAAGATGCCGCAAAGCATTTGGCCGCGCTACTGCCGGACAATTCTCTCCGCTGCTAGATTTTTAGAGCAGTTTGAGTCTGCTGATAAGTTCTATGATTGGGTCGACTTTTTTGAGAGGGATGAAAGAGCTCGGGCAAGCCTTCCCATGCTCATGGATCGAGAGATAGATGGATTAGGCTTTGCCCTCTCCTGTGATTTCCTCAAGGAACTCGGATATGCAAATTTCCCCAAGCCCGATGTTCACCTACGTCACATCTTTACGGAGCTGCAACTTAGCCCGGTTGGTGTAGACGATTATCATTTGTTTAATGCGATTATCCGCCTGGCGAGGCATGCCAGTGTTACTCCCTACAATGCAGACAAAGTGTTTTGGCTGATTGGAAGCGGAAACTTCTACGACGACCCCTTGATTGGAGAAATTGGCAGCCATGAGAAAGACTTCGTTGAATTTGCGCGCTTGAAGATTTTCGAGGATAAATGAATAGCAAGAACGCCTCATTCATAATCCACAATCTTGCAGGAAGCTCTCGATCCGAAAGAGCCCCTTCTCCTCTTTGATCTTAATTTTTGCATCCAAGAAATGCCCGGCCGTCCAGATGTTGGTCCTGGCGTGCAGAGAAATCTCTCGCACCGTGTAGCTTCCACCCGCCAGGGCCAGATAGGGAATGAGCTGGTCGGCCAGGTGCACGTCCACAGTTGCCTTGGATTTCAGCTCAATAATCAGCTCTTCGGCCGCCCTTCTGCCCACCTTTTCTGCCGGAAGGCCTCTCTCTCCCAGGCAGCTCGACCCTTTGCAGTCGGACCAGAGGGTGATACCGCTTCCCAGGGAGGGCAGACGCAGGACCTCGCGGGATATTTGAGCAGAAAAGCCCGCCTGCTGTAGCTCTTGCACCGCCGAGTCGGCCTGCCTGGCAGCAACGTGCTCGGGCAGGTTGGAGCAGTGAGATACTCCCTGCACCATACTCTGCGCCTCACATGACCGGCCTGCCAACTGAGAAGCCGTCAGCTTTGCAGGCTCGACCTCTAAAAGCACCTCTCCCTGCCCCCGCGGATAGTATCCTCTCTGTAAAACCTCCAGGCTCACCTTGGCCCCGAAAGAGGAGAGAGCGGGCAGAAAGACATTTTTAAAATAGTCAACCGTAGGAGCCCAACTTACATCCGTGCCTCCATGAATTCGCAAAGATGAAGGCCCATCGGCGCGAAGCAGCGCAGGCAGAAGGCACTGCATGAGCAGGGTCACGCTGCCGGCGGTTCCAATCTCCACCCTGTGCCTGCCGCCCCGAATCTCTCCTGGTGAGAAGGAGATCTCGGAAGATCCAGGTTCAACTCCAGATGTCCTGGCATCACAAATACCAGCCAGTGCCATTATGGCCCGGGCATGCTGAGCCGCCAGGCCGGGTTTGGATCGGCCCTGCCGGATCTTGGTAATGCGAACGCTCTTTCCGGTCACTGCCGAGAGAGCCACGGCTGTACGCACAATCTGGCCGCCGCCTTCTCCAAAGGAACCGTCTATCTCGATCATAAATCGAATCCTTCATTTGTCAAATGACGCCATATGTCGCTTCCCTCAAAAATCTGTTCGGCTAACATGAGTCTCCTCTTCCTTATTGCTCCTTTGTCCTTCGATTAGTACGAGATACTCGTTTACCAACCTCTCACTCATTCCAATAATTCGAGCGATTTCTAGCGGTTTCATCTTGCCGTGCAGCATTCTCACTTTCTTAAAAGCCTTGATATATCGGTCACAAGCCTCTTCCGTATGCTGTGTCATTCGCGAGATATCCGGTGTCGGAATACCTTGAAGGAACTTTTCGATGATCACCTTTTTATGAGTCAATGAAGGTCCTATGTCATGGACAGTCCCACGATAAGGCAAGATGACACCCTGTTCTGTCTGATATGCCTTGATGTCCTTTCCAATTGTCCCGGCACTGACTCCGATCAATTCAGCTACATCTGCTTGAGTCAAGACACCTTTCTGAGCATATGCCTCTTTTAGCAGTCTCGCTACGCGAT
>Ga0351899_1060_pt1 | contig 34151 bp, 34 predicted proteins | sample BONcelHT113001C6_FD_206833 | JGI IMG/M metagenome (GOLD analysis project Ga0351899, IMG submission 206833) | Enriched cells from coal bed in the Powder River Basin, Montana, United States - BONCAT cells T11 rep1 HSBNCT.T11.300.1.C6 ... | reverse complement strand
TCTCCGGTACTGTGGGGTTTTGCCATGTTCATTGCGTCTTTTGTTCCGCTTCTTGGGACCTTTGCAATTTGGGGCCCTGTGGCAGTATACCTGTTTTTTAAAGGGATGATTCTGAACAGCATCATACTTGCCATTGTAGGCGTTGTCGCAATAAGCTCAGTAGACAATATCATAAGACCTCTCATTATCCGTGGAAAAATGCAGATGCCCACACTTGCCATCTTTTTCAGCATACTTGGAGGTATTAAGGTATTTGGATTTATCGGTTTCATCATGGGGCCTCTCGTGCTGGCCCTTTTCATTTCTGTAATCCAGATGCTTCAGTTTGTTGAAGAAGAACGTAAAAAGGAGCAGGAACTACATCAATAGTTTTTCTCCCATTGATATACTTTCAAGGGATTTCCTGTCAATCAGCCTTATCTGCCGACCTTCCACTTCGATATAGCCCTGGATGGACATTTTATTTAAAATACGTGATAAGGTTTCCGGGATTGTTCCGAGCAGGCTTGCAAGCTGGCCTTTCGCAATGTCAAGCTCTACGGTATTCTCTTTATCTTTTGAATTGTCAAGGACAAGAAGATATGCTGCAAGTCTCTGGGGCACCTCTTTTAGTGAAAGGTTTTCCACAAGTTGCGTAAAATACCTCAGACGTTTTGAAAGCATTGCTAACATATTCATGGCCATTGAAGGATCCCTTGTGATCAGTTCAACAAACCTCTTCCGTGGAAAGAATAGGGCTTCGCTACCCTCCAGGGCCTCTGCGTAAGCCGGGAACTGTACACCTGTAAAAACAGCCACCTCGCCAAAGGGTTCACCTGGGCCAAAGATGTGAAGAATTTGTTCCTTCCCTTCCGAGGAGAGCTTGTATATTTTTACACGACCGGTGTAAAGAACATAAAGACCGGTGGCCGTCTCTCCTTCTGTAAAGATAACTTTACCTCTTTGATATTTCCGTTTTTCAACAATTGCAAGAAGCAATTGAATCTGTGTGTCAATCAGTCCTGCGAACAAAGGGATTTGTTCAATGAAATGATTTAGGTTCATGCCTTTCATCTACCATGGTTTGGGCAATATCGTCAAATCCTTCATTTCGTAATGAGGAATGTTTGACTTCAGAGAAGCTTTGTGGTTAAAAGGAGGGATGAAAAAGATTCCTGTACTCTTCAGTGATGACTTTCTTACTGATTACAGGACAGTTGATTGCGAGAACCCTGAGCGGGCATGGATAATTCAATCGGCAATCAGGGAGATTGCCGATTTTCGTGAACCAGACTTGTGCAGCAAAAATGACCTTCTTCTCTGCCATACAGAATCACTTATCGAGTCGGTAGAAAGCGATGAAGAAGTGTTTTCTGTGGCACGGAGAGCAGCAGGAGGAGCTATCATGGCTGCCGAGATTGCACTCACACAACCATCTTTTGGGCTTATCAGGCCACCGGGCCACCATGCAGGTCGAAATTTCAACGGTGGTTTCTGTTTCTTCAATAACATGGCTGTAGCGCTGTCAACTCTCCTCTCGCGGGGTTTGATCAGAAATGCCCTCATTGTTGATATCGATCTTCATTATGGAAATGGAACCGAGGATATTGTAAAAGAAGATCCGAGGATTTCTTTCAAGAATATCAATGCTTTTCACAGAGAGGAGTTTCTCACGAACGTTGAGTTAGCCCTCAGGGATGCCCCTTCGTATGACATTGTTGGCTGCTCTGCCGGCTTTGACACCTATGTGCATGATTGGGGAGGAATCCTCCTCACCGATGATTACCGGGAAATTGCACGGATGATTACTTCTTCAAATCCCCATACGTTTACCATACTCGAAGGCGGATATTACATTTCCGATCTTGGCAAGAATGCTGCTTCATATCTTAAAGGCGTCCAGGAAGCTTGTTTGTAATTGCTGTTTTTTCCTTTGCCTGCGGAATCTATCTCAACGCCATCTATGACATCCCTTTAAAGTTCATAGTTCCTCCGCTCTTTCTTATATTATTTTTCATACCTTTTTTTATCAGGAAAAACAGTTTTCTCCCGACCCTTCTGCTCATTGCCTGTTTCATACTTGCAGGCATAGCAAGGCTTGGCATAGCAACCATTGGTCAAGCTGTCGTATATCCAGGTGATGGCACAAAAGAGGTTTATGTGGGTCTTATAACAGAGTCATCTCCCAACACAAAAATTGTAAAGCTTACAAGCCCGGGTGAAGCTGTAGCCCTGAAAGTCATCATGAGAACGCCACAATCTCTTACTATCAATGACGTAATTAAGGTGTTTGGGGAACTCAGGGAGGTTCATCCAACCTTCAAGAATCCCTATTTACTGTCATGGAAATGGCTGAAAAAACTTGAGGGTATATCGTATGAACTCAGGGGAACGATTATTTCCATCACTCCGGGCAAACATTTTATTCACGGTATAAGGAACAACCTCAAACAAAAGATTGATGCTTCCCGGGCACAGCATACCGGAATAATGAAGGCCCTTACCATCGGTGACACCACTGGCCTGGATGAGGTGACAAAAAATCTATTTCTTCACACCGGAACTTCCCATATTCTCGCAATTTCCGGATCTAATATTGGGATTGTAACCGCTTTTTTCTTTTTTATCACTCGATTCCTCATAGGACGCATTCGGACATTGAGACTCAGGGGTGACGACACGCGCTATGCTGCGCTCGTTACGATCCCCTTTGCCTTTGTATTCATGCTCATTGCCGGATCAAGCATACCGACCATGAGGGCGACCATCATGATTACTGTCTACATGCTTTCCATTTTTATTGAACGCGGAAGAAATATTTTTAATACAATCGCTCTGAGCGCCCTCGCAATCCTCCTTGTTTATCCCCATTCCCTATTTACACCATCCTTTCAGCTTACCTATGCAAGTGTCGTGTTTATTATTCTTTTTACCCAGCGCATATTCCCCCTTTTAAAAACAGATAACCGTCTCTTCAAGTGGTTTCTCCTTTCCATAGGCATGACTATTTCTGCAACCGTCGGAACCCTTCCTATCGTGCTGTATCATTTTTATGGTGTAAATCCCTTTTCAGTACTTCACAACCTGGTCGCTGTTCCGTTGATGTGCATTATCGCCATGCCTTTGAGCCTCCTGGGGATCGTTCTTCCATGGGGAGAATATCTTTTGCGTGTTACCGGGGAGGTCCTTGCAATAACAATACGAATTCTTACCGCACTCGACTGGGGCTATATCTACCCCATAGTTCGGCCGAACCTTTTCGAAATTACCCTTTACTTCGCCTTTCTTTTTGTCCTGTTACACATGAGAAAAAAGACAGCATGTGCCCTCATGGTTCTTGTAGTTCTTCCAGTAGTCTCGGGTTATGCGTATTATGCTTACTTTGAACGATTCAACAAAGACCTGCGGATTAACGTAATCGATGTTGGAAACGGTGATGCCATCCTTGTTGAAGCGCCAGCCGGCATGAGAATGCTTATTGATGGGGGAGGATTTCATACAGGTGATTTTGATATTGGCAAATCTATACTAACCCCCATTTTATTATCAAAAAAAATCCTAACCCTTGATTACGTCATTAATACCCACCCTCATGGTGATCATTTGGGTGGCATACCTACCGTTATTCGGGATTTTACGATCAATAATTTCTCGACGGGATATTATTTCATCTCACAGGAAAGATTTGTGGATCTCATGAAACTACTCAGAAAAAAGAAGATCCCCTTAACAACGTGGAAAAGGGGCGACAAATTTTTCCTGAGAAATGGTTTAGAAATTGTGGTACTCAATCCAGACTCTAAGGCAGTAATAGATGACCTGAACAATGCATCCCTCGTTGTAAGGATTGGATATGAAAATTTCTCCATTCTTTTTACCGGTGACATTGGTTCAGACGTAGAAAAAAAACTAGTCATGAGAGGAAATTATCTCAAAGCAGATGTGCTCAAAATCCCTCACCATGGAAGCAAGCACTCAAACAGTCACGAGTTTATCGCGGCGGTTCAGCCTAAAATCGCAGTACTGAGCGCAGGAAAAGGATTACCTGGCATACCCAGTCAAGAAGCACTGAAAAGGTATGATGCATTCTCAATTCCTGTACTTCGCACTGACAGGGATGGGATGATCCAGATGTGGAAGAGAAATATTGGTGTTGTCTACTCAACGCAAGAAAGAGTAGTTGAGTGAAAGAAGAAGATGGGAGCGAGAACTTAAAAAAGCAAAATAAATTACAGATCATGCTTGAGCGTTGAGTAACGCCAGCCTCTCACACAGCACTCCGTGGCGTACTCCGTTAGCGTCGATTATTAGCACCTCCGCATTGAAATACCGCATAATCTCCTGGAGAAGAACGATGCCCTGGGGGATAATATCTTCCCTTCCCTTTTCCATGCCTGGCAATTTACTTCGTTCTGATATTGTTTTCACGAGAAGATGGTGTGCTACCTCATCAATGCGTTTACTCGTTAACCTCAGCCCGTGAATCTGTTTTTTGTCCCACTCGCAGAGCCCCTTGCTAATGCTGCCAAGGGTCGTTACGGTACCTGCTGTCCCAACAACAGCCTGTACATTTTTTTTGAAGGGAAGCTTTAAAATAAATTGAATAAAGTCTCTCAGCAAGCTGATTTCATTGTCGAGAGGCGGATCGTGTTTTATGAACATCTCAGTAAGCTTGACACTCCCAACAGGAAGGGAGATATAATCGATGATATTCTCTCGACCGCCAAAAATAATTTCCGTACTTCCTCCTCCTATATCAATGATGATTACATCTCCTTCTTTGTCTGAAAGATTTTGATGTACCGAAAGATAGGTATAAAAAGCTTCCTCACGCTCGCTGATGACGCGGATGTCAAAAGAAAGTTGTTTCCTGGCACGTTCAAGGAAAATATCTCTATTCCGTGCCTCCCTCAGAGCTGCTGTCCCTACACAAAAAACTTCGCTAACCTGACTTTTTTCAGCTATAGCCATATAATGTCTCAAAACATTCATTGTTCTCTCCATCGCTTCAGTTGAAAGAGCGCCTGTCTGTTTTAATCCCTCTCCCAGGCGAGTAATGAAAGCGGTATCATAGATTTCTTCAACCCTGTCGTTTATCCTGGCAATCATGAGAAGAACTGTGTTGGTTCCTATATCAATAGAAGCATATTTCATTTGACAACCTCACAAAAATCACACTATGATAGCACCCATGGCTTCAACCGGTTTGATCTCCTCAACAGATTTTACAGGCATCGTTGCTTTTATTTCAGGAATTCTCTCGTTCTTTAGTCCGTGTATTCTTCCACTCGTTCCCTCTTATTTAATCTTTATAAGCGGGATCACCTATGATGATTATAAGAAACTCCAATCCATGAAGTACAGGAAAATTGTCCTTATCCACTCCCTTGCATTTATTGTGGGTTTTTCTTTTGTCTTCATAGCCCTTGGCGTCTCGTCGTCAGCATTGGGAAAACTGTTATCGAACTATCAAGTGTATGTTATGAGGATTGGGGGCTTTGTACTCATTATCCTCGGCCTGTATTACCTTGATGTGGTTAAAATACCATTTCTCAACAGGGAAAAGGTCTTTCACCTCCAGGAAAAACCTGTCGGGCTCTTCGGTTCCTTTGTTATCGGCGTCACGTTTTCCCTTGGATGGACACCGTGTGTGGGGCCTGCCCTTTCATCAATCCTCATCATTGCCTCCACCACTGAAAATATCTGGGAAGGCATTTACCTGCTAAGCCTCTATTCTCTCGGCCTTGCAATTCCTTTTCTTATTTCGGCACTTCTCTTTGATCAGCTTTTCGGACTACTAAAGAAATACAGCTCCATCGTGAAATATTCAATGAAAATTCTTGGCGTTCTCTTTATTGTTATAGGGGTACTTTTTTTCAGCTCATACTGGAGTCTGGTAGTCGGTAAGATAGGCCAATTGCTCACATTTTAAAGGTCCAGGTCAGCGATTTCACCTTTGAACCGCTCTTTGAACTTCTTTAGAACACGGTTTTCAATCTGCCGAACTCTTTCACGGGAAATGTTGAACCGGGCACCTATTTCCTGAAGGGTTGATGATTCCTCGGCCATGATGCGCTGTTCAAATATATAGAGCTCCTTGTCGTTCAGGGTCTTTTTAAACTCTGCAACCTTTTTGGCAATGATCTCACTCTTCTCTTTCTCTGCAACCACCTCTTCAACATTCTCGCCGGATTTCATCATATCCATGATGGTATCATCGCTCTCATCATGGATAGGCGCCTCAAGGGAGATATCGGTGTATGCAAGACGCTTTTCCATGTCTTCCACTTCTTCTTCTTTTACATCAAGGGTACTTGCGAGCAACTTTGGGGCAGGATAAACACCGAGGGCTTCAAGCTTTTGCTTCTCCTTGTTGAGTCGATAAAAGAGTTTCCTTTGCCCTTGGGTGGTACCAACCTTTACAAGACTCCATGAATCCATTATGTATTTTAGGATATATGCTCGTATCCAGAAAGATGCGTAGGTAGAAAACTTTGTTCCCTTATAAGGATTATACTTCTTTACTGCATGGAGAAGTCCCACATTGCCTTCCTGAATCAGGTCGAGAATGTTCAAATAGGTGTTATAGTATTCGAGGGATATCTTTACAACAAGCTTGAGATTGGAGATTGCTAGTTTCTGAGCGGCAGCTTTGTCCTTTTCTTTAAAAACCCTTGTAGATATTTCAAGCTCTTCCTCCCTTGTAAGCACAGGATATTTTGATACCTCTGAAAGATATTTTTTCAGCGGGTCAAAGGGTATGGGAAGTCCTTTGTCTTCCATGGGCTGAATAAGCTCTTTATCGTTTTCGGGAAATATGTCTTCTGTCAATGTTTGACCCCTCTTACCTGTATGAGTTCCGCAACAATGCTAACAGCAATTTCCTGGGGCGTTTCGGAGTTAATATCAATACCAACAGGTGCGTGAATTGATTCTAAAATTTCCTTTTGTATCCCCTTTTCTCCCAAGTGTTCAAGCACCATACGCACCTTTCTTTTGCTGCCAATCATTCCAATGTAACAAGTTGGTTGCTCAATGCTTTTTTCGAGAACAAGGGCATCATGACTATGGCCCCGCGTCACAATTACTATGTAAGAATTCGTCGTAAAATTAAGAGCATCAAAAACTTTGTTGAAGTCTTCTACAATAATAGAGTCAGCCTCGGGAAACCTTTCCCTATTTGCAAATTCTTCCCTATCGTCAATGACAGTGACATTGAAGTCAACCAGTTTGGCAACTTTCGATAGAAATTGTGAAACATGACCTGCACCGAAAATATAAAGATTGGAGAAGACTGACAATGGCTCCACTACTGTATCATTATTCATAAAACGGACCCGGTGTTCATTCCAGAAATCTCTGAGTTCAGCTGCATCTTCCTTTTCCAAACAATCTCCCCATATATCACCATTTCGGTCAATAAGGCTCTTCTGAAAAGTCGTTTTATTAAATCTGGTTACGACAACTGCCCGTGTCCCTTGTTTCTCACACCCCTGTATACTCTCATAGACTATCTTGTGCTTATCAAGTATTGGTTCCAGCAGGACATCTACGTTTCCACCGCAGAGCATACCTTCATCTTCAACAGCCTTTGCATCCATTCTGATGTGATGTAATCTAACCACAGTACTTTCCATGGATTTTAGTGCTTCATCGATGACCTCGGCTTCGAGGTTCCCCCCACCAACTGTACCGTAGGTCTTTTTATCCTCACCGACAAACATCTTGGCTCCTTCCTCTCTCGGAGCTGCCCCTGCCTTATTTATCACGGTGGTAACGATGCCTTTTTTTCCTTCGCTCAAATACTTAACCACATAATCGTATACGCTCATCATAAAACCTTTATTCCCATTTGTTAAATTCGTGCATAATTGCCTCAAGGACACCGCCGCCTATAGCTCTTGCCTTCTCCGTGATAGTGAAACAGTATTCCTTAACGCCTCTTGGGTCGATATCACCTATCTTTTCATTGTTCTTTACATTGATTTCACGAATAAGTCCTCTCAAAAGACCATCGATGGTGGCGTGAATCGGTGTTTTATCAACGTAAAGGACGACTTCCCCTTTCGTCACGCGGTCTCCAAGAGTCTTCACGTGTTTTACCAAACCGGCGTGGGGTGATCTCAACACTCTTTCCGATGTATAACCCATGGTTGGCCCTGGTATGCCTGTGTGAGGCTCTGCTGCGCCATCGTAAAAGACTCTTCCAAGGTTGTGGCCCCTGTTACTTTCCACCACAGCGTGGACATCAGCAGGCGCTGCAAATCCGGGACCCGCACCTATAACAAAAGGAGCCTCTGCTTTTTTTGTACCTAGATTCTTCTTTGCCATGATTGCGTCAATGACAATATCAGGCTTGAGGATGCTTACAATCGTCCATTCTGGGTCAACAATGACGGCAATCTTCTTTTTTTGCCAAATATCCTGTACCTTATCAACGGATTGAATGAGTTCTGCGTGAACACCTTCAACAGTTATCTCTTGATCGTAAACAACCTCAGAAAAGGCAACTGTCCTCCTGACGCTGATCGGCTCAGAAATCTCTGTCATAACAATTTGCCTGAAATGAGACATATAGAGCCTGTGGGCAATTCCGGTGGCCATCTCCCCGGCGCCCTTTATGACCACAACAAGCTCATTGAGTGATTTGCCTTTCACTTCTTTGCCTCTGGCCTTGTTTTCTTTAATGCAGAACTCACAACCCGTAACTCCGAACTGTTCTTCATCACAACCCTTTCCCAAAAAAACATGTCGGATAGTGGCATTCATTGCAGTGTAAGCACAAGCCTCCATATGAGAGTTTTACCATATCACCCTTTTGCATCCTCTCGCCAGCCAAGATCCTCGTGAGAATGATGTCAAGTACGGTATTCCTGTTATAATATATACAAGCCGGTGCACCAAGGATATATTTTCCTCGCAGCTTCGCCACAAGGAACATGGCACCAGGAAAGACAGGCGTGCCGTAAAAAAGAGTTTCTGCCCCGGTGGCCTCAACTCCTTCTTTGGTAACATCATCAGGATCTACAGACAACCCTGCTGTAGTCAAAACAAGGTCTGCACCCGAGTCAAAAAGGCTGAGTATAGCATCCTTTATCATCGGAATCTCATCAGGAACGATCATCTTTCCAACAACTGTCAAACCATATTTTCTCAACTTCTCCTCTACCACTGAAGAGCCATCCTGAACCCTGCCGGTATACACTTCGCTCCCTGTGATGACAAGTCCCACGCTCAAGGGTTTGAATGGGCTTATCCTGATAACGTGCTTTTCACCTATTCTTTCAACCTGTTTTAATGCCTTTTCATCGATGTAGAGTGGTATTATTCGTGTTGCTGCAACAATATCGCCTTTTTTGACAGGATGCCTATTTGGCAAAGTACTTAGAAGAACGTTATTAATTCTGTTCATTGCAAAAAGATGTTGGGCATTGACATAAAAAAGACCATTTACCGTGGACTTGATTGATACCTTCCCTTCTTTGGGAGGGGTATATTCCATGTGTTCACCCAGGATTGCCTGCGCGATTCTGGTGCTTGCATCGTCTTCGTGGACTCCTTTTGTAGGGCCTTCAAAAACGTAGAGATAACGTTTGCCAAGATCGAGAAGCTTCTCAATATCACCCTTTTCAATAACCTTGCCCCTGCTGAAAGCTACATCCTTTTTCTTCCCAGGAATTATTTCCGTTATGTCATGGGCGAGCGTCATTCCGAGTGCTTTCTCAACACTTATTTTCTTCAATCCTGTAACCCCTTTCACGCAGTTGGTCTATTGCCTGGATGGTGTCAATGTCATATAGGTTTCCGCTATCACCCTCTATAAATACCACATCTTCTTTGTATTTTTCTATAACTTCCCTAAGCCCGCTGTCTCCATGAAGCATCCCAATTTCATCTCGAAGCAGGCTTGTATTAATCATGACCGGATGCCCTGTTTTACCATCAAAGCGAGGCATTACAATCTTGGTCTTGAATTCCCTATATGCATGAAGAACTAATTTAATACTTCGGGATGAAACAAAGGGTTTATCTCCCAGATGAAAAAACAGCGCATCGGTACCCTCAAGGAATGGCATTGCTGCCTTTACAGAGGTAGACATTCCCTCTTTATAGTGAGGATTGTGAATAAGACTCACATCTAGCCCCTCAAGCTCTTTTGTGATTTTCCGATGATCATGTCCGGTCACTACCAATACCTTGTGTAGTTCAGCCATGAGAAAGGGCTTTACGCTTCTCCGAATTACTGATTCTCCATCAATGGATACAGTTAATTTGTTAAAACCCAGCCTGCTGGAAGTACCTGCAGCCAAAATTATGGCAAAAACTATTTTCATATTCGAATACGTTCAGGAGGCAATATCCAGAATTTAGGTGTGCCTCAACGTTTTGTAATAACATTGTTAAGGCTTATAATGAGAGCCTCCACATCTATGCCATGGACTTTAGCACCCTGTTCAATACTCTCAAAAAGGGCAGCCCGACAACCTAAACAACCAAATCCAAACTGTTCAAAAACAGGGGTGGTTTCAGGATATTTACTCACTACTTCCTCGATCAACATATATTTGCTGATCATACCTTCACCATTATACAAACATTTTCCCTTTCATAAACCAGGGGTAGCATTAAAATACCTCAGCAGAGAAAATATAGATTTTAGTATCATCAGATTTCCAGGCATCTTTTGCAAGTCCTGCCTTGTAACATGTATATTCTAAAAACGTTTCTCTATCCCAATGATATTCTGTCGCAACCTGGGGCAGCAAAAGTCCTGAGTACCCTTTTTTTTCAACATACAAACCGTGAACTCCGACCTTGATCTCTTTGATATTTTCAATCTTTCGCATAGGTGAAATAACAGATATCTCGATGTCGATGTCCTTCCACTCGTCTTTTTGAAGGCCACAGAATCTCGGGTCATGAAAAGCTGATTGTATTGCCATCTTCTCGACAACATCGGAAAGTGGCATGACAGCACTTATATGGCCAATGCATCCCCTCAACTCTCCTTTACTTTTAAGCGTTACAAAGGCACCTGCTTTTTCTTTTAATTTTTCAGAGAGTTCTATTTTGCATTGCTTTTTACCAAATAGAGCGCACTCGATGGCATCTCGTGCAAGCTGTTTCACCTGCCTCTTCTCTTCGTTTGAAAGATTCAATGCTATTTCACCGTTTTTGTCAGATTGCTGCGCATAAAGACACAAGAGATATATCCAACAACGCCGCTTCTGTCACCAGATACATCGCCAGAGTTTGCATATTTAAGAACTTTACTTTGTGTTGCCCCAAGTTTCTGTGAAAGCAACATGGTTGAAACTATGGGACCTGTTCCACATGCCTCACATGTCCCTTTGCGGAAATCATCCTGGAGTCCTTGTATGTCATAGGCGTCAAGACGTTGCCTGACAACAGTATCCAACTCAACAGCTTCAGCATAGGGATAGTAATGCGACAAATCAGTGCTGCCTACAACGAGAACTTTTTTATTAGTTTTTTTTATCGACCTAAAGATTGAATCAGCAAGGACCTCACAAAGGGCTGGGTCCTGTGACCCCATGATAAGGGGAAGTATGGTAAAATCTTTCAGTACTGCCTGCAAAAAGGGCACCTGAACCTCGAGGGAATGCTCTCCCTTGTGGACATCAATGTTAGGCCAAACAACCGTTTTTAGATTAATGATTTCGCTTGCAAGTTCTTCATCAATGTGGACAACTCCAAGTGGGGTCCGGTATCCCCCTTTCTCAAATACTGCGGTACCTTCAAAATGGCTCCTGTGACTTGGCGCTATGATGATGACTGTGTCATAATGGGCTCCCATGATTGCCTTGTAGCCGTAAGCAGCCACCTGGCCGGAATACATATATCCGGCATGGGGAGCAATGAGGCCGACGATCTCTTTATCCAGGGAATCGATACTAGCATTTTTAAGATAAACCTCTATGTTTTTTTTCAGAGTCTTTGGATTATCTGGATAGAACGTACCACTTACAAAAGGCTCTCTGATGTAACCCATATACATTACTTCCTTTTCTTAATAATGATAAAATTATATCACATCTTAGCTCTATACAACAGCAAGAATGAATGGATTACAATACATTCAGTGTCGTTGTCACTGTTGACTATAGTAACTTTTTTGTGATAAAATTCACATCATATAAGGATAATGAACATTGTCATCGTCGAGCATAATGCCAGGGGTTATCAGACTCAAATGGGCCACGCTCGGATTTATCAAAATATCTCGATCGTATCAGAATCAATACGCATCCAAATCCACAGTAGCCCTCCCGTTCACGGAGGCAAGGAGGTAAAACATCATGGCAAGAGCTAAGGTTTTCGAAAATCGGCCACCAACACTTGGAATCAACAGTCTTGGAAGAATCGGAAAGCTTACATTATGGCATCACATCGGGCGAAAATATTTTAAAGAAATCATCGTTAATATTGGAAGGGAATCAGGGACAGGTCTACAATCGATTGCACAGATGATAGAAAAAGATGCAACCTATGGTCTTCTCCATCGATTTCTTTACGGAATAAAATCAGAGCGCCTCATCGAAATCAAGGACGAAAAAAAGGGCAAACTGATCATTGACGGCATCCCGGTAACTATCCTCCGAGAGGCGAGAAATCCGGTTGATATTCCATGGCGTGACTATGGTGTTGACCTCGTTGTTGATTGTACGGGAAAATTTAAAGACCCTACAGTTCAGGCAGACGATCCCAAGGGCTCTATCAGAGGGCACCTTGTAAAGGGAGCAAAAGCAGTAATAAATTCTTCAGCCTTTAAAATAAAGAACAAAGCTTTGTCAACCCCCGGGGATTGCATAACTCTGATTTATGGAATCAACCATTCTGCTTTCGATCAGAAGAAGCATCAGATTGTCTCAGCAGCTTCCTGTACCACAACCGGCCTTGCACATATGGTCAAACCACTTCTTGAAAATGAGAAGACAAATACCATTCTTACGGCCTCAATGTCGACAGTGCACTCGGTTACAAACACTCAAAGCGTGCTTGACAGCGTTCCCAAGGCAGGCGAGAAAGATCTCAGAAAAAACAGGAGCATACTGAATAATATCATCCTTACTTCAACAAACGCCGCAGAGGCGTTGGGGCAAGTTATCCCAGAGGTTAAAAATATCGGATTTATGGCAGATTCCATCAGGATACCCACGAATACACTCTCTCTCATCATCCTAAACGCAACATTCCAGACAAAAATGAATGCCGATGGTACTGCTGCTTCCATCACTACCAAAACAATTAATGATATATACAAGAAAGCTTATGAGAGTAACCCGGAGCATCTCCTCATCTACACAACCGAGCAGAATGTCTCTACCGACCTCATAGGCACAGATGCTGCTGTGATTATAGAGGGCCAGTTTAATCACTCGCGCACTGCATTCATCAATGTAGACCTTACCCACATACCTAATCTTTCTGCGAAGGCTCTCCAGGCTATGCAGACAAAAACCATGCGGGTACCTGTTGTTCACGCGAAAATATTCGGCTGGTATGACAACGAATACGGAAGCTACACAAACAGGATGGGCGATCTAACCGTCCACGTGCATAAGAATTTGCTGTAAGCAGATTCAATTTTTTGAGTTTTGAGTGTTGAGTTGTGAGTCTTGAATGTAGCGTTCTTGCTCGTTCATTCAACACTTAAAATTCAAAACTGTTTTTAAAGTGTTATATTGTAAGACTCTTCTGACTCAGTATCATTTCTCCCCAAATAAACAGCGCCGCTCCAGCCATCGATACCAATAAAGTCACCACTCTTTATCTTTAGACCGTCTATCAGGCTCCATCCATCCGTTTCATAAACCTGTAGCTTGTTAAAACCTACAACCCCAACCTTGTTGAGTTGTGGAATTGTCACAGCAGCATGGGATGTACCCCCTCCCCTTGCAGTTAAAAGCCCCTCAACCTGCAAGAGCACACCAACATCATCTGGGACTGTGTCGGGCCGGATAAGAATAAGTGGCGTGTGCGGCTCAGTTCTGCGAAAGTGTTTTATATCTTTTTCTGAATAGACCGCTTTGCCAGTCAAGGCGCCGCCGCTCACACCAATTCCAGTCCCGAGAAAAGATTGCTGAAGGGCCTCGGTATCCTTGAAACGTTTTAATTTAGTTGTTTGTCGCTGGACCATGTCTCGTGTCTGCAAGATATAGAGCTTATCCCGCGTTGCATTCTCAAAGGTAAACTCTATCTCCTGATGATTGAATCCTTTTTCATATATCAGTATCTCTGATAATCTGACAAGCTCGTTGTAGATTTCAGGAAATTTGTTCTCTAAAGAGATCTCGGAATCCCTTTTTTCGGCCAGCCGCTGTTTTTCTGAGATTGGGTATGTGATGACCAGACCCGATACTATGTCGTCCCCCTGAACTCCAAAGATAAAATCACCAGAGAGCGTTACGTTCGCTGATGTACCTTTTGGGTTCCTGGTGAAGATAACCCCTGACCCTGAATTCTCATTGAGATTGCCAAATACCATGGCCTGAACAATGACTGCAGTTCCCCATTCATCGGACAGGCGCATCTGATGTCGATATATCTTTGCCTGCTCGGAATACCACGATGCAAAGACCTGCAAAATGGCCTCCCGTAGCTGAACAAAGGGATTGTCAGCGACAATAATTCCCTTCTCTCCCATCCTATTCTTGTAGGCAAGGGCAATTCTTTTCATCTGTTCAGGTTTGAATTGAATCTTCTTTCTTACATTGTATTTACTCTTAAAGCTGTTCATAATCTCATCGAAGAAATCCCTTTTTAAACCCTGGTACATCCCCCATGTTTGTAAAAATCTGCGGTAAGAGTCCCACGCAGCCCACTGGTGACCCATTCTTTTTCCGAGCCCATTGGCAATATCCTCGTTGATTCCCACATTCAGGAAAGAATTCATCATTCCTGGCAGAGAGATGGTTGCTCCGCTCCTCACAGAAAGAAGCAACGGGTTGTGTGAGTCGCCAAATTTACATCCCGTTATCCGTTCAAGCTCAGCAATTTCCCGATTAATCCTGATTGTCAGATCCTTGAAAATATATTTGTAGCCCACAACAGCATCATAGCCCCTAAAGATTTCTGTCGTCAGGATGAAACCCGGCGGGACACGGAATCCAAAAGAAGCAAGCTCTTTCAGAAAATACCCTTTATTGCCGAGGAGTATCTGGTTATCAAGACGTTTGTTTCTATGATAAATGGAGGATATTGCAAGTTCAGGGCTATAGGCCATAACAAGATTGAGAATCTGCTTGTTGTCTTTGAAACGTTCAAGCTCTGCGTTTAAGGTTTCAATGACGCCATTAACAAGATTGTCCAGTACCTGGAGACCAAAGGCAGTTGAAATCATTCCACGGATGAAATTTTCTGAATATTGATAAATGATCTCTTTTTCGCGATGTTCTCGTGTCTCAGATTTGCCAACATTCTCAGCCTCTATGAGCTGTTTCACAATAATGGGTAGATTCAGACCATGGGCATCAACATAATAATCCCTGATAACAACCTGGATGCCCTTTGAAATAAAACGAAATATATCAATATACTGGTCCACAGAAAATTGTTTTACCTGTAAGGCGCTTGTAACATACTTAATTTTTGCTACGAGACCTTCTGTGGCGATACCCTCTAATTCGAGGGCCCTGATATAGAGTCCCAGGCAATCATGAATCATCGTCAGTGTGCTCTTGGTAATAAACTTGAGATTCATGGACCTGATCAATTCTTCAAAGAGGAAGGTGGCGAGACTTTCCAAGCGAAGAGAGAGCCCAACAGATTCGAATTTTTCCTCATGATAGGTACCATACATTGAAGGAATACCCGCGGCAATATGTCTTTTATGGTAGATGTTCTCAAAATATTCGGTCTTTTGTGGTGATAGAATCTTTTCTTTTAGAAGCCCAAGAAAGTCGAGTATGATCGAAAGGCTTCGAGAATAGTTCCTTTTCTTCAGCGAACGTTGCAAGGATTTAACCTGGGAAGGATCAAAAATATAATTTGCCTCAAGATCCTTCAGGAGCTCAATATGCTGAGGGTTATATTTTTTATGAAGAAGCTGATAAAATCGAATCATCAACAAGGCCCGTTCTTTATCCCTGGCAATAACCCCTCGAATCCCATAAATCTCCTTGTGTGCCTTTGTTTTATCCCATCCAAGTAAGATTGTTGGGTCGTTGTTCGCCTTTACCATAAGGTATTTAAATATTGCATGGAGACCATCAAAATACTCACCGGAATTTGCAATCTGGTCATATACTTCATTCGGCAGGTCTCTCCTGAGAACCTCCTTGTCGCCGGAAAACCAATAGAGAAAAGCATTCTCTACAAAACCAACAAGGAGACTATTGCTCTCGACGTGGGACTGTTTCCGTAAAAAGTTTACAAGCTTATCATTTCTGAATGAAAGCTCATCGACCTTTGTCGATATGTCTCTCAATTCACCTTCTGCTCCTATTTCACTGAAATAGACTGGAAAAATTCTCAAAAGCTGTTTAGTAAGATTATATGCCGGACCTATATCAGAGTTCAGCAGGGCCGAAATATCCTTCTGGAACAGATCGGTATCGCGAACAAAGATACCTCCCAGTCTCAGATTAATAATCAATGCCGAGAGGAGTCTCTTTGTCCATCTTGGTTTCATTGCAATGATTTCAAGCCAGGAACGTACGTTCAGAACATGGGCCGGGTTAACCTGAACTTGCCATTCTGCCGTTGAACCCTTAACCTCAGGATACTGGAATCCAAAATCGATAATCTCTTCGATAAGCGTATCAACAAGAGAGTGTTTGTTTTGATTAAAAACCTCCTTGGCAATGGTAGTGGTGCAATCAATGATAGCGCTCCGGAACTCATGACGGTCAACACTTTTCTTCAACAGGGCAAAGACTTTTCGTACAAACTCTTCAAGGTTTTCCTTCTTGTCCTCTCTGAAAGCCATTCTCAACGAGAGGTTAATTTCTCTTAACGCACTTCCGTGGATATCTGATAGCCCCGGCATTCCCATGATGTTGAAGAGAAAATCTAGTTTTACAAAATTTTGTCGTCCTGCAAATACGCTCGTCTTTTCAAGCTCATCTGCGACCAGGAGATATCCATTGACGATCTGCCAGTAATCGGGCATATCAGCATATGCTGCACAGGCCTTCTCTGGTTTTGATGAGAGCGATACGTTGATGGCTTCAACTTTATCCAGGAGGGAGCGCAGATGTTCATGGCTCAAAGGAAAGATGAGATCACTGAACACCTTGATTGTATTCTCAGTCTCGTCTTCTCCATGAAACCACCCTGAAGGGTCTGGCTGTAAAAGCCAGAACCGATAGGTGTCCTTAAAAACCTTATACAAAAGTAGGGCAAGAGAATCCATAGGTGTTTGAGCACCACACTCGAAAAGCAGTTTAAGCGTTCTCTTGAAATAACCTGAACTTTTCTTCAGGATGGAACTGTCAGTATTAGCAATGTTCTGGAAGGATTCTATCACCGAAGGAAACAGCGCTACATTTCTTGAAAGATACTCATTGCTGTTTGACAGGATCGTATCAAGATAATCAAAAAGATATCGTACGCCGTTTTCTCTTATTTCATCGTTGGCAGCATATTGTATGACACTCATGTAAATCTGGAGGATAATCCTCACTGCTTCAAATCCATTTGCGTGTCTGTTGTATTCGTAAAAATCACCAATTGAGATAGTCCTCAACTGTTGAAGAACATAGTCCCAGTTGGCAAACGGATGGTTGAGTTCTATCAAGAGTTCGTTGGTCTTTTTCTGTAAACCGTAATGATTTTTAACAACTTCCAATAAGGGAAGGTATTCCTCCGGGATTTCAACCTTTGCTGCAGTTCGTTCAAGGTTTACCTGGAGCGCTGACGATTGCAAACCAACTTTCTTCGAATCCATACATCACCCACTATGTAGTCATTGGTAATTAATTAATCTTATTTATAGATATATTGCAAGAAGGACCTGATGTTGAACACTATAATAGTAACCTTCCATCAGGACAAATACGCAGCGTCCATTGAAATGCGATCCTGTTATACGAGTGAATTATCGGTCTCATGTGCTTCTCAGTGTTGCATGGACGGCCTTCACTATCTCATTAACCATCCTTGCCTTTGATTCCATTGCTGCCCTGGTATCGATGGCTGATGGATCACCAAGGTACCCGAGAGGAGTGACCTCCCTGGCCTTCAGACCACCTTTCAACCATGTCTTGAGACCTTCAACAGTCGTTCGTGATGAAGAAAGGCTTTGTGCTTTGTCAATATCTATGAGGTTTGGAAATTGATCTACCATGAGGCTTGTCTCAAAGGACCCGGCGTGGATATCCAGGTATTGAGAAGATACATCAAATTCCATAGCATAGGTGATGATGTAAGGCTCGCTACCATGCAGTTTTGCCTTGCGGAGAAAGAATTCGGTAACCGCCGAATAAACTCTCAGTCCGAATTCTTCATTTGCCCTTCTGGCTGCTTCAGTCATTGCGAGGTTATGTTCGAAATCACCGTGGACATTTAATAGGAATATTTGTGCAAACCCCCAATTTTTTAAACATCTCAGTAAATCACATAAAATAGAAACCATGGTCTCAGACCTCACCGTAAACGATCCTGCAAATCCGTTCATGGCGGCATTAATGCCCCAATAATAGATGGGGGCAATAATTGATTCCACGCCAGAGTCAAGGAGATCTTTTTTGATATCTCTTGTGAAGTTATACGTAAGATACGCGTCGGTACCCAGGCACATGTGCGGTCCATGCTCTTCAATAACTGCAATCGGGAAAAGAACAGGAAGATTTTTACTTGCAGCCTCTTCAATCTGCTGATAGGTCATATCTGCCATAGTCTCTGAAAATATTGAGTAACTCATTTCGTCTAATCTCCTTGACCTTCAGCAAAGGCCGGTGCAAGCCATTTGAATCGCGAAATGCACTGCTCTCGCTTCACTGTTACCTGTGAACAACGAAGAATATTCTATAAGACGTTCTTTTCTAAAGTCTATATGTTGATTTTCTCACTGCAAGAACCCGTGCAACCGTCTCACCGATTTCGGAAGGATTCTTGACTACCGTGATACCTGCCTTTTCGAGGATCTCAATCTTCTCGCGTGCACCGCCTTCACCACCTGTTATGATAGCTCCGGCATGCCCCATTCTTCTTCCAGGTGGGGCCGTAATCCCAGCAATGAATGCTACAACTGGTTTTGACATATTCTTTCTGAAAAATTCAGCTGCATCTTCTTCTGCACGGCCCCCAATCTCGCCAATAATTACAACAATATCAGTAGTCTTGTCTTTTTCAAAAAGATTTAGAATATCAACAAAGGTCATGCCAATAATCGGGTCACCACCAATACCCACACAACTTGACTGACCAATAGCTAGTTTTGTAAGCTGATCAACCACTTCATAGGTAAGGGTTCCACTCCGGGATATCACACCTACCCGTCCCGGCATGTGAATATACCCGGCCATAACTCCAATCTTGCACTTTCCCGGTGATATGATACCTGGCGTGTTCGGTCCTATGAGTTTTGAGCTTGAGTCCTTCATAAACTGTTTAACAGCAACCATATCGAGGGTTGGAATTCCTTCCGTAAGACACACTACGGTTCCTAATTCTGCATCAACAGCCTCCAGGACCGCATCTGCAGCAAAGGATGGGGGTACAAAAATAGCAGATGCATTCGCACCAGTATTGTGTACGGCATCTCTTACAGTATTAAAAACAGGAATGCCCTCAAACTTTTGGCCACCCTTTCCAGGTGTCACACCAGCAACCACCTTTGTTCCGTATTCCTTCATTTGCCTGGTGTGAAACGCACCTTCCCCACCGGTAATCCCCTGAACGACAACCTTCGTGTTCTGGTCAATAAGAATGCTCATCTCAAACCTTCTTAGAGCATAGCGCATGTGGCATAGTGCATTCGAAACCCTCCAAACTAAAACTCTCCTCTTTTTGAAGCATTTACTGCCGCAGCTACCTTCGCAGCTGCATCACCAAGATCTGATGCAACTGTAAACTTCAGACCCGATTCTACAAGAATTTTTCGTCCCTCTATGACATTCGTGCCTTCAAGACGAACCACTATAGGAAAACTGATGCATAATTCCTGTGCAGCTTCAACCACCCCTTTTGCAAGGGTGTCGCATCGCAATATTCCACCAAATATATTGATGAAGATTACTTTTACATCTTCATCGGAAAGGAGCAGCTTAAATCCTTCCCTCACCATCTCTGTTGTTGCTCCCCCGCCAACATCCAGAAAGTTTGCCGGCTCAGCGCCGGAAAGCTTAATAAGATCCATGGTTGCCATGGCCAAACCAGCGCCATTTACCATGCACCCAACGTTTCCCTTCAGCTTAATGTAGTTCAGGTTGTATTTCGATGCTTCAATCTCGAGAGGATTTTCCTGCGAGAGATCCCTCAGGGCGGCAATATCAGGATGTCTGAAAAGTGCATTGTCGTCAAAATTAAGCTTTGCATCAAGGGCAACCATCTCGCCGTCTTTTTTCACTACTAAAGGATTTATTTCAGCAAGTGAACAATCCTTATCGAGAAAAAGACGGTAAAGATTTTGAATAATGTTACCCATTTTTTTTATCAACTTTCCATCAAGATGCATCCCATAGGAGATTCGGCCCAACTGAAAAGGTCGTAGACCTATCGCAGGATGTATTATTTCGGTAATAACCATACCAGGATTCTCTCTTACAACCTCTTCAATCTCAATCCCTCCCTGCACGCTTGCCAGGATTGCCGGGCATCCTTGTGTCCTGTCTATAACAATGCCAAGGTATATCTCCATTTTAGACAAGAGCGCTTCTTCAACGAGAAGCGTATGAACTGGCTTTCCTTCCTCGCCGCTCTGTCCCGTAACTAACCTTGTACCAAGGATCTCATCAGCAAATGCCTCTGCCTCAACTGGGCTCTCAACTATACTGATACCACCAACCTTACCCCGACCACCCGTGTGAACCTGTGCTTTCACAACAAAGGGTCCCTTCTTTATGGTCTGTGATGCCTTTAATGTGTCTTCCGGAGTTTTCGCTATGTGACCGCGGGGTATAGGGATACCATACGATTGAAACAAGGCCTTCGCCTGATACTCATGTATCTTCATTTTCCAGGAGGTTAACAGGGGTTGATAGTATGGTTTTTTCTATTTTCTTTGCAGCGCTTATGCCCGTATGCAGGGCATCGCGATTCAGTTTCTCTGTTCCCTTTGGCACCCTTGCAAGCACTGCCGCTTCAATGGCTTTTGCAGAGACGATGGGGGTCAATTTTGAGATCGCACCCAAGGCAATGATATTTGCTACCATTTCCCGCTTGAACTTATCTCGTGCAATTCTCGTAAAGGGTATCCGATAAGCCTTCGGAATAGGAACCTGATTTACAAACGTTGAATCTACAATCAAAACACCATTTGGTTTAAGGTCCATATAGTAATCATCACAGGATTTCTGGTTCATTGCGAGAAGAAGGTCAAGCTTTAATGCCTTTGGGTAATCAATTTCTTGATCACTTACCACAACCTCGGCCTTGCTTGATCCGCCCCGCGCCTCAGGCCCATAACTTTGAGTCTGGGCAACAAACTTACCGTCATAGATACCTATAGCCTCTGCCAGAATAATACCCATAAGGATCAGGCCCTGGCCGCCAGATCCACTGAGACGTATATCGTAACGATAGCTCATTTACGGTACCTTGATCCCCTTTGCCCGTGCCCTGACCTTGTCGTATTCGTCCTGGAAAACAGGTAGCTCCCTATCTACAAGAACTCCTATCTTAATTTTATCTGCAAGATCGCCATCGGTCATCCCCACCGCTTTCTCAACGGTGACTGCATGATCTTTCTGCCATTGCATCATCTCCACCGCTGTCCCCATATGGTTCAGCCTGCCATACTGAGTATGGCAGTGAGATACAACCTCAACAACGGAAAATCCCGTCTTCATGAACGCCTTCTCAAAAAGACCATCAAGCATCCTTGCGTGGTACACAGTTCCCCGGGCCACAAACACGGCTCCAGCAGTCACCGCAAGCTCTGAAATCTTGAACGCCTGTTCAACATTAGAAAACATCGTTGTTGTAGTCCTCATCCCGTAAGGTGTTGTTGGCGAGAATTGACCACCCGTCATTCCATATACGCTATTGTTAAGGATGATCGCGGTAAGGTCTATGTTTCTCCTGGCTGCATGAATAAAGTGATTTCCACCAATTGCTACTGCATCACCATCGCCCATGACTACTATAACCTTTAGTTTCGGATTTGCCAGTTTCACACCGGTAGCAAAAGTAAGCGCCCGCCCGTGGGTTGTGTGGAGGGTATTGAAATCCACGTACACAGGAAGACGTCCCGTACAGCCAATTCCCGCTATGAGGACGATTTCATCTTTTGTAAAACCACTCTGATCGATTGCGCGAATAAGGGCGCCAAGCATGATCCCTATGCCGCAACCAGGACACCATACATGGGGAAACTTTTTATCATGTCTGAGATACTTATGAATCAGCTTGGTAACCTCTGCCATTAGCATACCTCCCTGATTCGATTGAATATTTCCGTAGGGGTAATAATAGTGCTATCTACCTTATTGATGGTAAAAACCTTTGCACCGACTTTGTTGACCCTTTTAACCTCCCGTGAAATCTGCCCCATGTTCATTTCCGGAACGATAACGCATCTCGACTTTTGTAAAATCTTTTCAACTTGAATCCTCATGAAGGGCCAAATCGTGTTCAACTTAAGGAGGCCTGCCTTAATACCCCGCTCCCGGGCATCGATAACTGCCCTTCTTGCAGACCGGGCAACACATCCATATGCAATCACAGAAACATCGGCATCGTCAGTCATGAAAAATTCACCAACCTGAAGGTCAGCAAAATTCTGGCTTATTTTTCTAAAAAGCCTTCTGATAAATGGGTCAATCTCATCAGGCCTTGATGTCGGAAAACCTCTGACATCATGGGTCAGGCCGGTTACATGATATCGGTAACCTTCACCAAAATTGGACATCGGTGGAATACCGACAGGCGTGTCTTCATACGGGATATACCATTCTGGTGGGACTGTGGGCTTAACCCTGTTAAAGATATCGATTTCATCGTCGTTCAGGATGATCTTTTCCCTCATGTGAGCTACTACTTCATCGAGGAGAAGTATTACAGGGTTTCTATACTTTTCCGAAAAATTGAACGCTTTTATTGTAAGCTCATAGCACTCTCGAATAGTAGAGGGACACAGGGCAATCATCGGGTGGTCGCCATGGGTACCCCACCTGGCTTGCATGACATCTGCCTGGGCAGGTGACGTTGGAAGACCCGTACTTGGGCCGCCCCGCATGACATTTACAACGACACATGGCACTTCAGCAATGCATGCGTAACCGATATTCTCCTGCATGAGGGAAAATCCGGGGCCACTTGTAGCTGTCATTGACTTCGCACCTGCAAGAGACGCACCAATGATAGCCCCCATACTGGCAATCTCATCTTCCATCTGGATAAATGTGCCATCCACTGCCGGCAGTCTTTGTGACATTACCTCTGAAATTTCAGTAGCAGGTGTAATAGGATAACCCGCAAAGAATCTGCAGCCGGCACGAAGTGCCCCTTGTACGATAGCCTCATTACCCTGAAGTAACTTCTCATTATTATGTCGCTTCTTCACCATCTCCTCTTACTTTTTCATCATCCTTTTTTTGCTGGACCGTAATGGCAAAATCAGGACACCGGATTTCGCACCATCCGCAGTTGATACATTTTTCTGGTTCTTTCACGTAAGGAAAACCCGTTTCATCACGTGCCAGGGCTCCAGTTGGACAAAACGATGCGCAAATTCCACAACCTTTGCACCAGGCCTTATAGATATCTATGTCAGGAGTCTCTTGCTTCAACTTTACATCAGCCATTTTTTTGTCTTTTGTGTAAGCTAAAATGATTCTCGGCTCTTGTCAAGCTTTTTGAAGTAATAAATTAGGTTCAAAAAACGATCTTTCTGACAAGATATCGAATCGGTCGAATATTTATTCCTGCTTCATTTTTCCATTGAAAGACCTTAATAATTGCGGGAAAATAGGGGCACGAATGAGAGAACCTGTGAAGTATAAGCATTTGATTTGTATTCTGACTGAAGATATATCTACATCTTTTTTCTTATGAAACGTAAACCGAAACCCCTCATTCAATTCAAAAATATTACTGTCATCAAGGGTCACTATCAGAAAATCATCGACGCAGTTTCAGTAACGATTCATGAAGGCGAAAACATTGCTATCCTTGGTCCGAACGGAGCCGGTAAATCATCCTTTATCAAAGTTATTACCCGGGAGTATTATCCTTTACCTGGTGATGAACACTTTGTTTTCAAAGTTTGAGGGCAGGAAAACTGGGATGTTTTCGATTTGCGCAGTCGATTAGGGATAGTCACGAACAGCCTGCAGCATGTTCATGCCCGTGAGGTTTCCGGAATGGATACCGTATTGTCAGGTTTTTTCAGTAGTATAGGAATGTGGCATCAGGTTGTAACCGCAAATATGGAGAGTAAAGCGCTGGAGGTCATCGAGTTTATGGAAATCGCCCACCTGAGAGAGAGGAAAATGACAGAAATGTCTTCAGGTGAAGCGCGTCGCTTTCTCATTGCCCGGGCTCTCGTTCATAAACCAAAGGCGCTCATTCTGGATGAACCGACCAATAGCCTCGATCTCCATGCACTCCATATATTCAGGAAGACTCTGCGTAAAATAGCAAAATCTGGTACGAGTATTATCCTCGTTACCCAGAACCTTCAGGACATAATCCCTGAAATCAACCGTGTAATTCTCATGAAAAGAGGAAAATTTGTATATGACGGCGTCAAAGACAAGGTACTGACAAGCAATAATATTGGCAGACTCTTTGATGCTCCTGTGGAGATAATAAATAAAGACGGCTATTACTATGCTTTTGGGTATTAGTCCTAAATTGCCTTTACTTTATTAATCCACTCAACCAGGGCTACGATTAATTCTTTTACCTTTTCCTTGGTCGTTTCATCTGTGAGACGTCCCTTTTCGTCAAACTTCTTGTCTGCAAAAGGAACCATGATTTCGGGCCTGTTAAGGGCCAACATATTGAGAAAAACCATGGTCTGTCTCAAATGATATTGAGCCCTTGCCGTACCAAGCATGCCTACTGATACACCCATAATTGCAACAGGCTTTCCATCGAAGGGATTATCTCCGTAAGGGCGCGATGCAGCATCAATAGCATTTTTGAGAACACCAGGGACAGAGTAGTTATACTCAGGGGTCGCAATCAGAAGTCCGTCAGCAGCTCGGACTTTAGCCTTCAATTCCTTTACTTTTGGTGCAGGATCTTTTTCCAGGTCCTGATTAAATGGCGGGATACCTTCGAGATCAAAAATCTCTAATTCTACTCCTTCAGGAAGAAGCTCTTCAGCATTTCTAAGGAGTGCTTTATTAAACGAACTTTTTCTTAAACTACCTGCAATACCAAGTATATGAATCTTTGTCTTTTTTATACCGTTACTCATGCCAAAACCTCCTTAAAATGGGATAGGTTATGAGACTGTATGTCTCTTCAAAAATTGTAATAAAATATAATACCGGGGAGAAGATTTTTCATCAGCATGAATGATTTATATTTAACGGTAGATTCACGAGCAAGCACCGGCATTAAAGGCAGGATTCAGGGATTAGATGGGTAAGGGGTAATTTAGCTCGCACAGCGAGCGTGAGGGGGAGACTCGGTCCCGCTTGGCGGACTGAGGGGGCGACGTGAGCCCAGGTAATAGAACTCACGTTGTAGTCCTATCATACTCCTCCATTGTCCAACAGGAACGAAAGAATGGGCAATTTTTGCACCGGTAAGTTTTCTGCAAATCCATCAAATATTTCTTGCCTGACCAGCCAGTGACATTGTTTTTCATCATTTCGCCAATACATGGAGGTGTGCCAGACTTACACCCGTGTTTGTTGTCACAGTTTATACAGAATTTTTGATCAGTCATGTTGCCATCGTCTCTTATCATGGATTGATTCTAAGAACAGGATTTTTTTCTGTCAAGGTCGATATAGTGCACGCGAAACCTGAAAATCCATCTTTCAATGCACTCTTCTATTCGCAACATCATGTTTTCTTGCAATCTTTCTTTCTTTCAAGGAGTATTATGTGATATTGTTAAATAAAGATTTGTCGAATTTTTACGCCCATATTTCAGATGTTCGATTAATTCAACGGAGAACCATAACGAGAGATGCAGATTGATGTAAGCATTATAATACCCGTCAAGGATGAAGAAGAAAACATAGATATTCTGGCCAATGAGATCAACGCTGCCATGAAGAATGTCAGCTTATCCTGGGAATGCGTTTGGATTGACGATGGGTCAACCGATTCAACTGCAACGGAACTGAAAAAACTTAACGAGAAGGACTCCCGCCATCGCTTTGTCCTCCTTGCTCGGAATTTCGGGCAGTCTGCAGCGCTTTCAGTAGGATTTCAAAACACTCTGGGAAGCATTATCGCTACCCTTGACGGAGACGGGCAGAACGATCCTGCCGATATTCCTCGACTCATTGATATTTTGCGAAAAGAAGATGCAGATATGGTCAATGGTGTTCGACAGAAAAGGCATGATTCCATTGTCCGTAAAATATCTTCGAAGATAGCCAACAATTTTCGGGACTCGGTTACCGGTGACAAGGTCACCGATGTTGGTTGTTCTGTCAGGGTTTTTCAGGCGCAATGCGTGGATCGCATCCCTCTCTTCAAGGGTATGCACAGGTTTTTTCCTACTTTGGTAAAGATGCGTGGCTTTACCCGCATTATTGAGTCACCGGTCAATCACCGTCCGAGGATGCGCGGTAAAACAAAATATGGAATACAGAATCGCCTCTGGGTAGGCCTGGCAGATCTTGCGGCAGTAAAGTGGATGCAGAGCAGATTAGTGTTTCCGGAAGTCCAATCAAAGACAAGTGTCACAGATAGTAAGGAGGAGAAATGAATACGTTCTGGTTGGTCCTGGGATTTGTTGCCCAGGGTCTTTTTTCTGCGAGATTCCTGGTCCAGTGGATAGCCAGTGAACGGGCGCGTAAAAGTGTTGTGCCTGTTGTATTCTGGCACCTCAGTATATCAGGATCAATTCTTCTCCTCGCATATGCAATCTATCGCAAGGATCCTGTTTTCATCCTTGGCCAGTCTGCAGGATTGATTGTCTATATCCGGAACCTCTATCTTATATGGCACGAAAAGAGACCAATCAGTGATTAATGGTGCTCGGAACACCACATTAGCATTTGCCCTTGTTGTGGTTCTTGCCATTATTTCATCATTTTCCTTCCAGGGAAGTCGTGGGTTATACGAAACAACAGAGGGTCGCTATGCAGAATCAGCCCGTGAGATGGTGGAAACAGGAAAGTACCTCATTCCTACCCTGGATTATCAGCCACATTGGACAAAACCACCGTTTGCGTATTGGGGCATTGCAACGGGAATCATACTCTTCGGCCAAAGTGAATGGGGCGTTCGCTTCTCAAATTCTCTTTCATATTTTTTCACAATTATTATTGTAATAATTCTTGGCTCTCTTCTCTGGGAATATCGAGTCGGCCTTATTGCAGGGTTGATTTATCTATCATCGCCTTTCCCGTTTTTTGGGGTAAACGCTGTATCAACAGACACGCTTCTCACTTTGTGGGAAATATTTGCAGTTCTCTGTTTTTTAAAAGCATACAGGACAGATGGATTGAAGAGAAAAACCGCCTGGATCACCGGCATGTGGTTTATTTTCGGATTGGGATTCTTGACGAAAGGGCCACCTTCGTTGCTTCCTCTGCTTCCTATTATTGTCTGGAATTATACCAGAAAAAACAAAGTGGCCCTTTTTAGAGGTTTCGGGGTTCCCCTGTTTCTCCTTACCGGTTTTTCTTGGTTTATAATAGTAAGTATCAAAAATCCTCATTTGGTGACCTATTTTCTCAAAACAGAGGTGGTGGACAGGGTATCTTCAGCGGCAGTCCACAATCCTGAGTGGTATGGCCCATTCACCATTTACCTTCCCGTGCTGTTGGGAGGTCAGGGTGCTTGGATCTATTTCTTTATACGGAGTCTCTGGCGGGCCATACGTTCTGGACCAAAGAAAATTCTATTGTTTATTAAGAAAAACGAAGAGGTTCTTTTTGCAGTTCTATGGATTATCATTCCTCTCCTTATTTTTTCCATTTCAAAAAGTCGCCTTGAACTCTATGTCCTTCCTTTGTATGCCCCTATTGCGTTGTTGATTGCCCGTTGGATAAATGGCTATGAAGGAATTACATGGAAACGATTGATCTTCATAGGGGTCGTAAGTGTTATTCTTCTCGCGGCATTCAGATTAGGAGTCTCGTATGTCCCGAACAGAAATAACATGGGACAGGTATACACAATAGGTCAACAAGCCGGCAGTGCAAACGCTGAATACTTTGTCTTCGAGGAAGATAAGCTTTTTGGAATGCAATTTTACCTGAATGGGACGTTGCAACGGGTAACATTAAAAGGAAACGAATCGTGGGCCGACGCTAGTATCGATGATCTCTTATCATCCCTCCGCAGTGAAAATATGGCAGCGGAATACCTTATACTTTCGAGCAGAAAAAAAGCACCACTTGTCGAACGCGCCCTCTCAGGCTCTGATCTCGACGTTCAGAAAACGGACAATAAGTACTGGATCTGGTTCAGGATTACCCAACAAGAACAATAGCTCTCGCAAACCCTTGAGAAGCATTCACTTTGAAAAAGTATTGTAGATTCCCATGGGCACTAAAATATACACGCTCTTTACATGGAGGATGGAAGAATCGTAAAAGCCGCGGTAGCAATCGATCAGGTAAATAAGACCTCGATGATCTATGAAAATATCGTTGCTCTGGGCAAACTGATCTCCTTTTCCAGCCTTTGGGATGTAATGACCCACTTCCTTATGTCAAGCTTATAGTGCCCTTACAATTTTCTTGCAAATGAAAGTAAACTGCTGGAGAATAGAAGGCAAACACAGCATTGCCCATCAAGGAGGTAATCCATGATTGACATCTTACGGACACGACGAAGCATAAGGATATACGAAAAAAAAGCTATCGACAAAAACTCGCTTGAAATCCTCAAAGAAGCCTTGCTCCTTTGCCCATCTTCACGAGGCATTAACCCATGGACATTTGTCTTTGTGGATGATGCGGAACTTTTAAAACAACTTGCAAGGGCCAAAGAACACGGATCATCTTTCCTTAAAGATGCTGCACTGGGCATTGTTGTCTGTGGAGATGAGACAAAATCCGACGTATGGGTCGAGGATTGTTCAATTGCTTCTATCGTGGTTCAACTGACAGCTCACTCGTTAGGTATTGGAAGCTGCTGGATTCAAATACGAAAAAGACCCCATTCCCAGGATACGACAGCAGAAGAATATATACAGAAGCTCCTCAATATCCCCAAGCACTTCAAAGTAGAGTCCATCATAAGCATAGGTTACCCGGCAGAAACAAAGAAACCCATTTCTCAGGAAAGGCTAGAGAATAACAAGATACATTACAATCAATATTGACGAAGCATTATGAGCGAGTTTTATCAATCAATTGCAAAGCACTATGACGACATTTTCCCATTAAGCGACGTCTTGAGAAAGTTTCTCTTCTCTTTCGGCATTACGAAGGAAGACCATATTCTCGACATAGGCTGCGCGACTGGAGAGGTGGTACTGTACCTTGCCCACCATGCCCACACAGTAACCGGGATTGACCTTGACGCCGGCCTCATTGAAATTGCCCATTCCAAAAAAAAGAGGCGTGGTACAGAGAATGCCAGGTTTCTGGTTGGCGATATGAATGCTCTTGATAGCATGTTTGGTCCGAGTGAGTTCAGGATTATTGTGTGCCTCGGAAATACTCTTGTCCATCTCCTTTCAACAGATGGAATAAACGATTTTCTGAGAAAAGTTGCACGTGTTCTTGACGATGGCGGTTTATTCATCTTCCAGATACTCAATTACAAAAAGATTCTCACTCGAAAAACAAGTGAGCTTCCTCTTATCGATAATGATAAAATCACCTTTGAACGGCGCTATGATCACGACATGCATAAGCCTCTTCTCGCCTTTAAAACAAGTCTGACGGTAAAATCAACATCTGAGACAATAAACAATTCAATCAACCTTTATCCGCTGCAACAAGTGGAATTGGTAAAGATGCCAAACAGGCATCTGTTTCGGTCCATCCGATTCCTTGAATGGTTTGATGGAAGAATCTTCAGTGAAGAAGATGATCTTCTTATTGGGGTATTGCAAAAATAGTATCTTACCTGCCTGCATAGAATCGCTTTTTTGAAAGATAAATCCTGGTAGATCTAAAAAAGACTCCAGAACGATAGACTGTCCTTCAGGAATCTCCTGTTATGCCGATAATGATGTTTGATGAATCGTGCGTCTCTACCAGATAATGGACAAACAAGCACCATTGCTGAAATACTCTCGAAAAAAGACTTGGAAGTTCCTCTCCTTTCGAGCATCAAAGGATCTAAATTAAAAGTAATGATTATTCTTCTGGACAATCTTTCACCTTACGAAAGACAAATCGTTGAAAACACACCCCATCGGGTCATTGATCTTGAAGATGACTTGCTCAAAAAAATAGTGGAGCTTCAAGAAGAAAACGCTCATTTGAGATCTGAAGCATTGATTGATAACCTCACAGAACTATACAATAGTCGATTCCTTCATGTTCAGCTGGAAACTGAAATGGCAAGAACCAGGAGAACGGGATTGTCATGTTGTTTGCTGATGATTGACCTGGACAATTTCAAGATGATAAACGATACCAGGGGCCATCTTGAAGGTGATCGATTCCTTACCCACGTTGCACAAACCTTTTCACAATGTGTGAGAACAGTTGATATTGTTTGTCGCTATGGCGGCGATGAATTCGTGGCAATACTGCCGTCAACACGACTATTTGTAGCCATCAGGATTGCTAATCGCTTCAAAAAGGCCGTTTCTGAGATACCAGGGGCTACGGGGTATAATGTCTCCGCGAGTATTGGCATTGCTGAGTTCACCGTATCATCACCATGGGATGCAAAAGAATTCATTCAAGCCGCTGACTCTGCCATGTATGAAGCAAAACACAAAGGCGGGAACCAGGTTTCCACCAAGGGACATTATATTATAAGACTCAACACTGGGTTTGAATCGGTAAGTCCCGAGGAAAAAGAGGCCATATCAAGCATACACGATAGCACGCAGCGTCAAGGAGAAAGTGATGGAATATAAACATCCGGTTATCACTTCGATATCGAGTGGCAAGGGGGGTGTGGGAAAAACATTTGTATCGGTGAATATAGGCGCGTACTTGGCCCATCAAGGGAAAAAAGTACTTATTGTGGATTGCGACCTTGGTCTGGCCAACATTGACGTCATGCTCGGCGTCAACCCCAGGTTCACTCTCAAGGAGGTTGTTTTTGGAGATACGGACATTAATGATGTAGCTATTCAGACAAAGCATGGATTCGATTTTGTTCCAGCCAGCTCCGGCGCTGCAGAGATGGTTCAACTGATGTACGAAGATATTGAGAAGATCAAAGAGGCGCTTGGTAAGCTTGCCCAGCAGTACGATCTTGTTCTTCTTGACACAGGGGCAGGCATATCGGAAAGCGTTCTCCAGTTCAACTTATTTGCCAACAAAAATGTCATTATTCTCAACAGGGAACTCACAAGCCTGACCGATGCCTATGCGACGATCAAGGTCATATACCAGACTTTTGGCAGAGATTCATTCAATATTATCGTGAATACTGCCAGAAATGAGGATGAGGCAAAGAAAATCTTTAATCACATCGATTCTATTTGCAATCGGTTTCTTGGCTTTCCCCTTCATTATCTTGGTTATATTGTATATGACGAGGTTGTTCCCCGCTCAATCATGAAGCAGGAGGTTCTCATAAGTCATCAAAACCAGTCAGCTCCTGCCATCAACTGTTCGTCCATCGCGGCCCAGATGGTTAAATGGCAGTAAACAAACAAAGGCAGGACTAGGGGATTAAAGAATTAGAGGGGTAAAAGCAAGAGTCAAGGGTTCACACAGAAACAACAAGGATCGAGTAATTAAAACAAACTATTTATTCAAGTTTAAATCCTTTCTCCCGAAAGAGCCTGACGCATGCGTCCACGACAACAGCATCGTAGAATATGTCCTTATTCTTCTCAATCTCTTCCAATGCCATATCTATGCCGAAGGCAGGGCGGTAAGGCCTGTGGGAGGCCATGGCTTCTACCACATCGGCGACCGAAACGATCCGTGTCTCTAAGAGGATGTCGCCTGCCTTAACGCCTTGGGGATATCCTGAGCCATTCAGTCTTTCATGATGCTGGAGAACGATTTGTGCTATAGGATATGGGAGATCCACGTCTTTTAATATGTCATATCCCGCCTGAGAGTGCCTCTGAATAAATTTCATTTCAATATCTGTCAAACGTCCGGGTTTGCTTAAGATTTCAGCAGGCACCGAGATTTTACCGATATCGTGAATAGAGGCCGCCATTCTGATATTGTCGATGACATCAGTTTGGAGGCCCAGTTCGTGCGCTATGACGCGGGCAAGCGTTGATACCCTTTTCTCGTGGCCTGCCGTGTAAGGGTCACGTATCTCCACCATCGAAGAAATGGCCTGAATAGTGCCCGCTAAGTTCTGTCTCAATTTCATCAATGACTGATTCAGGGCTTCTTCTGACTGTTTGCGGACGGTAATATCTTCAACGGTGGTAAAGAAATGTGAAAATCGGTCATTTCTGTCACGCATACTATTCACAATGATAGATGCCCACACAATCCCCTTGTCTTTCCGGATATATTTCTTATCCGTTTGGTAGAGCGCTATCTTTCCGCTGACAAGATCATTCACCTGGCTCACGTCCTGGGCGATATGGTCGGGATGTGTGATATCCTTGAAGTGAAGCGAGGTCAATTCCTGCTCTGTATAACCGAGCATCCTGCAAAAGGCCGTGTTTGCCCTGATAAAGCGACCGTCGGCGCCAACCGTGACCATACCGAGCGGACTTTCCATAAATAGTCTTTCGAACTGTTTTCCACTCTCCTGTAGCGCCTGTGCCATCTCTTTACGGTCGGTAATATCCTGGTTTGCGCCAAATCTTTTGACAATACGGCCCGAATCATCCTTAATGATCCTTGTTCGTGCCAGGATATGTCGCATTTCTCCATCGCGGCGAACAATACGGTTCTCCAAATTGGAAGAGAAGTCGGCGTCTGCTCTGGCATCGTTTTGTTCCATAAATCGACGGACAAGCTGTAGATCATCAGGGTGTACGAACCGTTTCATATATTCTTCTTTTGTCATCCGGTATCCGCCTTCCTGCTCGACGCTCGTGCCGTAAAAAGCATAGAAGGCATCATTGAAAATGAATACGTTGTCTGTAGGATCAGCCTCCCAATAAACAATCCTGGCGAGGTCCATTGCATGAGATAATTGCTCTTGACTGGTACGCAAGGCTTCTTCCGATCTCTTGCGTTCGCTGATATTTCGGATGTTGCATTGGATCACCTTATCTTCGTTAACCGCATAGACGTTGCTGACAAACTCTACGGAGACAGGTTTTCCTTCTTTTGTCTCAAGGGGCAAATCCCTGTACTGGATATATCCCTTGTCCTGTAACTCTTCAAAGGCAGCTTCATTAAAGAATTTATCTTTGAAAGGACTGACCTCCCAGAGTTTCATTCCCAGGAACTCCTCGCGGGAGTAATGCAACATATCAATCAGGTATGGATTGACGTCGACGATATCCCCGGTTCCCGCATCGAGAATCAATATCCCGTCCTGGGCCGTTTCAAAGAGACGTCGGTATCGTAATTCCGATGCTTGCAACACCTGTAAAGAGTTTTTGGTTTCAGCTTTCCTTGCCACGTGTAAGAAACTCTCCTGTTTATAATAACGTACAATGGACTTTTGTTCTTGTCTGTCGCAGAATCAACAATTGTATTGTCATTGTTATAGCTACAAAGATTGGAATCTATATTATCGTGCGGGATAATTACCGTGTGTACTGAGAGCCTTTAGGACAAGCAGTGGTGAATCACAGAGAGGATTATTGAATGCCGTTAAAAGTGAGTATCCCT
>Ga0351899_1058_pt1 | contig 34806 bp, 28 predicted proteins | sample BONcelHT113001C6_FD_206833 | JGI IMG/M metagenome (GOLD analysis project Ga0351899, IMG submission 206833) | Enriched cells from coal bed in the Powder River Basin, Montana, United States - BONCAT cells T11 rep1 HSBNCT.T11.300.1.C6 ... | reverse complement strand
CAAATTTCAGAAGCGGCAGAAAGAATTGGAAAAGAAAAAAAAGAGCGATGAGAAGCTGCAGCGTAAAATGGATAAAAATAGTAGTGAACCAGCTGAAAATAGCGATGAATCTACAACCGAAGAAGAGACTCAGTAGTATTTTCAACTGGAAGTAAGAATAACCCCTTTCCTCCGCTACCAATCAAGTCCGCAACCTCCCACCGCCGCTCCACTTTTTGTGGAGCTACTCCAAACTTTTTGCAATTACAATGCTATGCTTAAAGGTGTGTATCAATAATACGGCACTATTTGCCTTCTCTGCACACATTTTTCCCCTCCAGGCAGCGATCATCATGTGCTGTGCTGGGGCAAATTTGATCGATTCGCAAATTCTTGAAAAAGCTCCTTTAGGCCCTGTGGGTCATCACCCCGTGCGGGTCAAAGGAGGGGGGATCTCTTTTTGCTAGACAATCAACTTTGATGCAACTGCAATAAAGCAATCTTTGCCACAGAGGACACCGAGATCACCGAGGTAACGTCTTGAAAAATATGGTATTTCTCTGAGTCCTCTGTGACCTCTGTGGCTGAAAAACGACTTTTTGCGAATTCATCAACTTTACCTACTAAAATATGCGGGCGTAATTCCGGCATGCAAAGGAGCGTACAGTGAAAGAATCGGTAACAGTGGAAGTATTCATCATTGGCAATGAAATACTCAACGGAGAAATCCAGGACACAAATACTCACTGGTTATGCAAGGAAATCACCGGCATGGGGGGACATCTGTCTCGAGGGACAGTCTTGCGTGACGATCTCGATGGTATTGCCACGGAGTTGCGTGCTGCAATGAATCGTGGCACCAGAGTCATCTTTACCTCCGGTGGGCTGGGACCGACAGCGGACGATCTGACCCTTGCCGCAGTGGCACAATGCGTCGGGAAAAAACTGGAGTTGAATACCAAGGCGCAGCACATGATCAAGGACAGCTATGATGCCCTGTTTGATAAAGGAATTCTTGCCCAGGGCGGTCTGACCCCGGCGAGGGAGAAGATGGCATGGTTGCCGGAGGGTTCCCTCCCGCTGTACAACTCCGTCGGCACTGCACCCTGTTCCCTGCTTCATGCCGGGCAATCCGTGTTCATAAGTCTGCCCGGTATCCCCAAAGAATTGAAAGGAATCTTCAACAGCTCGCTGCAGCCGTTTCTGCAAGAGACTTTCAGGGGCGGCATTTCAGTAATGCACACCATAACCGTTTGCTGCAATGACGAATCGGTGCTGGAACCTGTTCTCAGCAGGGTTGTTCCCGCCCATCCCGAAGTGTACATCAAGTCTCTGGCTACCATGCCGGGCGAGACACCCGAGTTGGATATAACTCTGACCGCAGTGGGGTCTGATCAGGATTCCCTGGAGGTACTCATTGCCTCGGCATTACTGGACCTTAAAAAAGGTTTTGATGACCTTGGGTTTGTCTGCCGGGAGAAGTTTGCCAAGGAGTAGTTCGGTGATTATTTGTGGTGTGGACATTGCGGGGTGTCGGATGTCCGTGTAGACTTTTAAAGTGAGGTCACGCATGAGAAAAGGCGACAATACATCAGCCGAAGCAGTTGCACTGCGTCGTAGTGCTGAGGTACAGGTACAGTCGAAAGCCGCAGAGGAACTGCCCCCCGGGACGGACGACGATATGCGGCGGCTCGTCCACGAACTGCAGGTACATCATGTCGAACTGGAGATGCAGAATGAAGAACTGCGACAGGCCCGTGAGGCGCTTGAGGTGTCGCGAAACAAGTACGCCGAACTCTATGACTTTGCACCAGTTGGCTATTTTGCTTTTGATGCCCATGGACTGATACGTGAGGTAAATCTTGCCGGAGCGCAATTGCTGGGAATCGAGCGGCAGCTGCTGGACAATAGGCCGTTTAGCCAATATATTGCCGACGCGGAAGGACGGGCGGTCTTTTCAAATCACCTGGAAATGGTTTTGCACCGCAGGGTTACGCTGAGATGCGAAATCAGACTCTTGGTGGGCGACGGTATTGCGGTTCATTGCCAACTTCAGAGCATAGCGGTGAGCATCATCGAACCAAAGGCCGAGTACGTTCTTACCTCTATTATTGACGTCACGGTCCGCAAGCAGTTGGAAGAGAAGCTGCAAAATGCACATGACCAGTTGGAGTTGACAGTTCAAAAGCGGACGGGAGAGTTGACCAAGGCGAATATGCAGCTTTTGCAGGAAATAGAAGAACGCAAGGAGGCTGAAAAATCGCTCCATGATGCGCTTGCGCAAATTAAGCGGTTGAAAGAATTGCTCCAGGCGGAGAACATCTACCTGCAGCAGGAGGTTGCCAGGGAGTACAACTTCGGCGAGGTCATCGGGCAAAGCAGCGCCATGTCCTATGTATTCTTTCGGGTCGAGCAGGTGGCACCGCAGAATGCGACAGTTCTGCTCCTTGGCGAGACCGGCACCGGCAAGGGAGTGGTGGCACGCGCCATCCACAGCAGTAGTGCCCGCAAGGACCGGCCGATGATTACGGTCAACTGCACGTCACTGCCGGCAAACCTGATCGAAAGCGAACTCTTTGGCAGGGAAAAGGGTGCGTTCACCGGGGCAAATGTCCGTCAGATCGGGCGCTTCGAGCTGGCCGACGGCGGCACCATCTTTCTCGACGAAATCGGCGAGATGCCGCTGGAACTGCAGAGCAAGCTGCTGCGGTTCATTCAGGACGGCGAGTTTGAGCGATTGGGAAACCCCCGCACCATCAAGGTCGATGTTCGGATCATCGCCGCCAGCAACCGTAATCTGGAAGAAGAAATCCGTAACGGCAGATTTAGGGAAGACCTGTTCTATCGGCTCAATGTTTTTCCGATTACGATCCCGCCGCTGCGGCAGCGCACGGAAGACATCCCGCTGCTGGTCCATCACTTTATTGCCAAATTCAACAAGAAAATGGGCAAGAAGATCGAGTCCATTTCAAAAGAGACCATGAAAGCCCTCCAGGAATACTTCTGGCCTGGTAACGTCCGGGAGTTGGAGAGCGTCGTGGAGCGGGCGGTAATCACCAGCCCAGGGACCTCCCTGCAGGTGTTGGACCGGTTCGAAACTTTCCGCAAGGCTGGGGGACTTGAAGCTCAGGACATTAAAGCCCTCGCCGATCTGGAACACGATCACATCCTCCAGGTTCTTAAGAACACCGGCTGGCGAATCGAGGGCAAAAACGGGGCAGCGAGACTCCTTGGTCTCAATCCTAGTACGCTTCGCGCCCGGATGCGCAAATACGGCATTCTCCGGCAATAAAGGTGGTACATCAATCTACGTGGTTACACAAATGTTTGCCGCTACATGGGCTGTCACATTTGACAGTTCTGTTAAATGTGACAGGTGCTGTTGACGGTTTTTCTTTCACACCGCACCCTCTCTTTTTATTCTTCCCTGTGCAATCACCCACCTGCACTCATCAGTGTCCGCAGATCTTCTCTGGCACAGTAGTTGCGTAGTATCTCAGGCGGCTCCGCTCGAGTCTCCCTCCTCCTGTTCCTCCAGCTCCAAGAATCGCATGAGGGGTTGACCCGTCGCACGAGACGTTGTTTTGGCGAAGGTCGTAAACCGGGAGGATTACTTTGTGAGTCTCAACAATAACAGCCCAGTCCAGATTGGCCTGGTCGAAGACCGGTAATTCCCACTCTGTGCTGCACGCGAAGTTCATCATAGTGATTGACACTTTCTTTCATAGCTGCGTAGTCTCATCCTGCATTCCGAAGAAATTCGTAGCTCAATTTTCCTGCAAAATCGACTCATGTAAACGTGCATCCGGCAGAATTTATGAAGTGAGGTCATGATTGAAAAATGAAGAAAGAACGTCAGCTGAAGCAGCTGAATTGCTCCGCTGCGCTGAAGAGCTGTTGAGAGCGAAAGCAGCAGGGGAAAATCTTCCCCGGACCGGGGAATCGACGCAGAGGCTCGTCCAGGAACTTGAGGTTCACCAAATCGAGCTGGAGATGCAGAATGCCGAACTGCTCCGGGCCCGGGAGGAGCTTGAGTTGTCGCGGAACAAGTACGCCGAGCTCTATGACTTTGCGCCCGTCGGCTATTTCACCTTTGATTCGCGCGGCGTGATACGGGAGGTAAATCTTACCGGTGCGCAACTTTTGGGAAGAGAGCGGCGACTGCTCGCCAATAAAACCTTTAGCAGTTTTATTGCCGACGCTGACGGGAAAGAGCTTTTTGCCCGTCACCTCGAAAGTGTTTTGCATCGTCAGGGGATGCAGAGATGTGAAATCAGCCTCGCGGGAAAAGACGGCACGGTGATCCATGGCCAGCTTCAGAGCATCACGGTGGACGCCAGCGAAAGCACGGACGGTTATATTCTTTCCTCAATCGTTGACGGCACGGTTGGCAAGCAGCTTGAAACGGAAATCCAGGATGCCAGGGAATATGCCGAGAACATTGTAGAAACGGTGCACAAACCACTTGTGGTGCTTGATTCCTACCTGAAAATCCTCACAGCCAACCAGAGTTTCTACGATATCTTCAAGGTAACGCCCGAGGAAACTATCGGGAATTATATTTACGACCTCGGTAACGGGCAATGGGACATTCCCAAGCTGCGGGTGCTCTTTGAGGATATCCTCCCCAATGATAGCGTGTTCGATGGTTATGAGGTTGATCATAAATTTCTCGATATCGGCCGCAAGATTATTCTGCTCAACGCCCGACAGATTTTTCGGAAAAATATCGGCTCACACATTATTCTCCTGGCCATGGAAGATGTTACCGAGCGCAAGCTGGCGGAAGAGGCACTGCTCAAGGCCGGGGCGCTGCAGATTGCGATTTTTAACAGCGCCAACTTCTCCAGTATCGCCACTGACGCAAAGGGGGTCATTCAGATCTTCAACGTCGGCGCCGAACGAATGCTGGGCTACACGGCCGCCGAAGTGATGAACATGATCACGCCGGCCGACATTTCCGATCCGCAGGAAGTGATAGCGCGTGCCCAAGAATTGAGCCTCGAGCTCGGAACCCCGATTAATCCGGGTTTCGAGGCCTTGGTGTTCAAGGCCTCACGCGGCATCGAGGACATCTATGAACTGACCTACATCCGCAAGGATGGGAGCCGCTTCCCGGCGGTCGTCTCCGTCACGGCACTACGCGACGAGCAGGATGCCATCATCGGCTATCTGCTGATCGGCACCGACAACACCGCGCGCAAGCAGATCGAGGCTGAGCAGATGCTGCTCAGCCAGCGGCTGCGCGACCATCAGTTCTACACGCGCTCACTGTTCGAATCCAACATCGATGCGATCATGACCACCGATCCGTCCGGCATCATCACCGATGTTAATAAACAGATGGAAGTGCTCACAGGCTGCACGCGCGATGAACTGATCGGCGCGCCATTCAAGAACTACTTCACCGATCCGAATCTGGCCGAGACAAGTATCAAACTGGTATTGAGAGAAAAAAAGGTCACCAATTGCGAACTCACCGCACGCGCCAGAGACGGTAAGGAAACGGTGGTTTCATTCAACGCAACTACCTTCTACGACCGGGATAGAAAGCTGCAGGGTGTGTTTGCCGCTGCGCGCGACGTTACCGAGCGCAAACGCCTGGATCAGGTGCTGCAGGAAAAAAACGTCGAGCTCGAGAGCGCCAGGGCTGTGGCGGAAAAAACCAACCTTGCGAAATCAGATTTCCTGGCCAACATGAGCCACGAACTGCGCACCCCGCTCAACTCGATCATCGGTTTTTCCGAGGTGCTGCAAGACCAGTTGTTTGGCCCGATCAATGAAAAACAGCAGGAATATGTACATAACATTCTTAGCAGCGGCAGACACCTGCTCTCCCTGATCAATGACATCCTTGACCTCTCCAAGGTGGAGACCGGAAATATGGAGCTTGAGACGAGCCCTTTTTTGCTGCGGGAATTACTGGATAGTTCAATGATGATGCTCAAGGAAAAAGCCCTGAAAGGCGGGATAGAACTCCACCTGGATCTTGCCCCGGAGGCCGATGTATGCATTGTGGCAGATCAGAGGAAACTGAAGCAGATCCTGTTCAACCTGCTCTCAAATGCGGTCAAGTTCACCCTTGCGGCTGGAACGGTGAACCTGTCTGCAGTGAGTGACGGCGATTTCATCGAAATAACCGTGGCGGATCCCGGCATTGGCATACGTGAAGAAGACATCCAAAAGCTCTTCAAGTCATTCACCCAGCTGGAATCGGTGTATACCAAGGGATTCGAAGGGACCGGCCTCGGCCTGGCGTTGACCAGGCAACTGGTCGAGCTGCACGGTGGCAGAATCTGGGTGAAAAGTGAGTTTGGCACAGGGAGCAGGTTCAGCTTCACCATTCCGCTCACAAAAGCAGCGGCCAAAGAGCCTCCTGCTATCCTGCCGGATACCGTCCCTGGCGGCGGCAACACCGTCCTGGTGATAGAGGACGATCCCCTGACAATGGCCACTTTGGAAAATGCCCTGCTGCGCAAGGGATATCGAGCGCTGCGGGCGAGCAGCGGCAAGGAGGGTGTTGAGATGGCGCTGCGTGATTCACCCGACCTGATTATCCTTGACCTGGTGATACCCGGCATCAACGGCTTCGAAGTCGCCGACCGGCTCCGGAACGAGAATGCTTCCGCGCAGGTGCCTATCCTGGTATTGACCGCGATGGACCTTTCGGCTGCCGACCGGGCGCGACTGGCGGGAAAGGTCTGGCGGATCGAGGGAAAAGGGACCCTGTCGACGCATGAGTTTTTAAGCCTGGTGGAAAGCGCTGTCGGCCCAACGTAAGACCAATTCCAGGTCAAGGATGATCTCAAGGCGGCGAGGATTGAGGCTGCGAGGCGTACTGAAGAGTACGTTGAGCAGCCGAAGACGAGCCAACGCAGAGAGGGCCTTGATATGGAATTGGAATAAGACCGTCAATCACAGGAGTTAATCACAATGTCACACAAGATACTGATTGTTGAAGACAATGATAACAACCGCTGTCTGTTCAGGGATATCCTGATCTTTCACGGCTACCAGGTATCGGTAGCTGCTGATGGAAAGGATGGTGTGACTCTGGCCAGAGAACTGAAGCCGGACCTGATCCTGATGGACATTCAGATGCCGGGTATGGACGGCATGACCGCCGGAGGAATCCTGAAGGGGGACCCGTTGACCAGCGGGCTGAAGATCGTCGCACTGACCTCCTTTGCCATGAGAGGCGACAAGGAAAAGATCCTGGCGGCCGGATTTGACGGGTACCTGTCCAAGCCGATCAGTACCCGTGAACTGCCGGGTATGGTGAAACGGTGGCTGGAGGAGGAACAAGTATGAGTCAAAGCGTGACGCGAATTCTTTGTGTGGATGACGAAGCTCTCAATATCAGCTTGCTGGAAGCCATGCTCTCCCCTCGGGGGTATGAGGTGGTATCGGCGGTGAATGGCCCGGAAGCGCTGGAGAAGATTGCAGCTGAACGGGTCGATATCTGCCTTTTGGATGTAATGTTGCCGGAAATGGATGGTTTCGAGGTCTGCCGCCGGATTAAATCGGACGATCTGTATCGAAACATCCCGGTAGTGATGATTACCTCCTACCAAGACAAGGCAAACCGCATCCGCGGGATCGAGGCCGGGGCCGAAGATTTCATCTCCAAACCATTCGACAGCGCCGAGGTGCTGGCCAGAATAAAGATGCTTTTGCATGTTAAGTCGCTAAATGAGGAGTTGCAGAATGCGCATGACGAACTGGAGTCGGCCGTACATGAGCGGACAAAAGACCTGACCAGTGCCAATAAGCAACTTACGCAGGAAATAGTCGAGCGCAAGAAGGCGGAAGAGACACTACAGAGTGCGTTTGCGGAAATAAAACTGTTAAAAGAACGACTCCAGGCCGAAAACATCTACTTGCAGCAAGAGGTTGCCGGGGAGTACAACTTCGGCGAGGTCATCGGGCAAAGCAGTGCCATGTCGTATGTCTTCTTTCGGGTCGAGCAGGTGGCACCCCAGAATGCGACAGTCCTGCTCCTTGGCGAGACCGGCACCGGCAAGGGAGTGGTGGCACGCGCCATCCACGGCAGCAGTGCCCGCAAGGCCCGGCCGATGATTACGGTCAACTGCACGTCACTGCCGGCGAATCTCATCGAAAGCGAGCTTTTCGGCAGGGAAAAGGGTGCCTTCACCGGGGCAAATGTCCGTCAGATCGGGCGCTTCGAGCTGGCCGATGGCGGCACCATCTTTCTCGACGAAATCGGCGAGATGCCGCTGGAGCTGCAGAGCAAGCTGTTGCGGTTTATTCAGGACGGCGAGTTTGAGCGATTGGGAAACCCCCGCACCATCAAGGTTGATGTACGGATCATCGCCGCCAGCAACCGTAATCTGGAAGAAGAGGTCCGTAACGGCCGATTCCGGGAAGACCTGTTTTACCGACTCAATGTTTTTCCGATCACGATCCCGCCGCTGCGGCAGCGCGCGGAAGACATTCCGTTGCTGGTCCATCACTTTATTGCCAAATTCAACAAGAAAATGGGCAAGAAGATCGATTCCATTTCAAAAGAGACCATGAAAACCCTCCAGGAATACTCCTGGCCTGGCAACGTCCGGGAGTTGGAGAGTGTCGTGGAGCGGGCGGTAATCACCAGCCCAGGGATCTCACTGCAGGTATTGGACCAGTTCGACTCGTTCCGCAAGGTTGGGGGGCTTGAAGTTCAGGACGTTAAAGCACTCGCCGATCTGGAACACGACCACATCCTCCGTGCGCTCAAGAATACCGATTGGCGGGTAGAGGGCAAGAACGGGGCAGCAGTACTTCTTGGTCTCAACCCAAGCACGCTTCGCGCCCGGATGCGTAAATACGGAATTGTCCGTCAACAAAGGAATTAACAGTCGCATTGTCATGCACTTCCACCAATGAACGAGAATCCCGTCACATACGGCAGTTCTGTTATATGTGGCGGGTGACTCTGAAGGTTTATCCTCTGCCCTGCTTAGCCTCCTTCCCTTTTTGACCTTAATTTCAATTACTTGTCCTGTCACTATCAACAGGCCTTTTCCGGCACGCTAGTTGCGATATGAATAGTATGCAGAACGTGTACACATTCGTACGTTCCAAAAATTTGATGGTCTGTTATGACATGGAGGTACCTACGTGAACTCACCGAATATTCATGGGGTTAGGGAATGGAGTGCTGATCTGTTTGGGATGGTGGACCTGGCAACCTGCAAAACATGCTTATTTTCAAGGAGGGCAAAAGAAGTCTCACGTTGTCCCCGACATTACAGCGTTCCGGTGGAGCTTGCGATGCTTGGCTCGGCATGCGCTTCGGTCCGCTGTCAGGGTGCTGCAATTATGGGTTAGTCGCCCGGATACCCGAGGCCAGCATCGGAGTCAGGGGTGCGCTCAAATCCTATTTGTCGGATATCAAGGAAATTCAGAGGTACCTTTCCTATGACCTTACTCCTGTAGGGATTGAGGCCATCAGACCGACTGCCCAGAAGGCGGTGGAGGATGGCGACAATGTTAAAGAAGCGGTCAAGCCGGTACTGGCCGCCATTTACCTGGTCAAGACCGAAATGCCCCAGGGCAATTGACGGCAGTAGCAGCGCGTACCTCGAAATGCTGAACGAGAAATACCATAAAATCGGCTCAGCAGGACAAGGGTATCAGCGAACTTTAGAAAACGAAGAGTACCGTCAAGGAGGTGGCTGGAAAATTGAACGGTAATCGTATGGTAGAAGCTGATGGTGCAGGTACATAGTAATAAAGGAGGCATTACAGTGGTCAAGTATTTTTTAGGAACATTGCTGTTGGGAACGATATGTATCTTTCCTGTTTCATCAATGGCAGGAGTTAATGTGAGTGTCGGCATTTCTCTGCCACCAATCATCACGTTTTCCGCACCTCCGGAAGTGATAGTCATCCCGAATACGTACGTCTATGCTGTCCCTGACGTGGGTGTGGACATCTTTTTCTATAATGGCTGGTGGTGGCGCCCGTGGGAAGGCCGTTGGTATCGCTCGCGGCACTACAACTCGGGTTGGTCGCACTATCAAAGAGTTCCGAATTTTTATAATAAGGTGCCAACAGGCTGGCGGAATAATTACCGGGACCGTCGTTGGGACGGACATCAGTGGAATCATCAGCGGATTCCTCAGCGCCAGGTGCAACAGAACTGGAGAACCTGGGAAAAAAACAGGCATTGGGAGAGGAATAATTCCTGGGGTGTGCAACGTCCCAAATATCAGTCTCAATCTCGAAAAGTCCAAAAGCAGTATTCACCGCCACAACATCAGGCACCACAAAAGTATACGTCTGATCATGGAAAGTCTGGAAAAGGCGGTGGAGAAAAGCGGGATAGAAAATAGCATGGCAAAATATCAATCTGTTCAGGAACTATCTGCCACAGTAAATCGTCTGGCTAGTACTGCAACACATTGAAGTTGAACACCAAACTTGCCAGCAGCGTAAAAATTGTAAGGGTGTCAAGAACCGGATGACGATTGTGGCGACCGGTTCCTAGGCCAAAGAGATTGTCTGACCCTGTCGGCTGTCACGTTCATGCAACAGCCGGCAGGGGGACAGGACAGTCGGAAAGGAGGATCCCATGTTGTGGACCATAGCGGTAATACTGATTATTCTGTGGTTATTGGGACTGGTGAGCAGTTACACGCTAGGAGGATTTATCCATATTCTGCTTGTCATTGCGATTATTGTTGTGATTGTCGGATTTATTTCAGGACGAAGGGCCTGACGGTGGCAACCCGGTGGAAACTGGCTCATGGAATACCTGGTCCATGAGAAACTGACGTTATGATTGAGAGAATAACCATGTTGATCAAGGTAACGACTGATAAATCGGTGAACGAAACTGCGGCTGCTTTGCAGACAGCTGTCGAGGCACATCACTTTGGCGTCATGCAGGTTCACAACCTTAAAGAAGCCATGGAGAAGAAGGGTGTGGAGTTCGCCCGTGAATGTCTGGTTTTCGAGGTGTGTCAGCCGCACCAGGCGAAAAAGGTGCTCGAGCAGAACATGAGCGTTTCCACTGCACTGCCATGCCGAATTTCACTCTACGAGGAGGGCGGCAAAACCATTCTGGCAACTCTGAGGCCAACCACCATGCTGGCGATGTTCAACGTGCCACAGTTGGAGAGCGTGGCACGGGAAGTGGAGGATACAATTATCAAAATCATAAATCAGGCAGCATCATGATGAGCGGTTTGTGAGATATGGATAGTCTAATTCCACAAGAAAGGAGTAACGAAATGAAAAAGAATCTGTTTCTGTCCAGCCTGATGATTATGTTTCTTTTCCTTATTACTTCGTGCGTAACGTCTCACTTCGGAGTGGTTGACAAGGCTGCAGGTGTTCCGGATGACTTCGGCCAGACCGAAGCGGCAATTGCCCGCGCAGAGCAATCTCCAGGGGCAAAATACTGTCCTGAAAAAATTGCGCAAGCCAAAGAACTTGCGGCACAGGGCGCCAGGGTTTATTGGGCCTGTGACAACGTCGGTTCCAGCAGGCTCCTGGCGCAGGCCAGACAGCTGGCCGCAGAGGCCGAGCAATGCGGCCCTCAGGCTGCAGCTATAGCGCCGGTAAAACAGCCTGTCACGGTGTGCATGACCCTCAACGTGCAGTTTGATATCGACAAGTACGATGTCAAACCGCAGTATCACGATGACATCAGCCGGGTCGCCGATTTCATGAAAAAGTCTCCGTCAACCACCGCTGTCATAGAAGGGCACACCGATTATGTCGGTACCGAGGAATACAACCTCAATCTGTCTCAGCGACGGGCGGAAAGTGTTATGAACTATCTGGTCGAAAACTTTAACATCGACGAGTCCCGGCTTTCGGCCAAGGGGTTCGGCAAGTCCGATCCGATCGCCGACAATACCACGGAACAGGGAAGAATCAAAAACCGCCGCATCGAAGCGGTCATCGATTGCTCATTGGAGAAGGACTTTGTTCCGCCACCCGCGAAACTCTGCTTCCCGTTTAATATCGAGTTCGCTACCGGTAAGGCAGACATCGGGTCGAAGTATCACAGCCGTCTCGCCGGCGTAGCCGATTTCATGAAGAAGTATCCGACGACCAAAGGAGTCATCGAAGGGCATACGGATGACATTGGCAGTGCCGATTACAACATGAAGCTGTCCCAGATGCGGGCAGAAAGCGTCATGCAGTATCTCATAACGAATTTCGGTATCGAAGCGTCCCGTCTGACGGCAAAGGGATACGGTGATACCAGGCGTATTGATTACAACACGACTCCTGAAGGAAGGCAAAATAACCGCAGAGTCGAGGCAATCATAGATTGCGTGTTGATCGAGCAGTAACCGCAGGGGTGTATCGTCAAAACACGAACGGGGGTCGGAGCTATTCCGACTCCCGTTCGTGTTTAAATAACACTATCGCGAGCCATCGTAGCGTCGGCACCACCGAGTACTCCCGCCAAAAATGCAAACTGTTAAAGACGTGCAAATGATTGCCTCAATGTGATTCGTCATATATGGCAGTTATGCCACATGTGACGGCTTCCGCTGACGGCTTTCCCTTCGCCCCCAGCTGTTTTCCCATTTTACCCTGTACAATCATACCTCCTCACTCACAGAAATTGCGTGTTTTCTCTGGCACGTTAGTTGCGGTTTACCTTTGTGGCAGAATATATTCGCTGTCGTGTATGCTGTGAATGCTGTCGTGCGTTATGTTTAGTAAGCTTTGAAGAACAGGACAAAGATAAAGCTGTAGAAAGGAGATAAAAATGCAGAAATGGATTAAAACAATGGTCTTTTTGATCCTCGCAATGACTAGTACGGTGCTGCCCAGCCTGGCTCAAGAGGCACCGGGGTTGGTGGTAGGTCGCGTCTACCAGATCGAAGGTGATCTGCTCCGGTTTGTTCCTGCTGAAAATGACTGGGTGGCAGTGGTCAGGGACGCGCCATTTGGTACAGAGGACACACTCTATTCAGGTGACGGAGCAATGGCGGAATTGCTTGTTCCCAACGGGAGCTGGATCCGGGTCGGGAGCAACACGCAGTTGCAGTTCATCGACCTTGAGACAGATCTGACAGAGACGGATGTGGCTTCGGGCATTGCCCGGTTCTACAACAAAGGTTCCCGGACTGTCATTAAAGCCACAAGTCCATACGGCTATGTTCTTGCCGATCCCGGTTCAGCCTTCGACTTCTATGTTGGCGATAACTCGGTTGAAGTGGTTGCACTACAAGGTGGCGTGAGTTTCGTCCACTCGGCAACCGGCACCAGGTACGACGTTTCAGCAGGGTCTGCGTCGATTCTTGCCAACCAGAACCAGGTGTCATCCGGTGAAGGCACCGTTGACCCGGAGTGGGATCAATGGAACGAAGCCCGTGAAAACTTCTGGAACGAGAAATCCATGGTTAGGGGAAGGTCTCAAGAATATCTTCCGCCCGATCTTCGGAACGAGGCGTATGCCCTGGAAGAGAATGGCAGGTGGGAGAGGATTCCCTATGAGGGAAGCCCGCGCTGGTTCTGGCGTCCTACCACAGTATCCGCGGGCTGGTCACCTTTTACCGTGGGCCGTTGGACCGACTGGTACGGTGACCAGACCTGGATCCCGGCAGAGCCCTTCGGTTACGTCACCCACCATTACGGCAACTGGGTCTATGTAAGCAATAACTGGTACTGGACTCCGCCCGTGGCAAGGGTGCAGATCGGTCTTCCCTTGCTCAACATAGGCTTTTACTGGAACCCCGGCAGGGTTTCTTGGGTTCACAACGGAGGGTATGTAGGATGGGTGCCGCTGGCGCCGCGCGAGACCTATTACAGCCGTCGTCACTGGGGCGGGCCGCATGTAGTGGTCGTAAATAATATCAACATCACACAGATCAACATCAATGTACGGAATTATGCCTACGCAAGGCACGCAGTCGTGGTCAACCAGAACAATTTCTACCGAGTGAACAATTATCGAAATGTCCGGGTGACCAACATAAACACCACCACCATCATCAATAACTACCGCGCCGCTCCGATAGTCAATAATAGGGTGATTACCAATTACGAAACGAACAAGCAGCGGTACAACTACACAAACAGACCGGTAACCCGGAAGCCGCATACGAGCGTACAAACCCGAATCCGGCAAAATCAGACGATCATACGCCAGGATAAGGGCAGGAGAGAAAACGCCGCCGTGCTTCAGCAACAAGTGAAGCGCGCCCCGGAAGGCAGGATCAATCGGGAAGCCGTGGTCGCTCCGCCCAAGATTACGAACCGTATCGTACCGGCTAGAGAGGTGAATCGGCCGGAATCCGAAGTACGGTTTCAACAGAAAGATATCAGAAGGCAAGGAACGGGGGCAGCGGAAACACGGCCCAGTCAAATCCGATCACCGCAGCCGGTACGTCCCGAGCAGGTGAGACCGGAACGGGTGCAGCCGACACGTCCTGCTCTGCAGCAGCAACCTGCCAAAACCGAGGAGCCGGCACGGGTTGCACCGCAAAAGCCCGCCCAACCTGCAAAGCCCGCTCAAATCGGATCGCCGCAGCCGATACGTCCCGAGCAGGTAAGACCGGAACGGGTACAGCCGTCAAAACCGGCGCAGAAAGTAGCCCCGGTAAAAGTGACGCCCCCCAAGCCGGGTAAACGGGAGCTGACCAAAGAGGAACTTGAAAAACAGAGGATTGAAGAGGAACTTGAAAAGCAGAAGACTCGACGTTGATTGATTACACCGGATACGTTGAGGAAATCAGATGGATTCATCCGGAAACTCCGGATGAAAACTAGATACCGGAGCATGAGGGCTGGGGGTGGTTTGGCTCCTCAGCCTTTTTGCTGCTGCTCAGCCATAGCCGCCAGGTTCTGTCGAGGAGACACAACGCAGCTAGGAGTCTGTCGGACTTAGGGTAAATCTGCTGCAAATCCGTCTGGACGGTCCATGTTCCGCCGTTTTTTTGGTCAATAGAACAACTATTTCCCCGCAAAATCAACAAAATCTGTCCTCGCCCAGCCGAATTTTCACTTCGATTTCCTAAGCCCGACAGACTCCTGGGGGCTAAAAGAACCATAAGTAACAGGAAGGAATTAACCGTATGGGACACTGACAGCTTTTGACTGATTGAACTAAGATGGACTCGCAAAAAGTGTGAATACGCTACATTTTGTCATTCCGACCAGAGGGAGGATTCTTGCTTTTACCACTGGTTACAAGATCTCTCCCTGTCGGTCGAGATGACAGCTCAGAGAATTTGCGAAAGCATCAACTAAAGAACATCCTCGAAAATACCCCAATCTACTTCATTACAAGAATGATATATACGCCCTGAAATATTTCCACAACGCGGTCCGTCACATATGGCAGTTATGTTATATATGACGGAAGCCTCTGACGGTTTTCCCTGCATACCTACTCAGTCATTCCATATAAACCTAGTATATTCAGTGCCTTACTCTCTCAAAAACCACCGTCTTCCTCTGGCACGTTAGTTGCGAACCTCCTTTACAGGAGAACATAAACACTGTCGTGTTTTTGTCAAAACTGGAGAGTTTCAAAGCGGTGCCTGAAAAACTCACAAAGGCACTGTTGCTGTAGAAGCACCAAGCGGAACTTTCACTGAAGAAAGGAGAATCACAATGTTGGGAACTATCATACTGGTTGTCGTGATTTTACTGTTGCTGGGCGCATTGCCCGCATGGCCCCATAGCCGAAACTGGGGATACTATCCGAGTGGCGGGATTGGCTTGATCCTTTTGATTCTGATCATTCTGCTACTGATGGGCCGGTTATAACTGTTGCGGTCGTCTGAAGCGTTCGTCAGGTGATGGTTCCAGCGGTTCAGAACGCAAAGTAGCAGGTTTGAAAGTCTACTTTGCTATGACTGACAGTCATGATCGGGTCCCGCACGAGGAGGCCTGATTCGGAAAGTAAAAGAGGGAGGTGTGTCAGCTCATGCCATTAATTCAAGTAGTAGTAGTTCTGATCGTGGTTGGAGTTCTTCTCTGGCTCATCAACCGATTCATCCCAATGGCTGGATCCATAAAGACAATTTTGAATGTCGTTGTGGTCATTGTTGTGATTTTGTGGCTCCTGAACCTTTTCGGAATTTTTAGTTACCATCCCTCGATACATATGGGGAAGTGAGTTGCCACCTTTAATCCGGATTCAGGAGGGAGTAAACCTGGATGCAAGGTAAAGGCAGAAAACCTCACATCGTTAAACTCGTTGGGAGCGTTCATCAATAAAAGAGAGTGCACGTCCTCTTTTTACCATGGAACCATTGCGATGCGGCTACTAAGTCTTGTGCCTTATCAAAGAATGAACCTGCAAAGTTTCTTTGTAGTCAAAAAAGTTTTGCGTCTCAAGGAGAAAGCCGATGATCGACGTTGCTATCAAGATAACGGTGCCTTCTGAAAAAAAGAAAGAGGTTTTTCAGACCTTTAAGGCAATACTTGCCCAGATTCGACGTGAGCAGGGTTGCATAAGCTGCAATTGCTATGTGGATGTGGAGGCTGAAAACAGGATTTACTTCAAGGAAGAGTGGCAGACCAGTGGCGACTTGAACACCCATTTGCGGTCCGTCCATTTCGGTGTTCTGATCGGAGCAATGAAACTCCTCAACCAGGAACCGGAGATCAAGATCAACACTGTTGCGTCCACGGCGGGAGCGGAGACGATAAAGGCGGCGCGAGCGTAATGGAAATCAGCTTGTTACCGTTGCTGTACCTCACTCTAGCGGAATGCACATGGACAAACGCCATCTGTTTTGGCAAGCGAGAATAAAAAATTTTTCCACATTGCAAGAAAAGGAGGCGAAACAATGAAGAGACTATCAAATTCCGCTCGTATGCTCTGTGCAGCAATTCTGGTTCTGGCGCTCCTGATAGCGGGCTGCGGCTCAAAGTCATCCTCGCAGACGTTTGGCGGGAGTGGCTCTGTATCTATCAATCCCGCGGAACTGTTTGCTGACATCTCCACGAGCATTCAACAACCCATTACAAGAGCTTTGGACGGTTGGGATTGGACCAGCTTCATCGGCAACTTCGGCTCGCTTCTGATCAATTTCAGGAATACCATCGAGATGCAGAAGGTTACCTATCAGTCCACCGGAGCGGACGGCCAGCTGCATACCATGACCGGACTGCTGATCCTCCCGAAAGCAATCTTCGGCGGCAAACCTTCAGTGCCGATCCTCATGTATCAGCACGGGACCGAGGTTTACCGGCCCTTTTCACCGTCACAGTATCTGACCCACCGGGGCAAGCCCACTGACTACCCGGAAGTAATGGTTGCAGCGGCAATCGCCGCCACCGGCTACGCGGTTGCCTTGGTTGATTACGAGGGAATGGGGGACAACACCAATACCCAGCCCCATGTCGTTGGTGAGGTACTTGCGACGCAGGTGATCGATCTCCTCAGGTCAAGCCGTGACATTATTGCTAGAACAGGCTCACCCTGCACCTGGAACAGCCAGCTCTTTCTCATGGGCTATTCCGAAGGGGGATATGTAACAATGGCAGCAACTCGGGAACTGCAGCTCAATCATGCCGCCGAGTTCACCGTCTCCGCCTCTGCCTCTCTCTCCGGTCCCCATGACCTCTCCGGCGTCATGCGCGGAGTAATACTATCGGACAACACCTTCAAGTCCCCGTACTTTGTTCCCATGATCCTTACCAGTTACAACTATGCCTATGGGGGGCAGACAAATCTCTACGATCCTGCCACTGCCATGATCGCCCCATACAACACAACTATTCCCCCGCTCTTTAACGGCAATTTTCAATCTGACACGATCAGCGAGGCAATGGGGATGAACTTCACTGTGCCGACATTGATCGTGCCGAAGAGCGTTCTTAGTCAGGGGTTCATTGACCTGCTTACCGACACCACGAGCCCCGTGGTTGCCTTGTTGAAGGAAAACGACTCGTACCGGTTGCCCGGGCAACTGGATTCTGCCTGGGTACCGACCGTACCGCTGCGGATGATCCACCACCCGGACGATGATCTGGTTCCCTTCGGTAACTCACTGGCTGCTTACGAAGCGTTCATCGATGCCGGTTCCGTGACCGTCTCGCTGGTGGAAGAGGACGCCGTCATTAATGTCTCAACCAACCCGGTCAAGACGGTCCACGTCGGTTCTGCCTTTCCGGAACTGCTCCGCGGATGGGAATGGCTCGACGGCTTCAAGCAGTAGGCACTTGAAAGGGGTGATACACAAGCAGGAATCCCCGGGCGTTCCGGGGAGCGGGACAAGGAGTGGCAGTGGAGATACTTTTACTCCTTGAGCATGCTTCTGAACAAAATTAGTTCAAAACAAAAAGGAGAAATCATCATGGTAAAATTGAATCGTATTTTAAAATTTATGGTCTGTTTGGCACTGGTAACCTCATTCATTGGCTGTGCTTCCACGCGGACCAAGGAAGGAACCGGCGAGTATGTTGATGATACTGCAATTACAACCAAGGTAAAATCCGCAATCTTTGCACACCCGGATCTGAAAGTCATGCAGATCAATGTCGAGACCTTCAAAGGGGTCGTTCAGTTAAGCGGATTTGTCAATTCGAAGGAAAGTGTCACAAAAGCCGGAGAGGTGGCCCGTGGCGTGAAAGGGGTTACCGGAGTAAAAAACGACCTGATTGTAAAGTAGTCTGAGTGTTTCCTGCCGGCTGGTGCATGGCTGCTCCAGCCGGCAAAAAAGCTGATATGCTCTCACCTCAAGCGGTTTGGCAGTCCACGTGAGACTGGGGCGAGACACCATGAAATACCTCAAGCCAGTCATATTGTTTTCTCTGTTCATATCAATTGTGAGTCTCGGCAATGGCTGTGCCACCTTGCCTGATGTTTCCAAAGTGATCGATGAATCGCCCGCTTCACAGGAACCGCGTCAAATCGTTTCGTCCAAAGGATTGGTATCCCCCGAAAAAAGCAAGGCAATCATCGACCGGCTGCAACAGTCGGCCGACCCGACGGATTTTCTCGACCGCCATACTGCCGTGGTGGAATCGGTTACTGAAAGCCCACTGACCAAAGGGAACAAGGTCACGCTGCTTGCCGATGGCCCGGCCACCTACGCCGCAATGTTCAATGCAATCCAGAATGCCAAAGACCATATCAACCTGGAAAGCTATATCTTTGAAGATGACGAAACAGGCTGCAAATTCTCCGATCTCCTGCTGCAAAAACAGGCGGAAGGTGTCCAGGTGAATGTCATCTATGACAGCTTGGGCAGTTTAGCTGTTGCCGATGCGTTTTTTCAGCGCCTGCGCGACGGTGGCATTCAGGTTGTCAATTTCAATCCGCTGAATCCGTTGAGTTCCCGCGAGGAATGGGGACTGACACACCGGGACCACCGCAAGATACTGATAGTTGACGGTAAAGTCGCCATTAACGGGGGCATCAATATCAGTGAGGTCTATTCAAGGAGTCCCTTTACCCGGAAAAAAAAGGTAAAAGGGCAAATTCACTGGCGTGATACCGACGTTCAAATTGAGGGCCCGGCCGTTGCCGAATTCCAGAAACTCTTTCTTGACACCTGGCAGAAGCAGAAAGGACCAGATCTTTCCGAAAGAAACAACTATTTCCCCGCGTTGATAGAGAAGGGTACTGCCTTGGTGCGGGTGGTCGGCAGCACCCCCGGAGAGAGCAACAGGGTCCCGTTTATTATGTACGTGTCGGCCATCACTTTTGCCGAGCACTCGATTCACCTGACGAATTCCTACTTTATCCCTGACGAACAGATCGTGAAGGCCCTTACCGATGCTGCCGGCCGCGGTGTTGACGTAACAATCATCCTCCCCGGAATCACCGATTCCACGTTGGCATTCTATGCCCAGCGGTATTATTATTCCGAGCTTTTGAAGTCGGGGGTGAAGATCTATGAGCACAAAACTTCCCTGCTGCATGCAAAAACCGCGGTGATCGACGAGGTCTGGTCTACCGTAGGCTCAACCAACATGGACTACCTGAGTTTGTTACATAATGACGAGGTGAATGCGGTAATCCTGAGCCGCGAGTTTGCCGTTGAAATGGAGAAAATGTTTGTCAAGGACCTTGAGAATTCCCGGCAGATTCACAGGGATGAGTGGAAGAAGAGACCGTTGTTCCCGAAAATCAGGGAGTGGTTTGTGAATTTATTCGCCCGTTGGCTGTAACTTTTCGCCAAGGGGGTGTTCAGCAAGGCACAAGTGAATGATATGAATGAGATTCAAACGATCAATAAAGGTACGAAATTATTTCTGTGCCTGGTGGTTGTGGTGATGCTTTTTTCTGCCGCTCCCGTTTCAGCTGCCGAAAAAACGCAACGTGGCGAAGTTATCCTGCTCGACACCTATCACAAGAACCTGGCCAGTTTGGAGAAAAACAGCTTCGGCCTGCCTCTCTTTCTGAAGTCTTTTGAGCGAGACAATAGAGTGCATGTGGATGTCTACGGAATCTTTGCGTATCCCTTCAGCAGCGTTGTGGACGTGCTCAAGGTTCCGGCAAACTGGTGTGATATCGTATCCCTCCATCTTAATGTCAAAGCGTGCACATACGAAAAATTGCCGGACAGCTGGCTGCTGACCTTTTACATCGGCCGTAAAGGCTATCAGCCGCCGGAAGACACACGTCAGGTCAAGTTTCAGTATCGAATAGTTGATCAGCAGCAGGGGTATCTGGACGTCCTGCTCAGTGCCGCTGCAGGCCCTTTCGGCACGAAGAACCACCGGATGAGGTTCGAGGCTCTGCCCCTTGATGGGGGAAGGACTTTTGTCCACGTCAGTTATTCCTACAGTGACAGTGCTGCGCTTCGATTCGCGGAAAAGGCCTATTTTGCGACACTTGCTCGGGGCAAGGTGGGATTCACGGTGACGGGTACTGACAGAAACGGCAAACCCGTCTATATCGGCGGGTCTCGCGGTGCGATTGAGCGCAATGCTGTCCGGTATTATTTCGCGATCCAGTCTTTCATGGATACCTTGCGCTATCCCGAAAAAAGCCGTTTCAACCAGAGAGTCAGCGGCTGGTACGATCTTACGAACCGCTACAGGAAACAGCTCTTCGAAATGGAAAAGAATGACTATCTCACGATTAAGACGAAAGAACATAAGAATCAATTGCTGCTCCAGCGGCGGGCCGGAAACGGACTTCAATAACTGCCCGGACAGACTCCAGGCTCCAATTCTGTCACGCAGCATGCTCGAATAGAATCCGGAGGGGAAGACAATTCCTCAGGTTTTTGTATACTGTATTGTACGAGGAGCCTGTCGGACGTAGGGTAAATCTGCTGCAAATCCGTCTGGACGGTCCAGATTCCGTCGCTTTTTTGGTCAATAGAACAACTATTGCCCTGCAAAATCGACAAAATCTGTCCTCGTCCAGCCGAATTTTCGCTTTGATTTCCTAAGTCCGACAGACTCCTGGGACTATAAAATAAATAGGGAGGGGGTCTTTATGTCCATGCTCGGAAATAGCTGGAGCACCCTGGAGGAAGCAGTATCAAAATTCGGCGTAAGCAAGGATGTTATCCTTGAGTGGGTCAAGGAAGGTATTGTGCGGAGTGAGGACCGGGACGGAAAGGTTTACAGAGTCAATATCGATGACCTGGAAATGAAAGTTGAGGAAAACCTGGGATGATGAGATAAACACGCTTTTTGCCAGCTGTTGCCGGAAGAGATGGCACGTTGCGTGTTCTGAAAATGACAGTATGTTACCCCAGCTTTCAAGTCGCGAGGCGGGCAGCGAGCATCAGCGTCGGCCACGGTTGCGATGCATTGTACCGATACAGACCAGAAAAAACCGGGATATCTCAGTGAGAAATCCCGGTTTTTTATCAAGTATTCTCCGAACACCTGGAGTGCCGACCGCCCTGACCTCCAGCTCCAGAGTTTCCGGATGGAAACTAAGGATGCATGTGCATGGACAGACAGCTGCGATGGGCCGCCAGATAGCGGGCATCCTCACTGTAGTTGGACGGGTATACCACCGGTACCGGTTGGGGTTTCAATTCATCATCGACGTTGACAAAGGTGAACAGACAGGAGTTGGACAGAGCTTTGGTGGTCCGGTCGCGACTGATGCGCTCAATGTTGGCTTCGACGCAGATAAGGCTGCCGCTGGTATAGACAACCCGTGTGGTGTAATGAAGTTTGTCTCCCATGCGCACCGGGTGGAAAAAGTTGATCCGGTTGACCGCCGAGGGTATCGGGCGGTTGGGGGCCACCTGTTCGGAACAGATCGAAGCCAGCTCGTAGGCGCGACGAATGAGATAGCCGCCGAATATTTTTTTTGGTACGTTTTCCTGCTCCGGGTACATCCGTTCCCAAGCCCCGGCTGTCAGTTGCCCTGCCAGCAGGCCGTTAAAACCGGGCTCATCCTGGGCTTTATGCAGTCCGGCCAGCATTTCGAATTCTTCCCGGCTGGGCGGCTCATGCAACAGCGCCTGTTGCTGCTTGTATTCTTCCCGTCGTTTCAGAGCTTTCGCCGCACGCTGCTTCTCGATTTCTTCGGTGTATTCCAAGCCGGGCAGGACCACGCTGGTTGCATCCTCGCCGACACCCGAGCGGGCTACCATGGTGAAATAGCAGGAGGCGATATGGTGTGTCGGGTTACCGGGTTGTTCGACCCGTATGCCGATTTCCAGAGAGGAGCGGCCGACATGGTTGATCCGCGCATAAAAGTGCACATCCCTCGACATGTCCGTGACATTGCGGACCGCGATATTGTCGATGGCTGCCGTTACCACCCGGGCTTCGGGAAAGTACCGGTTGACATAGCTCAGGGCGGCTTCTTCCGCTACCTTGTCGAGAACCTCAAGCAGCAAGCCGAAGCGCATATTGGCCTTGATTGATTCGTCGAGGATCATGAAGCGTCGTCGTAATTCTTCATCGCTTGCTATGTGAAGAATCTTGGTGAACGAAGTATTTATTGGCCTGATCATGGTGATGGTCTCCTAGCGTTACCTGCATTGAGAATTACCACTTTACGTCATATCATATCCGATACCCGCGATCGCGTCAGTTTTTTTTATGTGTTCCGAAGGAGGTCGGGATCAGGTCTGTTTCCCGTTACCTGACCGGCTCCCAGTTTTCGGCAGTCGGACCGAGGATAAAAAAGTGCCGGCAGTCGCCTGCCGGCACCAGTAATGACCGAAATATACCCGGACTTTTGTCTCCGGTTTTTATTTTCGTACTGCTTCAAACATCAGTTCAAGATCTTCAAGCAGGGCTTGCAGATCTTCCTCATGTTCGACCTCTTGCTGGAGGATTTGCAGCACCATGTTGTAGGTGACCGGATCAGCGTCTTTGGTGATGTCCATCAGGCGTTTGTAGACGCCGATGGCGCATTGTTCGCCCTTGATATTCTGGTTCAGGATGGTTTTGACGTTCGGGTCATCAGGTGCTTCGTACCCGCAATTCGTAAGCGTGTACCAATCCTCTGGCTTGGTAACGGGCGTGCCGCCCAGCTGTATAATCCGCATCGCCACCATGTCGGCATGCAGCAGTTCTTCGGTGGCATGCTGGAGCAGTTCGGCACCAACGGCATCTTTCATCGGCCCCTTCACTACCTTGGCGCCCAGCCAGTACTGATAGTAGGCAAGCCATTCGTCACTGAAGGCGCGCCGCAGCAAGCCGAGCAGTTCATCCACATCCATTCCGATTATTTCACGTCCTTTTGATCCCATGCTGCATCCTCCTGTTTCCTTGGTCTTGAATCCGTATCTGATATAGTCTACTTTGAAAAAAACAATGGTCAAATGGCCCGAATAAAAGGAATTTTCTGTACCAGCTGTTATGTTGTTTTCGCGGTGAATGCATCCGGGAGGTTACGCTATCGTTACGCACAACCCTTGCGAAGGGTGCCTGGAAAATGACAGACCTGCCAGGTTTTCGAAACCTGGCAGGTCCTGAGCATAACCATTATGTAGGGTGTCTGGAAAACGAAAAGGCCGTATCCTTTTCCGGATACGGCCTTTATTTCTGCCAGCCCTTGCCTGCCGCGATATTCCGTCAGGCAACCGTGTAGCGCTGCACGATCGTTTTCAGCGTATCGGAAAGTCCCGCCAGGGAGGTGGATTCCTGAATACTGCTCTTTGCTTCGTCGGAAGCCGTACAGACCGCTTCGGAGATGCTCTGCAGGCTATGGGTCATTTCCTGGGTGGTGGCCGACTGCTGCTCCGCTGCTGTGGCGATCTGGGCGACTTTTTCGTCAAGCAGCGATACCAGGGAAATGATCTCCGACACTGCCTGGCCTGATTTCTCGGAAGCGGCTGCGCCGAGCTTGACCTTCTCGGCTTCTGCGCCCATGGACTGGACTACCTCTTTCGTCTGACCCTGGATGCCTTTGATCATGACCGATATCTCCCGGGTTGCCTTGGCCGTGCGTTCCGCAAGCCTGCGGACCTCATCCGCAACCACTGCAAAGCCTCTGCCTTGCTCACCGGCACGCGCTGCTTCGATTGCCGCATTCAGGGCCAGGAGATTGGTCTGGTCGGCGATTTCTTCGATCGTGACAACGATCTCTTCGATCTTGTCCGAGCTTTCGCCAAGGTTCTGGACGATTTCCGTGGTGCGGACGGCTCCCCGTGACAGGTTTTCCATCAGGGCAGCTGTTTCCATGATCACTTTTTCGCTGTTCCTGGCCGCTTCAGTGGTCTGCTTTGCGCTGTCCGCCGCATGGCAGCAGTTCCTGGCGATCTCTTCGGCGGTAGCGTACATCTCTTCTGCCGCGGAGGCGGAGGTGGCGGACTGCATGGTAGCGTTGCTGACGGCGGATTCGAGGCTGTCGGCGCTCATGCTCAGGGTTGAGGTGCTCGATCCGAGATGGTCGATTGCCGCGGTAAGTTTACTGATTACATCGAGGGTCTGGTCGGCCATGCTGTTGATCTTCACCGCGAGCTTTCCGAGTCCCCCGCCATAGGGGACACTGGCCCTGACGGTCAGATCACCGGATTCGACCGCTTCCACGACCTTCGATACGATGGCCAGAGGGTCGGCAACGGACTTGAAGACCAGGTAGCCGAAGAATGAGCCGAGGACCAGTGCTGCGGCGAAAATTGATCCTGTGGTGATAAGTAGCTGCTGGAAGACACCGGACAGGAATGCCTCTGTACCTGCCGCTGATCCGCCGGCGGAAAGGCGGCCGGTTATGTTCAGGACCGCATAGAGTCCGGCTGTCGCAGCGCCTGTCACCAGCAGGAGATTGCACACGACGAGTGCTGCGATCTTATGCCTGAGCTTTACCCTCATATACCAGATATGGATGGCGGAGAAGATTCCCCCGCTGCCATGAGCTGAATCGTGTGCCTTCTTACCTGTCCCCTCGCTGGATTGCATGTCCCTCTTCATTTCAAGTCCTCCATAGTTCAGTGTTGTCGGCGATACTCGGCTGTCCGGCATTAACGGTCAACTCGAAATATCTTATCGGAGGATCCGCTGAAAAGTTTAGCGATTAATGGATAATTTTTTGTGCCATATTTTCGATGATTTTCGGTTAAGAATCGCCAGCCGCTCAGTCATTCCAGCAAACGTTCAGCGTATCTGGCCGACGAATCAAAAATTCCCCAGATTTTGCCGGTACGTTCAGGATAGTTTTCATCCGGAATGCCAAGAAAAGTCCTGTTTCGAGCAGGGTTGGGGCTTTCACGAAGTCTCTCATACGGCTTCAATGAAAGATGGCGGCAGAAAGAAATTTACCTGAATCCAGCAGGCTGCTGATCCGTGTGGAGGGTGACGACCGATTACAAGAGGCTTCGGGGAAGTTCCAGCCCAGCCCTTGTTTAGACTTTCCGGATGGAAACCAGGATAGTGAGGTACCGCTGCTATTGATTTTGACAGGGCCGCTTCGATGAGTGTAGTATCATCGCTCGTGTGCAAAGATACCTAATTACCCAGTGAGGCTATTCGTGAAAAAAACCAGTATGTTTTCTCTTCTGTCCGTTTCCCGTTTTTCGATTTTGATGATTGTTCTACTTGCCTCGTCAGGTTGCAGCGAGCAGAAGGTTGTGAGCTCAACTCCGGTTTCGGCGTCTGCCGTGGAGGTGAAAAAGACTGTCCCTGTATTTACACAACCCACCTCGGGCTTCGCAAACCATACCTCGGCAACCGTCTCGCCAGGCGGGAAAGAGACCGTGCCGGTTCAGGGAAAGGAGGCTGGTTCAGAAATCCCGGGAGCGAAAAAACGCACCTACCTGGGAGGTGAGGATCCCGAATTCGCGAAAAAAATGGGCTGGCCGGTAAAATCGCCAGCACTGTTTCCCGGGTCGATCCTGCCGGAGAAGCGCATCGTTGCCTACTACGGCAATCCACTGAGCAAGCGAATGGGGGCATTGGGGGAGTATGAGAAGGAAGATATGATTCGCCGCCTCAAGGCCGAGTCAAAGCGCTGGGCTGACGCGGATCCGTCGACGCCGGTGCAGCCGGCGCTGCACCTGATTGCAGTGGTGGCGCAGAGTGAACCGGGCAAAGCGGGAAAATACCGGATGATCATGCCGGATGAAATTGTGAACAAGGTGTATGGCTGGGCAAAGGAAGCGAACTGCATCCTGTTCATCGATATCCAGACCGGGCATGAAGATATCCGCACCCTGCTGCCGCGTTTTGAATGGCTTCTGAAAAATCCCGACGTGCACCTTGGTATCGATCCGGAGTTCAATCTCGTGGCGAGCAGGAAGATTCCGGGAACGAAGATCGGGACCTTTGATGCCTCCGAGATAAACTATGTTACCGGCTATCTGAAGGATCTGGTGAAAAAATACCGTCTTCCACCGAAGGTCCTGACGGTGCACCGCTTCACCCGCAACGGGGTTACCAACTACCGGCAGATTGTGTTGCGTCCCGAGGTGCAAATTGTTATGCACATGGACGGCTGGGGCGGACCGCACCTGAAGCGGGCCTCCTACAAGGATTATATCGTTACCGAACCGGTCCAGTTCAGTGGCTTCAAGCTCTTTTACCACAATGACACCAAGAAGGGCGACCAGTTGATGACTGCGAAGGATATCCTGCGGCTCAACCCGAAGCCGGTGTATATCATGTATCAGTGATGCGTTGCGTGTCCTGGTGGCATGCTGCCTGTCCGACCCGGGGTCGAATCAGGCTGCATGCTGCAGGGAACGGTTGGCTGCAGTTTTACAAGCAGTAGCGGTTTCTGATCCACTTCTCCAGGGAAATAATCGGTAAGACGATTGCGCCGGCAAGTGCCGCAATCAGCCAAGCTCTTGCATCGAGTGCTGCCGAGCCGAAGAGTCCCTGGAGTGCCGGCAGATAGATGAAGCAGATGTGCAGCAGCAACAGCAGGCCGATTCCCACGAATATCGCCGGGTTCGAGAATACTCCCAGCGAGAAAAACGAATTGCGGAGGGAGCGGCAGTTGATCAGGTAGAATATTTGCGAAAAAGTGACCACGGTAACACAGATAGTCTGTGCTTCGGCAAGGGCAAAGGCATGACGTGCTGCGGTGAGCGGGGCCGTTCCGACAATACGGAAATATTCCCAGAGGAAAAGTCCGCAGCTTCCCACCGTTATGATGGCCGCCACTATGATGATCCGGTAGATGATGAAACGGGAAAAAATCGACTCACCGGCCGGGCGAGGCGCCCGACGCAAGGCATTCGGTTCAAGGGTCTCGAAGGCGAGAGGGACCGAAAGGGTTACGCTGGCTATCAGGTTTATCCAGAGGATCTGGGTCGGCGACATTGCCACCAGCAGGACGCTTGCTCCGTCCACCGTGACGGTCGGGAAGAAGAACATGGCGACAGCGAGAATGCACGCCAGGGCAAGATTGGTGGGCAGGACAAAAGCCAGGGACTTGATGAGATTGTCATAGACCCGGCGGCCTTCTTCGACCGCGGCGGCGATGGAGGCAAAGTTGTCGTCCATCAGGACTACCTTTGCTGCTTCCTTGGAAACGGATGTTCCGGTAATGCCCATGGCGATACCGATGTCGGCACGCTTGAGCGAGGGGGCATCGTTGACTCCGTCTCCGGTCATGGCCACAACGTGTCCCTGTGCTTGCAGGGCTTCTACCAGACGAAGCTTGTGTTCGGGCGCTACCCGTGCGAAAACGTTGCTTTCCGTTGCCACGGCGCGTAATTGATCTTCCGTGAGCCCGTCAAGTTCTCTGCCCTGCACGGCTTTATTCTCATGGCCCAGTAATCCCAACTGGCGGCCGATGGCCTCGGCGGTGGTCGGGTGGTCTCCGGTAATCATCTTGATGGTGATGCCGGCGCCGTGGCAGATGCGAATGGCATCCATGGCTTCGGTCCTTGGCGGGTCAATCATCCCCATCAGTCCGGCAAAGCTGAAGCTCTCGTTTTCTTCACCGGGAACCAGCTCTTCCTGTCCGGTGCTCCGCCGCCAGGCAAAGGCGATCACCCGCATTCCCTGGCGGGCGTAGGTTTCAATCGCTTCGTAGGCTGACTGGAGCTCCTCTTCGCCAAGCAGGCAGCGTTGCAAGACGGTTTCCGGGGCTCCTTTGAGCAGAACGCGCCCCTCGCCGCCTATCCGGTGCAGGGTTGCCATGAATTTCGTCTCCGATTCGAAAGGGATAACATCCAATCGCGGAAACTGACTGCGGAGTTCCTCCGCGATCAAACCTCCCTTGAGTCCGGCAACGAGAAGTGCCGCTTCTGTCGGGTCTCCAACCGGTGTCCAGACGCCTTCAGCGTTTCGCAGGGCGGCATCATTACAGAGAACTGCCATGGTGTGGAGATCCTTGATACTCGACGGAAGCTCTGCCAAGCGGACGCCGTCATGCTCAATCTCGCCGCTGGGATCATACCCCACGCCGTCATAGCGATATTCCAGCCCATCAACCCATGCAACCTGTACCGTCATCTCGTTGCGCGTCAGGGTGCCGGTCTTGTCGGAACAGATTACCGATGTCGCCCCCAGTGTTTCTACCGCCGGCAAGTGCCGGACGACGGCATGACGGGCGGCCATACGCCGCACGCCGATCGCCAGGGCGATGGTGATTACCGCCGGCAGCCCTTCCGGAATTGCCGCAACGGCGAGAGCCACGGCTACCATGAGTGCATCGCCGATCGGGGCATTCTTCACCAGGGTTCCGAAGCCGATGAACACGACAACCGCTGCCACAACAGCCACGGTGATGCCGGCGCTGACTTTTGCCAGTTGTTTCGTGAGTGGGGTTTCGAGTTGGACGGTCTGGTTGAGGAGGACGTTAATCCGGCCAAGTTCGGTGGTGTTTCCGGTGGCCACGACAACGCCGCTTGCCGTGCCCTGAATGACCATGGTGCCGCTGTAGGCCATGTTGAGACGATCGCCCAGAGAGGCTTCCCGGGGTGCGGGTACGGCATTCTTAGCGACCGGCAGGGATTCCCCGGTCAAGGCCGCTTCTTCGACAAGCAGGTTTTTCGTGCGGAGGAGGCGCAGGTCGGCAGGCACCTTATCGCCACTTTGCAGCGTGACCATGTCACCCGGGACGAGTTCCCGGGTATGGACCTTGGCGGGAAGTCCGCTCCGGACAACCGCGGCGGATTCGGGGACCATGGTAGCCAGTTCCTCAATGGCCTTGCTGGCCCGGTACTCCTGAATAAACCCGATAATCGCGTTTATGAGGACTGCGCCGAAAACGACGGCGGCATCAGTGTGCTTGCCCAGCAGTACCGCAAGAAAGCCGGCGGCAATCAGCAGCCAGCCGATGGGATTGTTCAGCTGGCGCCAGAAGATCCGCCAGGGACTTTCACCATTGTTTGTGGCCAGTTCGTTGGCGCCGAATTTCTGCAAACGTTCGGCAACTTCTACCTCAGAAAGACCTTCGTTCTGCGTAGCAAGTTCTTTCACTACCTCTTCGATAGAAAGATCATGCCAGGTTTTTCGTTCTGAATTCATGTAAATCACCTTTTTGGGAAGAATAAGAAAGAGGAAATGTCACTCACGCCTCACCTGCAGACAGAAAATGGTTGCAGGAAAATAACAATGGGAAGCAACATCTGCGGAATGTAATGGGGTGCCACTGCTGTGGAACGCTTTCGGCGTTACATCCACAGCAGTGAACGTGAGATTTTTCCGCATGGGAAAAAAGGACGCGTCAAGGTTTATTCGGCAACACGTTTAATAGTTTTATCAACGATCATTTCCTTGAGTTGGCCGAGAAGTGCCCGCTCTTCGGGGTCGATTATGCCGTCTTCGTTTGCGATATGCAGAATCTCCTCGTATTCATGATTGGTAATGATCTCGTTTTCAATTGCTTTGTTAATACGTTCTGCAAGTTTTTGTGCAGTTTTGCTTGATTTCATGGAATCCTCCTGTTGGGTTGCATCTGTATAAGATAGTGGTGTATTACGGGAAAAACCGGAATAACTTTCAAATCTCTTTAGCAGCTACCCCGCTTGCCCTCCGGATTTCTTTGTCTCGGAAATGGTATCCCCATTCGGTTCCATCCAATACCCGCAGAGCAGACAGGACATGCCTCTGGCAATAAAGTTGTTGTGCGCAGTAGTGGCGTAGTGAAAGAATCCATTTCTTGTTCCGCATTTCGGACACGCCATGGTGTTCTCCTTTTTTCATGGTAAAGTCGGTCTCATCATCCAGAACTCCGCTGAAAGTGTAGCGGACTAGTAACTATTCAGCATAGGTAGTACGAACAGCGGGAATTTGCCTCCCCTCCCTTGACGGGAGGGGATTGAGGGGTGGGTGAAGCTGCAACGGAGCCAATCTTGGTAAATTCCCCCACCCCCTAACCCCCTCCCGCAAGGGGCGGGGGGATTTTTCCTGCATTTTCAGAATGTGCTGAATAGATACTTGTTTTTTATCCTGCACATCCTGCATATCCCTGTTAAATAAATGGTTTTTGTTTTGCTTGCCAGGTTGTGACTAGGTCGACTAAGTTATAAACGTGCGGTGCGGGAAAGCGGAGGCTCCCATGAACAGAAACGCCAAATTGCCGGAAACGGAAGAGGGTACCATCCTTTTCAATGTCGACCCGATACTCATCAAGCATCACTATGAGGTCGACTATCTTCATTCATATGCCCAGGATTCGCCGTTCTTTGCCGGTCTAGCCGGGAAAAAGCTGCTCGGAAGCAGGTGCGACGCCTGCGGATATACCTATGCCACGCCACGAGGACACTGCATGGAGTGCGGCGCCAAGACACAATGGCTCGAACTCCCCCTCCATGGGCGGGTCCACACCTTCACCACCTGCTATTTCGGCGGCGAGGCGTTTCTGAAAGATACGCCCTTCACCCTGATACTGGTAGAATTCGACGGTGTCGATACCCTGTTCATGTCGCGGTTGATTGGTGTGGAACCTGACGAAACGCAGATAGGGATGCCGGTCCGCGCCCGGTTCGTGCGCAATTGCAAGTTCAGGCCCACGGACGTCTATTTTGTTCCGGAGTGAATGGAGAAACAACATTCCCGTAATCCTCTGTCATTCTTTGTCTCAGGGAAATAGAGCCTCTTGTTTTTGTCTCAACGCAGATTCCGCCCCCCTACCCCCTGAGTCTTCCTCTTTTTCAAACGCGCCATTTTCTTCTGCCGTTTCGCGGCAAGTTCAATCAGGATCTCATGGCTGCCGCGCGACTCCTGCCCCGGAGTGGGCATTCGCTGGACATATGAGCCGTCAGGCTGCATGTCCCAGGCACTGCGTTTGTCGTCCAGAAGAACGTCGAAAAGGGTTCTGATCTCAGCGCGCAGCTTGCGGTCCTCTACCGGGACGACCACCTCGACACGCGCCTCCAGGTTTCTCTTCATGGCATCAGCGGAACCGATGAGATACTGCTCCTTGCCGCCATTGCGGAAATAGTAGATGCGCGAATGCTCGAGAAAGCGCCCGACAATGCTGACAACCCGGATGTTCTTCGAGATTCCCGGCAAACCGGGACGCAGCCGGCAGGTATCGCGGATGATGAGATCGACCTTGACGCCCGCCTGAGACGCCCTGTAAAGCGCCTTGACAATGTCCGCATCCTCCAACGCATTCATCTTGAACTGGATCAGACCCGGTTTCTTCTCGGAATGGAGACGTTTCTCCCGTTCAATTCCTGCCAGGAGCGCTTTTTTTAAAAACTTCGGCGCCGGCAGCATCTTTTCATATTTGCGTCGCGGCGTGTAGCCGGTCGTCAGGTAGTTGAAGAGTTCCGTTGCATCCTGGCCAATGGCCTCGTTACAGGTCAACAACCCGACGTCGGTATAGATACGTGCCGTAACCGCGTGATAATTCCCGGTACCGATATGCACGTAGCGTCGAATGCCGTCATAATCCTGACGAACCACGAGGATTACCTTGCAATGGGTCTTGAGACCGACGACTCCGTAGGTGACATGAATGCCCGCCTCTTCCATGCGGGTGGCAAGAACGATATTGGCTGCCTCGTCGAAACGGGCCTTCAGTTCCACCGCCACCGCCACCTGCTTGCCGTGCTGGGCGGCATGGATCAAACCGTCGATGATCCTGCTCTGGCGGGAGGTACGATACAGGGTCATCTTGATGGCACGGACCTTCGGGTCATCCGCCGCTTCCTCGAGAAAACGCTCCACGGATGTTGAAAAAGATTCGTAGGGATGCTGCAGGAGCACTGACCCGGCATCACGGATGACATGAAAAATGCTGCGTTGGCTCTGGAGCAGCGGGTGATCGATGGGATGATGGGGAGAATCGCGCAGTTCCAGGTACTCCAGCGAGGCAATCTCCATCAGATCGCGCATGGCCATCATTCCGTCTACCTCGAACACATCCGCGGTCTCATCAAGGGCCAGTTCCGCGGCCACCATGCCACGACGGACCGGATCCATCCCTTTCCTGATTTCAAGGCGTACAATCGGCGCGAATTTCCGGTCCTGGAGCTCCGATTCGATCATTGCCATCAGATCTTCGGCCTGCTCCTCGTTTTTCTCGGTATTGGAATTGCGGGTCACTCGAAAATACTCGCAACAGACCACCTGCATCCCCGGAAAAAGCAGGTCCAGGTTGTGGCACATCAGATCCTCAAGCGGTACGAAACGATCCTCGCTCCCGACCCGGATCAGCCGTGGTATCCCCGCCCCCACCGGCACCTTGACCCGTGCCAGCGAAACCTGTTTTTCCCTCGGGTAGCGCAGTGTCACCAGGAGATTTAGGGACAGGTTGGAGATAAAGGGGAACGGATGCGCCGGATCAATGGACTGCGGGGTAATGAGAGGGAAAATGTTCCGAAGATAATACTGCCGCAGCTGTTTTTTTTCCGCAGCGGAGAGATCGGTGTAGTCCTGCAGGACTATCCCCTTATTCTTCAAAAGTCCCAAAATAACCGGCAGCACATCCTGTTTGGACTTTTCCAGCGCCCGCACCATGGTGTAGCTCTCATCGATCTGCTGCCGGGGAGTGCGGCCGTCGACAGTGAGGACCCTGATTCCAGCGCCATGCTGCTGTTTCAGTCCGCCGATCCGTTTCATGAAAAATTCGTCAAGATTAGAGCTGACGATCGCAATGAATTTCAACCGCTCAAGAAGCGGCGTCCTGTCATCCTCGGCCTCGTGCAGAACGCGGCGATTGAATTCGAGCCAGGTTAGCTCCCGGTTGAGATAGAGGGAGGAAGCGCTAAGGTCGTCAGCAGCAAGGGGAACGGGTTTTGCCGCTGCTGAGCGACGTGGGGCTTTCGCACTCTTTCGTAACTGCGGGGGAGGTGGTTCCTTCGGCGTCGGGTTATTGCCCTGCATGACTGCAGCGACAGGGTCAGTGATAACATTTTCGTCCAGACTGCTCATTCGGTTCTCCGTAACGGTTGAAGGTGTTGTTCAGTATACCACAGAATGACTGTGGTGGCGGCTTTGGAACAAGAATCGGCACTGCGTGCGATCGCCATGACAACTTGGGAATGCGCCCGAATCAGGTGGATTGTCCAATCCGTGTGTGATAGTGACCTATTACAAGAAGCTTCGGGGAAATTCAAGCACAGCCCCTGCTGACACTTTCCAGATGGGAGTTCCATAGAGTATCGGGAAACCCGCAGAGTCTGCATGATTTACAAAAATTGCCTTGACAGAATTCTGAATAAAAGAATATGCTGTTGCAACAATAAAGGGGAGTAGCCATCAGCCGGAGAAAAGGCTGACCCCGTGTCCGTCAATACGATCGAGAGATCCGGGCCGGGGGCGATACATCGTCAGCAAGACCTTTATCTTACGCGCACAGCGCCGAGGGTAATGGTCTTTTTTTATACCTTCGGCTAAAAAAAGCCGGAGGCACATCACATGATGAATCATTTCAAGACAACCCTGCTTCTCACCTGCCTCACCCTCCTCATGGTCGCCATGGGGAGCGCCATCGGCGGCTCGACCGGCATGGTCTTCGCCTTCCTCATGGCCTGCGCCATGAACTTTTTCTCCTATTGGTTTTCCGACAAGATCGTTTTGAAGATGTACGGCGCCCGCGAAGTGAGCGAAGCCGACCAACCTGCCTTCCATTCCATGGTCCGCAGGCTGGCCACCCAGGCAGGACTTCCCATGCCAAGGGTCTATATTATCCCCTCTGAGAACCCCAATGCTTTTGCCACCGGCAGAAACCCCGACCATGCGGCCGTGGCAGCCACCGAAGGACTCCTGCGTATCCTCAGCCAGGAAGAATTGGAAGGGGTCATGGCCCATGAACTGGCCCACGTGAAGAACCGGGACATCCTCGTTTCGACCATCGCCGCCACCTTTGCCGGGGCGATTTCCATGCTCGGCAGCATGCTCCAGTGGGGGGCCATACTGGGAGGCGGCAGAAGCAGCGAAGACGGTGAAGGGTCCGGCGGCCTGCTCGGTTCCCTGGCCCTGGCGATCGTTGCGCCGATCGCCGCTATGCTGGTACAGATGGCCGTATCGCGTTCCCGTGAATACCTGGCGGACGAAACCGGCGCCAAAATCTGCGGTCGGCCGCTGGCCCTGGCCAATGCCCTGCGGAAACTTCATACG
>Ga0351899_1057_pt1 | contig 34897 bp, 41 predicted proteins | sample BONcelHT113001C6_FD_206833 | JGI IMG/M metagenome (GOLD analysis project Ga0351899, IMG submission 206833) | Enriched cells from coal bed in the Powder River Basin, Montana, United States - BONCAT cells T11 rep1 HSBNCT.T11.300.1.C6 ... | reverse complement strand
TGCTTCCAATTTCCCTGGAAAATGGTTCTGCCAACCGCGGCTTTTTCGCGATTGTGACTGGTATTGCCGATGGATACTCTAAAACCACCACTGCCTAACTGGTCGGCCCATTTTCCAATAAGCATAATTTCCTCTCCCTCCTTAAAAAGAGTTCCTTCGATAGTGCCTTTTACTTCTGCGCTGCAATAAGTCCCGCTAACGAGATGACCTGACTGCACCAATTGCATATCTGCAACAATAGGCTGCAAGATAATCCAGGCACCTTGCATATCAGGCAAGCTGCTGTCTTCTCCGGTTTTTCCTCGCGGAATACTCCTCACCACAGTATCATCTGCGGCCTTATTTTTATACTTTGAGCTCTAAACTCAATGAACGGAGTGTTGCGGTATGCTGGAGCAAGAGTCGTTCTGGGAAAATAGCAGCTTTGCGATTATCACAGATAAGACCAAACCGGCCATGAAACTGACGATAGACGAATTGGCCCGGAGAGGAAAGAAGGTTTATGTTGTTGATTTGTCGGATAGCCCCGACAAAGAGATCATGCAAAGCATCTCTGATCTTCCGCAAGATATCGACTGTGCCATTATTGGGCTGAAAAGAGAAAACACGGAAAATGCAATTGTTGAGCTCAAAAAGAAAGGCATCAAAAAATGCTGGATCCACTGGAGGACAGAGACCATCCAGGCTAAAAAGAAATGTGCAGAGCTGCAAATGAAATGCATTTTTGGGAAATGCCCTATGATGTATCTAAGCCACGGCTTCAATATCCACACAATGCACGGGAGCCTGGCAAAATTATTAGGAAAATATTAAATTGCCTTACTCTTTGTCATGATGCTTGTGCTCAACTCCATGCACATGCAGATGCTCATGTACCAGCTTGCCGTGCAGATGGGTATGCTCGTGCACCAGATTGGAAGATAGCAGCAGTTCGTAGTCGCTCAGCACACTCTCGGAATCCCTGTCCATCTTAACGCTGTGGTCCTCGCCCATGACGATGGCTCTCTTGCTGATCTGATCGATGATCTCCAGGTCATGAGTTGCCGTTATCACCGTCTTGCCGGCGTGGCCCAGCTCCTGAAGAAGCTCGACCAGCCAGAGCTGAGTTCTGGGATCCAGGCCAGCGGAGGGCTCATCCAGCAAGAGCACATCTGGGTTGTTGACCAGGACGGTGGCTATGCACACCTTCTTCTTCTCTCCCCCGGAGAGAGTATGAGGCGAGCGATCGCGCAGCTTGCCTATCTGCATCATCTCCATGACGTCCTCTACCCTGGCTTTGACCTCCTCAAGCGGCAGGCTAAGCTGCAGTGGTCCGAAGGCAATCTCCTCAAAGACCGTAGAAGAGAAGAGCTGAACATCCGAGTTTTGAAAGACGAATCCTACCTTGGTCCGGAAATAAGACCGGAATTCATTGTCTTTTATGGCATCAAAGACCTCTTCGCTTATCAGATTATCAAAAGCATAGAATTCGCCTGAGGTGGGATAGACAAGCCCATCCAAAATGGCCAATAATGTCGATTTGCCACAGCCGTTGGATCCGATAATGGTGACCTGCTCACCCCGGTTTATCTTCAGGGTTACATCCTTCAGTGCATCGATCTTTCCCACGTAGGAGTAAGAGACATTCCTCAAATCAAATATAGCTTGCATTGTAGATTCCATTTTTATACCCGGACCACATTTTGGGAGATCAACACCAGCACCACACTCAAGGATATTGCCACTATTCCTGCCAGATAGTCGCGATTTGCCATTTTGAATTCCTGCATGATATGAACTTCGCCGTTAAAGCCCCTGGACATCATGGCCATATGTACCTTTTCGCTCATGGAGAGAGACCTTATGAGTGTATATCCAATGCGTCCTCCCACCCACTTCTGCTCATCAACCATTCCTCTGGCTTTGATGGTCCGGGCTTTCTTGGCAACATACATCTCTCGTATCAGGTCCATGAGCAGGAAGATGTATCGATAGGCCATCTGCAGCGTGAGGACGTAGAGCTTGGGAACGCCCACCGTGCGAAGGGACTTGAAGAGGATAAGCTGCGGTGTGGTGAGAAATAGCAGCACAACGGCAGAGACGCAGGTTGCCACGCGCATAGTGAAGATCACCGCGGCATCCGTGCCCTGTTTGGTGATGAAGATGCTCTCCGGAAGGGAAAAGGGCCCCAGGTGTGCCCCTGGGCCAAGGTACGCCACCTGGTAGAGAGGATCGCCGGGCAAAAAGACATTAAAGATCATGGGCACGGCGATAATGCCGGCGAAGATGGGAATGAAGAGCCAGACACGCTTGATGAAAAATCCCACTTCTATCTTGCTGAGATAGGAAAACAGCAGCGTCAGAGCATAGATGAAGATCAGCACCTTCAGGTTGCCAATCAGGCTGGTGGCGAATATAACCGCCAGGATGGAGACCAGCTTGACTCTTGGGTCCAGGCTCTGCAGAAGGCCGCGCCGCTTAGAGAAGCTCTCCGATATAAAAGCCTCCTCCAGAAAGCCGAAAATTCCATCAATGGTCTTTCCTACAAATCCCTTTTTGCCGTGATGTACCGCAGAGCATTTGCATTGATGCGCATCCACTTCTTTCATCCAGTCCGGTATCATCGTTCTCCTAGTCTTTGGCGACCTTCTTTCCTATGAAGTAAAGCAGGCCACCGCATACGACTACACCGATAACTGCCGATAGAATATAAACTGCTGCGGCTACGGTCATGGACTCGTCGCCTCCGGAAAAGGCATAATCAGGCAACGGGGCACTCCAAAGACCGGAGAGCCTTTCCAGGCCGGGAGGCACAAATCCCAGTTTCTCCTTGACCTCCTCCGGCCCCCACTCGCCGAATGTCTCGCCTACGGCTAAAAGGCCGAGAGGGGTTAAAATTACCAACAACATCAGGCCGATGGCTAATTTTTTTGTGGTCTTATCCATAGTCTTTCCTCAGGCGGCGGCAGTTTTCTTGCTCTTGCTATCCTGCATTCTGGTTTTCGCTCCGTAAAGCAGAGAAGTATCGGTTTTCTGGATGTAGATGAAGATCAAAGCCGTAATCACAGCCTCAAGGATGCCGAATCCCAGGACATGTTCCAGGAGCATGGCCGGAAGTGCTACATTCAGGCCGTAGGGCATGTATAACGGCACTCCTTCGGCACTTTGGTGCAGCAAGGGTTGAATGCCGAACATGAAACCGGTGAAACCTGCTGCAAGGGTAAGAGAGATGTAACCACCTATGGCCGCCCCGATGACCCGCCGGGAAGAGGTGAACTCTGTATTGCCGCTGATATATTTGTAGACGTAGTAGGCGCAAAAAGGCATTACTACAGCCATATTAAAGCAGTTGGCTGCAATGGCTGTAATCCCTCCGTCTCCGAACATGAGCGCCTGGAGGACAAGGGCAACGGAAATGGCAATTACTCCAGCCCAGGGCCCCAGGACGATACCGATTATCGCTCCGCCCACAGCGTGGCCGGTGCTGCCCCCAGGGATAGGGATGTTGAACATCATAATCACAAAGGAAAAGGCGGCCGACATAGCCAGCAGGGGAACTTGCTTTGACCTCAGCTCTCGGCCGAGTCTTTTTCCCGCATAATACCAGATGGGGATCATGATGATCCACATTGCGATATAGGTGTATGGCCCCAGGTAGCCATCAGGAATATGCATTATTTCACCGAATCATAGAAATATCCTTTAATTATAAAAGGATGTTGGACCTACATACCAAATATGAAGAATGTATCCTTTTTATGTTATAGACGTGTTAAGAATGAATATAATTAAGACCTCATTGGATGCATAATGATTCATCGTTTGAAGCGGATGCGCATTTCTCCCTGGTTTAGTAAATGAAAAACAAATTATAATTTATTATAAATTAAATCGTTATTCGCCTTGTCAATATTAGATTTCAGAAATTATTTTTTAATGTTATCCTTATATGAGGTATGCTCAGATACCTTAAAATAATATTACATTACATACTAAATAAAGAAGTTAGTTCTAAAGGTGAGGGATTAATCTGAGATGGGGGATTGTGTTGTTAACGCTTTTGATTCTTGTAGGAATGAGCTCTGCTGGCAGCGAAAGCGATAAAGTACCATACAAAGATCCAAGCACCATCGAAGAGGAAAAAATTACATTCGACATGCAGCAACGCGTGAGCGGAACAGGCTTCTTTGCTACCTACAGCCATTCATCTATGCCGGATGCAATTGGAGAGGAAGGGCTGCTCTACAACGGCGTCGAGGCAAAAAATAATGCTCATGGAAGCGGCGAGATTGATGCAAATTCCCTGATGTATGCCGAGAGTTCATACAATAACAGGACCTGGGTCAATGGCGCCTATGACAAGGATGGAGAGATAATTGAAGATGATGAAGAGGCGACCAGAATAATCGAGATAGATGAAGATCATAGAATGACCTACGGCTCTTTGGCATTGTCCATAGGATCGCGATACTATGCCACTCATGACATTGTTTTCAATTCCCGGCTTTTTGAGAATACCTGGATAAAGAACCGCAATGGCCTGAATTTTATTAATAACAGGATTGAGGGGGCAAAGGGCCTGAATATAATTCTACATGCGTCGTCAGATAGCTTCAATAACACTATGAAATTGGATGAAGACATGACTCAAGGCAAAGCCCATTTTGCAGCCTTGCAGACGGTCGGAATTCCGCGAGATGAGGAATCAGGCGAGGAATCTGATGAGGAATCAGATGGTGGGTCAGAAGATGAACACTTGGGAGCAGAAGAACCTGAGGAAGCTTCCGTCCTTGGCCCGGCTATGAAAGCATGGCATAATCCAATCTTTGTGCTAGATGAAGTCTACTCTGGAACGTATCACATAAAACAGAATCTAACTATGTACAGCTACGAGGAAGAAGAAGAGAAGGAAGATGCATGGCTGCCCTGTTGCAACGGCGGCTTTTCGGATATGAATGCTGGAGATAAGACGGGAAGAAGCGTGCAGGGTATATTTGACTGCACGTGCTTTAAATTTTTATAATTATTTCCTATGTCGATCTCAGCCTATGCAATCTAGCATCATCTATATAAAGATCAAATTAATTCCCTTACACAGGTGATAGCATGAAAAAGATGATTTTATTGATTTCAGCCTTCTGTTTCTTAGCTCTAATAGGCATGGCAGTAGCTCAAAATGGTGCAACTAGTGCCAACCCAGGTATGATGGTCCTCCAGCAGGATACTGCATCAAACAACACGAATATAAGCCTGTATTCTGCCGCCCAAGACTGGGGCATTTATGCATTTAGCATAGGCGAAGCAGTCAAATTCACGGCACCAAAGTCTGGATGGAAATTGAAGAAGATACAAGTGTTGGGCTGGAACGGTTTCAATGAAACCACCAGGACGGTTCCCGCCTCGGGTAATTTTCTCATAGAGATAAGAGATAAGGATCTGAACCTTCTTTACAGACTTGCAGATACACAGAATGCCTATTTTACAAACCCCATGCCCATCCTCAGAACCATAGATATTCCGGCTCTTTCATTAACAGGCGAGTTCTACATCATCTTCTACGATCGAAGCACCATGAGGATCGGGGTAGAATTGGAAAATGGAACAGGAAACTCCTATCAATACAATGACCTTAATGGTCAACTGATTCCTGCTGATTTTAAAATTGAAAATAACGCGACGTCCAAAGTTAACTGGGTCATCAGAGCAGTCGGCGAGTAGAAGATGTTCATCTCTTCATATTTTTCCTTTTTCTGAATTCATCAAATTCCTGTCAGCCATCAGAATCTTTATATGGACAAAATTCATCTGAACTAACCAAGGTGATCGTTTGAAGAAAATGGTTTTGCTGATAACTGTATTAAGCTTGCTGGCTTTATCTTTGACAGGCATATCCGCTGCCGCGGATGCAAAATCACCAGATAATCAAGTCATGAACTCATATGAAGGAAATCTCTCTCAGAAGAGAATCGTTTCCATAGATTTACTATCGATAATGGGCCTTCCAGCTTATTTTATTGCGGAAGCTGTCAAGTTCAAGGCACCAAAGCCTGGCTGGAAGCTGAATTCAGTGCAAATATTGGGATGGGATGGCTTCAATGGCACCATGGAATCTATTCCAAGAGAACGGATAATTGCCCTCGAAGTGAGGGATAAGGACCTTAATTTACTATATAGATTTGCTGACTCCCAGCTCCCGTACTCCAACTTTATCCGCAATGCGACGGAGACATATCCATTTACCGTCCGTTTACCATCAATACCAGTCAGCGATGAATTTTATGTATGCTTCTATGACCGTGGAGCAATTGCCATCGCCAGTGAAATCCTCAGTGAGACCAGCGAGAACTCATTCATCTACATTGAAGACGGAAATACATTATTGCCTGCAAATCTGCCATTATTCAAGGAGAACGAATCGGTGCCCTTGAATTGGATAATGACCGTGAGGGGGAATTAAATCTCCTGGATCTGAGGAGGTCGGCACGGACGGAAATCTAGCCCAATGTCGACCTATCTCAGATATCTATACGTGGATTTATCACCACTGTCGTTCGATTTAATCTTTTTAAAAGAAATCCTAAACTTAACTGTTATTTAAATTATGAAATCATATCTAGTACATATCAGAATCTTTATATGGATAAAAATCATTTGATAGACCTTGGGTGATAACTTGAAGAAGACTATATTATTGCTTGCTTGCCTATGTTGCGCAGCACTATGCATAAACGCTATCGCCGCGGAGACCGCAAAATCACAATTAACTACACTGAGGGGAGATAGCGGAAAGAATTATTCGGAGATGAACGTTACATTATTCTCTTCATTGGTTGAATTTGGCTCTTTGGATTTTGGAGAGGCTGTAAAGTTCGCTGCCCCGAACGCAGGCTGGGAGCTGCAAAAGGTGCGGGTTTTGGCGTGGAGCGGATTTAATAAGTCCACACAAACATTCCCGGCAGACAGAAATATCATGCTTGAGATAAGAGACAAAGATCTCAATCTTCTTTATAAATTTGCCGATGCTCAGAACAATTACTTCCTGTCTGATACCGGGCCGTTATTCGGTGAGATCGAGATACCGGCAGTACCGGTAACTGGAGACTTTTATGTGATCTTCTACGATCGCGGGGCCGCTCCCATCGGCATGGAGAATAGCGATGGAACAGGCAACTCATTCATCTTCTTCAACGGCCAGATTCTACCTGCAGATCGCACCATCCAGGAGACTAATGAGACCATCAAGATAAACTGGCTGATCGAGGCAGCCGGCAAATAAAGGTTGGCGAAAGTATGTTATAGCTGCACGCCAACTTTATTCCGATGTTTGAGTCTCGTTTCATCTGCATTTGCGGTCTTCCGGGAATTGGAAGCGTTGGCAAAGTGGCTGCAGATTACCTGGCTACTGCCCTGGAATGCAGTACCATAATGCCCTTTTTTTCGAACAGCTTTCCGCCGCAGGTCATGGTCTCCCAAGGGTTGGCGGAGTTGATGCATGCAGGACTGATGCGTCCCAAGGAAAAAAAGGACCTGCTCATTCTCTCAGGTGATGCTCAGCCCCTGGATGTAGTAGGCATGTATGATCTGGCGGGAAACATTCTGCAGGCCATTAAAGAGCAAGGAGTCACGGATGTGATCACTCTCGCTGCATATGTGGGAGAAACAAACGAGACGATACTGGGCACTGCTACAGATCTTGATTCAGCCACGGCTCTCTGTGAGTGCAAAATCCCTTTGCTGCGAAGCGGTGCTATCGGCGGACTAAACGGGCTTCTGGCGGGGCTTGCGCCTCTGTATGGTCTGCGCGGCTTTTGCCTGCTTGGAGCCAGCTCGGGAGCCGACCCAGTGGACATCCAGGCGGCAACTAACCTGCTGAGTGCAATAAAAGAGCTTCTCCACCTCGACATTGACATCACACTCATGGAGCCTTTTATAGAGGAACCGGAAGAGGTGGCTGCTCAAGAAGTGGATATGAATTATAGATAAAATAAGGATGATGATCCGATTCAAATGCTTCATCATCCCAAGATTTTGAATATTATTCGAAGGCACTAAATCGATTTTGCCACCAAAGTTCCCTTGGGCACGCCAATCACCATGGACACCGGCTCGCACTTAGCTCTCATGATGTAGATAAGCCGGCCGATCAGCCTCTCTTCGAACTCGCTAATGGTCTCGAAGTTGCCCATGCCTTTAGACAGTATCAGCCAGCTTGGATCGAATAAAAGAGCGCAAGCCTCTGGCTCCAGGTGCTCCAGGGCCGTTCCCACTACGTTTCCGGTTGGAATAACTTTTGTTTCCGTTATGGCCGAGAGCTCTTTCGCGGTAACATCATTGAGGACGGGCTCGGACTTTGATCCTATTACCACACACTTTCCCATCTCCTCAAGCTTTCCAATTACGAAGAGATCAAATACAGCTTCACCGCAGTTGTCCGTAAGATAGAAGATATTGCTAAAGCTGCACAGACGCCTCTTTACTTCGGCAATATCGCCATGCAGCTTTTCGCGAAGCGCATCTAGAAAAACGCCGGAAAAGGTTGAATTATCGAAGTCATGGCCCTTGACGCCAAACTCCATGGAATTGGCGACTGCAGCAATGCGAACTAATGCCTCAATCTTGTCATCAGCTTTTTCGTAGAACTCTTCGGCCAGGGGCAAAATATCCGCAGCCACACGGTTGCTCTCCTCTTTGAAGCTTTGGTACGGATCGGATAATCCGCTGCGTCTCTTGACGATATTCTCCCGCTCCGTTCCCACCAGAGCCGACACTCCATCCTTGTGGCAGGCTAAGTAGTCCAGCAGCTCCTCCATAGCCGCCTTTTTCTCCTCCTCTTTGGAAAAAACCAAGTCGCATTCGAATTTGGCCCGGTCCAGGATGCAGGGATAGCAGTTGGAGGCCATCCTCAAGACTGCCACCTTCCTGCCAAGACACAGATCACATCGGGGATAACGCGCTGTGCAACATGCGCACACGATCCGCCGCTCAGTACAAAGACCAGACCCTTTTCGCCCACCGCCTCCATTATCAATTGTGTCATTCTGGGATAGGCTTCAAAGGTGAGATTGAAGCCACCATAATCGTCCTGGTGAGAGTCATGGCCGAAGATGACAAAAGCTATCTGAAAGTCAAAATCCCTGGCCAATTCAAGGGCGCTCTGCAGAGCTGAGAGGAACCGTTCATTGTTGCCTCCAAAGGTGAGGCCGATGTCGTAGTTGTTCTTTAATGGATCATGCTCCTCGCCGGTGCCGCTGTGCATGTTAATGTGAAATACATCGGCATCGTCTTTGAAGAAGTCGCGCGTGCCGTCGCCAAAATGAGGATCTACATCCACTATAAGGAAGCGCTGCAGCCCCATCTGCCGCAGACGCAGTATGGTGATGGCCACATCGTTGAAGTAGCAGAATCCCCAGCAACTGCCCCGCGAGGCATGATGTCCGGCCGTCCCGGTATATGCGAAGGCCCTCCTGGCCTGGCCCATGGCCACCATCTCTGCAGCCATCATCACGCTGCCTGCGGAAAGCATTGCCACCTCACGGTATGGATCATTCTCCATATTGGCCATGTGAGCTGTCGTGTGAGCCTGCGCCGCCAGCTCCAGAGGAGCGGGCCTTGCCTTGAAGACCTGCACATCATCGCCATCCACCAGTCCCGACTCCATCAGCTTCTCGAATGATGGCCGGATTCGCTCTTTCAGTACGCTAAATCCCCGCTTTCCGAAATCCTCGTGATAAGTAATTGCTACCAACATTTTTAGTGCCTCTAAAGCTCAGTGATCCTGGGGTATCTCTCCAGCAGCATTCCCTCGACAACGATTGGCATCTGCCTATTGGCATCCTTTACGGCACTATCCAGTTGCCAATCCGAAGAGGAGCAGATGGTGATCAAAGGCTCTCCCTTCTTTACCAGTTCTCCCATCTTCCTGTGGATTATAACCCCTGCCTTCTTGTCCGCGGGTGCCCCTGCCATACGGGCCAGCTCCACCAGCCGTTTATTGTAGAAGGCCACGATGTAGCCTCCCGCCGGAGCAAGAATATCCGCACAATTCTCACCGGTAACGATCTCTTCGCTCTTGACCAGGGGATTGCCCCCCTGGGCCTCGATGATCTCCATGAGCTTTTTATGGGCTTTTCCGCTGGTGAGAATACCCTCTGCCGCCTTGTAGCCGTCTCCGCGCCCTGTAATCCCACCCATCTCCAGCAAGATGCCGGCCAGAGAGAGGCTCTTCTCCTTCAGGCTGTTCGGTCCGCCCTTATTCTCCAGGACGGTGAGCGCCTCGCGCACCTCCAGGGCCGGACCGATGGTTCGGCCTACTGGCGATCCGCCGAAGGTCATGGCGCACTCCAAACGAATGCCCAGACGTCCTCCCAGGTCGATGAGATCCTTGGCTAAAGTGCGGCCAGCCTCAGAAGTGGCAAGCTTTGTGCCTGGACCGACCGGCATGTCCACCACAACTGCGTCTGCGCCTACAGCACCCTTCTTAGCCATGATAGAGGCGAGCATCTGGCTGTAGGGATCGATGGAAAGAGCATATTCAGCTTTGATCAGTTTGTCATCGGCAGGAGCAATGTTGGTGGCTCCACCCCAGACGATGACCCCGCCCACCTTTTCGGTCATTTCCTTGATCTCGTCGGCACTAAACACTACCGGTGCCAGAACTTCCATAAGGTCCGCCGTACCGCCAGCGCCGGTAATGGCGCGCGAACTGGTCTTGGGAATGAGAAGACCAGCGGCAGCGACTATCGGCACTACCAGCAAAGAGACCTTGTTGCCGGGAACGCCTCCAATGCTGTGCTTGTCCATGACGGGATGAGTGTCGAAGTGAATTCGTTCTCCTGTATCTATCATGGCGCGGGTGAGCCACTCAACCTCCTGACTGTCCATATTATGGATGTAAGAAGCGGTAACATAAGCTGAAAGCTCAATATCGCTGAGGTTATTGTCCACAATATCCTGTACGATAGTACGGATCTGGTCCTCGGTGAGCTTTTGCTTATCCATTATGCTCTTTATATAGCAGAGAGAGGCGGGCTTGGGTGCAGGCAGGACATCCACGCTGGTGGGATTCTTCAGGTCTTTGAGAGCCTCCGTGAAGATACCTATCTCGCCAGGTTTGACCATCTCCATGGTAGTGTCGAGTATGGCCGTGGTCGCGGAACCCTTGGTTCTGACCCTGACCCGGTCACCGGCATTAAGGCCCCTCACTCTAGCATCCATTACGTTGAGCATGACTTTGTGCTGACCAATCTCGATATCAAAGGGACGAACTTGCAACATGCAAAAGACCTCTTTATAAATACGATTTATGATTACTGCTTTAGCTTTCCAGCAAGGTTAGCGATCTGATCCATTCGCCGCGGGCTTCGCGAGTGGTTCCCACCACCAACCGAAGACCCTGAGCGGTCTCTTCCAGCACGCCCTTAGCCTCTATAGTCTCACCGGGCAGCGCCTGGCCTGCATAGGTATGCGAATAGCAGAATATCTCCTTTACCTCTGGGTGATCCAGACGGTAGATGGCAGGACTGTCAAAGGCAAAATCGGCGTTAGTTACTCGGGCCTCAATGCGCCGCTCCCCAGCAGGCTTGCCGGATGGTTGAGGATGTATCTGGCTCCAATCGCGAGTGAAGAGAAGGTCAAAGTAGGTTCCTTCGATCATGCCCCGATTTCCTTTTCGTGTCTCATGCCGCATGAATTCATCGAAGCTGATCTCCGGCTTTCGCTTGGCGTAGATCTTCTTCCAGGTGGCCTCGTCCAGATCCCCGATTTTTCCTTCTGCCTTGGCCCGGGCAACGATATCCCTGGCCTTCCACCAGATGGGGCCATAAACTACAAAATCGATATCTGAGCTGGGACCGTGCAGGCCCACCAGCAAAGATCCGGTGATGCCCATCTGCTCCCATGGCACTCCTGCTTCTGCCAGCAGGCCAGCAATCTTTCGAACTCTTGGGTCGCGCTCCGCTACGGCCAAAAGGCCCTCAGACGGCCGATAAATCCTGAGCACATGCGACAGGGGAACCACGTGCAGGTCGGCGACCCAGTCTGGTCGTTCTCGCCTTAGAAATTCATAGGCCGGGTCGAAGTCCATCTTGCGATAGCGCTTGCCATCGGCCTCGCGCTCTCCTGCGACATCGGGAACATAACGCAGCATTGAACGAAGACCATCCGGGTGACTGTAGTCCGCGACAGCGAAGATCCAGCCTTCTTTGGTCAGAAAGAAGTCTCTTATTCTGGCCTTCATGATATCGCCTTCATTACCTTATCCAGGCCTGCGCCCGGCCGAATGATCTCCCGTTTCTGCAGATCCAGCAGGGTTGAGGGCTCCGCGTATCTGCATTTTCCACCGTCCACGACCTCATCCACTCGATCCCGGATATCCGGGGAGACGGAGGCTGCGCTTGTGGGCGGCAGGGCGCCTGTGCGGTTGGCGCTGGTGGAGGTGATGGGTCCGGCCAGATCGATGATCCTCAAAGCCATCTCGTGGTCCGGGTACCTGATGCCGACCAATGGCGAGCCGGCGGTGAGTATATCCGGAACTACGCTTTTTTTCCTGACAAGAACTGAAACCGGTCCAGGCAAGAGCTGCTTGAGAAGATCCAGGTCATCTTGGCTCACCTCTGCAACATTCATCAGCATATCAAAGTTGGAGACGGCCAGAAAGATGGGCTTGGAGAGGGGCCTTTTTTTAATCTGAAAAACCCTCATCACAGCTTGCTCATCCAGAGCATTGACGCCCAGGCCGTAAACGGTCTCAGTAGGGTATACTATCACACCCCCACCAATGACATAGCGAGCTGCACTGGCGATCATTTCTCAGTTTTCCGTTTGATGCTGGCAATATCTCCTAAAGTCAATCCACGGCCAGAGCTGCCGGACTTGACACGAGTCTCGCTCGCCTGGTCGGACAGTTTGATCTTCAGCTCCTTTTCGAGCTTTTTTCTAATTCCATCCTCTGGAGAAATCTCCTCTCGCTCGATCTTCTTTAGGAGAGTTACCTTCTCTTTGATCCTACCTCCCAGCTCCTCTGGAGAGAGGCCCATGCCCTCCCGTGCCTCCCTGATCTTGCGCCCGAAATCCGGGACCAACTCTACCAAGTCCTTGAAATGGTCGCGCGGTTTGGGCCGACTTGCCGTGAAGGCCCTCTCTGCAGGAACCATCTTCTTGGGAACCAGAGACCATTTGTCTTCTGGTTTTCCGAAGCGCGCACAGCTATTGCATACCTCCATCGTTGAGCGGTCGACCACGATCCTCTGGGGCACTCCTGAGATCTCAGCGCCGCAAATCTCGCATTGCTTCTCGGTCATTTCGGAAACCTTTATAGGGGTCGGAGTTTAATAATCTTTGTAATTATGGATAGTGGAGAAGGCATGAATGAGTCACAGGCCGGCGCGGATTTTTCGCGCTACATCCTGGACCGCATGCGCCAGCTTGAAGAGCGCAACCTGGCGCTGCGAGAGCAGAAGGACCGCGTGGAAGGCGAAAAGCGGCTCATTGAGAACCAGAAGCTCAAGTTCGAGCGAGAAGCCCGCAAGCTGAGAAGCGAGCTGGAGCGCCTGCGCGTCGGTCCTATGATTGTGGGCACCATAGTAGATGTCCTGGACGAGAACAGGGTCATCGTCAAGAGCAGCACCGGTCCCAGGTTCGTGGTTAATCTCTCCCAGTTCATCGAGGAAGAGATCAAGCCCGGTGCACAGGTCGGCTTAAATCAGCAGTCTTTTGCTGTGATGTGCGTCCTACCCTCCCCCCGCGACCCGGCTGTCTTTGGCATGGAGATAGAGGAGGCTCCCGATGTGCGCTTCTCACAGATTGGGGGCCTGGAAACTCAGATCTCCGAGATCAGGGAGATTGTGGAGCTGCCCCTCAAGCGTCCGGACCTTTTCACGGCCGTAGGTATTGAGCCGCCCAAGGGGGTTTTGCTGCACGGGCCTCCGGGAACCGGCAAGACCATTCTAGCCAAGGCGGTTGCCCAGAGCACCGATGCTACATTCCTTCGCGTGGTGGGCTCGGAGTTTGTGCAAAAGTACATCGGAGAGGGTGCGCGCCTGGTGCGTGAACTCTTCGAGCTGGCCAAGAGCAAGTCGCCCGCTATTATCTTCATAGATGAGCTGGATGCCATCGGCGCGCGGCGCATGGATGGGGCCACCAGCGGAGACCGCGAGGTGCAAAGAACTCTCATGCAGATCCTGGCGGAGATGGACGGCTTTGACGCGCGAGGCGAGGTCAAGCTCATCGCTGCCACCAATCGCCTGGACATGCTCGATCCGGCCTTGCTGCGGCCGGGACGGTTCGACAGGGTCATAGAGATTCCCATGCCCAATCGGGAGGCACGCGAGTCGATTCTGAAGATCCATACCTCAGGCATGAGCCTGGATGAAGATGTGAACCTCAAATTGATCTCCGATATGGCAGAGGGCTCGAGCGGTGCGGATCTAAAATCGCTGTCTACCGAGGCGGGAATGTATGCCATTCGCGAGGAGAGGACAATAGTATACCAGAGCGACTTCGAGGGCGCAGCGATAAAGATACTGCATAAAGAGAGAAACCATATAAGCGAGCCCGAGGGGCTGGTGCAGCAATACATTTGAATGGGATGCGGGATAAGATGGGCCGAATAGGATCGGCCCAGATATTCTTTTTCACATCATTGCTCTTTTGGGGTAACATCCTTCTGCTCAAAGGAAATGATTGTCTATTAATTTGAGATTTCCAATGAAACAATAACTCACATTTTATTAATTTCTTCTTACAGTCAATTGTTATATAAAAAAATTCCGCAACTATGATCTTTCTAATAAGTCCTGGCTGCAATAAATAGATCTTGATCCTTCTCATGCATAAATTATAAATAGATATACTAGGCTCTTAATATTACTGTTATACTCGTAATTGATACGACAATATTGACTGGAGGCGACATATATGGATAGGAAGTCTTATGGAATTCTAATCCTGTTAACATCATCGTTGATGGTTGGTGCAATGGTGGGGACTGTATGCGCTCAATCGCAAACCTTTTCCATTTATGCATACGACTCTTACGGAAATCCTGCCAGTAATGCTTACATAACCGTTTATCAAGGTGCGTATGAGGTTAAACACAATTATACAGATTCAGACGGCAGATGGCAAACTGAATTGAATTTATACACAAGATATCGCGTCTCAGCTAGCTGGAGAGGCCAATACGGCGATTGGAGTGGTGAATTAGACGGTTCTCAAAGCAGAATTTCAATTTACATGCGATAGAAAGGATTAAGCGACAAAAGCACCTCCAAAGAATGTTTTCCCTCCTAGATGAATCTGGCTATTAAATTAGGGTGAATGCTCATGGAAATCCAGCCTAAAGAATGCGAAAACTGCGGCATTTCCCTCTCTGAGGGAGATAAATTCTGTCCAATGTGTAAAACGCCTGTTGAAGTATCAAAAGGTAGATTAGCCTATTTTAAAAAAGTTTCAAGAACCAGGCCGGGCGTGCTCTTGTTTATAGGTGCTCTAATCGGTATTGTCGTATTGGCATCCGCTATCTACGTGCCTCAATATACGGAAAATTGGAATAATAAAGGAGATGATGCTCTAAATACAAGACATTTTGAAGAAGCAGTAAAATACTATAGCAATGCTCTAAATATTGATCCATCATCCGAAGATGCCTTGAATGGATTGGGAGATGCCTATCTCAATTTAATAAGCGCCCAAGGGAACAACTATGCCTTGCCATTAAGCTACTATGAAAAAGCTAATAAGTGCAACAAAACAGGCAACTCTACTTATGCTCTAAATAAGATGGGAATGATCTATTTATCAATAGAAGACTATGATAGCGCCCAGAAAATTTTCCAGAGAATTATCGATCAAGATCAAAAAAGTCCTTTAGATCTAGCTAACGCCTGGTATAGTAAAGGGGTGGCCTTGAAGCAACTTAATGATTCAAAAGGAGCTATTGATTGCTTCAATAAATCAATTGCGATCTCAGCCAGTGAAATTAATTCCAGACCCCAGCGCCAAAAAGCACTTCTTGCCATGGGTGAGACCTTTTCGAGCGAAAATGAAAGCAAAAAAGCAGAACAATGCTACAAAGAAGCTTTAGACATAAGTGTAGACTGCGGGAATTGCAAGAATGCATGTCATAATTTGATCAAGAACTTGCAAGATGCCGGTCGCCCAGAAGAGGCCAAAAAATATGATGAGAAATGCTTCAGTTCATTAACTTAATTTTGAAACTTGATCCTAATGTATTAAATTTCAAAAAAGGTGGAAAAATGGAAGAAAATCCCATCAAGTTGAAATTAATGATAGATGCTGGACCTGAAGCAGATTCAGAGAGGCTGGAGCTGCTAACGCATGAGCTTCGAAGGGAGCTAATGGATCAGGATGTGGATTTGGTCGAGATACCGGAGTTAAGAGAAAAGCCACCCGAAGGAGCCAAAGTTGGGGGTATTGCTGAAGTAGGGACCATCCTTGTTACGCTGGCACCCAGTGCACTGTCCCCCGTCATCGGGTGCATAAATTCCTGGGTCAGCAACAAGAGTGCGGGAGAGATTGTCATAGATCTGAACGGCCAGAAGCTTCAGTTGAAGAACATTCCCAGCTCGGAGAGACAGAAAATAGTCAGCGAGTTCATTGATATGGCAAAACAGAAAGGGTGTGCTGGGTGAGGTAAATGAGCGAAATAATCGATAAGAGCAATTTCATTCCACAATCAAAGATAGAAAATTTCTCCCTTCCAGATAACCGTTTTGCCCTGATAGTTGCCAACTACGATTTCAAGGACCCGGATATAGGCTCTTTAGCGGCTCCGCAAAATGACGCTGAAGCTTTTTACAATGTTCTTTCAGATCCGAAGATAGGGGGCTTTAAGGCAGAGAAGCTCATAAACCGGGATTCAACCACGATTAGAAAAGCCGTAATGTCCTTCTTTGGCAGAGACAGAAAAAAGGAGGATACACTGCTTTTCTATTATACCGGGCATGGCATGAAAGGCGATGACGGAAAATTCTACTTTGTAGCCAGTGATACTGAGAGAAAGTTCCTGCCAGCAACTGCCGTTCCTGCCGGGTATGTGAAGGAGAGAATGGAAGATAGCTTCTCCAAGAGGCAGGTCCTGATCCTGGATTGCTGTTATGGTGGGTCATTCATGCGAGACTGGGATCGAAAAGCCGATAGAAGCGTATGTGCCCGTGATCTCTTCGGCGGGGAGGGCAGAGTCATTCTAACGGCTTCTGATTCCATGCAGTATGCCTTTGAGGGAGATAAACGCGAGGGTGAGAGCGTCCGATCTATCTATACGGCTAAATTGGTTGAGGGTCTGAGAACTGGAGAGGCTGATTCGGACGGAGACGGCTTTGTAACTCATAACGATCTTCAAAATTATATGTACAATAGTGTAAGAGAGATTACCCCCAGCATGACTCCTCAAATAGACTCGATGGGAATGAAAGGAGAAATTTTCATTGCTTTGAATCCCCATCCCAAGCCGGCCGAGCTGTCGGAGGAAATCAAGTCTTTTTTGGACGGTTCTCCCCGGAAGAGAGAAGCTGCTGTCGGCATGCTTGAGGATCTTCTTTCCAGCAGCAGCAAAAGAGATGTTCTGGCAGCTCGCATGGAGCTCGAAAAACTTTCAAAAGACGATAGCAAAAAGATATCCGAGATGGCCGCTGGAGTCTTGAAGCAGGTGCCAACCAAGCTGGAAAGGGTAGATTCTGAAGTGGAGAAGAAAATCAAGCTTACCATTGAAAAGTCAAGTACTGGTGGGGCATTATGTCCATTCTGCAAAAAGACACATTCTTCCTTATCGAAATTCTGTACAGAGACGGGCAAAGCTATAGGAAAGATGTGTCCGGATTGTAATTATCTAACCATCGCTGGGGCCCGTTATTGTGGATCCTGTGGGCGAGATCTAAATGAGGGGGCAAGAGCTGCATCGTGATCCGATATCTAGCTCAATGATATCTTGCCTGTAAAGGGCTAGAGTGAAAACTCTTTTCAGGCCAATACCTGCGGCGAAGGGGAAGGGAAAAAGGTCCGCGATTTGTAGAACCTGACCGGGCAGCAGAAGAGATGCAGTAGCGAGAGCCGACCTTTAGGTGTAAAGGCAGTCTACTTCTACAGTTTACCTGGAAAAGATGCGGATTTCATGGATTGGTTTTGTTCTGACCAATAATTGATCATCGCTTTTGATTTTGACTTTGACATCTATTTTGATCGACTTTCAACTTGACATATATAGGCGATTGTCGACCTAAGTAGTTTTCGATCGACAAAATCATACTTCAAATTCAAACGAACTGCTCATCCCAATAACGTCTTCAAGGCAATCCGCTCCTATTTAGAGGAAGGATAAACTGAGGTTTGCAGTCACCAGATCAGGGCGGGAGAAATCCGAGGCATTGACACAAAAAATCCGAAAAGGTCCTTGGTAAGTGGTAACAGCAGCTCAGCGGAGGAAATAAATCATGGAATGAGAATGAAGGTGCCTGGGGAGAGAATGGAGGAGTACCATGGGCAAATCTAAAAAAATAATTGGAGCGGTTATCGTCCTGTTCATCAGCCTGTTCATCCTTTTGACATTACTGGCAGCGTCCGGCTTTGGCATAGAGACCAAGACGGCGTATACCAGGGATGGTATTCAATATATTAGCAAGGAACGAGTGGACGAAAACATAAGATATGAATACGCGAAGCCTGGGGATTATCGGGAGGTGCAGGTCCCCCTCAATACAATAGTAGTAGGCGCATCAACAATACCTGAAATATACATGCCGGAAGAAGAAAAGGAGACTGAAATAGTGGAGAATTCGCCACCTAAATCCAACCAGACTGCCTCTGCCTCATCTTCGGAAAATAAATATCCTTATGCATCTCTCTTCATAGGGCTGCTGGTAATTGGTGGGCTGGTTTTCTTTGTCGCATCCGTCTTCTCTGGACGTGATAGGCAATGAAGATCATAATATGCAGAAGAATCGGCCCTTGAAAAAGAGCTTCTTGACGGTCATGCGATTCTCTGCGAGTGTGACGGTCTTGTCAGTGCATAGTACTGCTGTTGTTCCCGGCATCTCCACGGCAGGAATTTTGCGGGTGGGCACTTGGTTCTGGGAATTTCTCCAGGCACCCAGAGCCAGGAAGATGGTCAGGACGACGGGAGACTCTTTTGGCAGGACAGCCATGGCGATGCAGGGAAAAATCCCTGCAGTCAGTCACATCGGATCAGAGTCTCCTTTTGCCGCGGCGTCTTTTCAGACACAACATTTTGCAGGGCACTTTGTATTGTCCCGAGAAGTCCGGAAACGTTTATGTATCCTTTTCCCTTTCCTAGCTCTGATGAATCTTACAGTAATAGCAAACATAACCGATCCGATTCTTCTGGCAAATTGGATTCAAAAGACTGTGGATTCAATGACAGGCAGACATGTTGACCTTGTTTTTATTCAGATTTTGGCAAATACCATCAGCAGCATAGATTTGGCTTCTATTTTTTTAAATGTATTTTTTATAGTATTGATTATTATTTTAACTCGTCACGCTGCCCGCATCTTAGATCGCATGCTGGTGAATTATTTTCCCACCGTGGCGAGCAAAGTGCAGATCAAGATGGACGAGACCATGCAGCTCATGATGCGCAGGCTGGTTTCGGCCACCATCTACGTAATCGGCCTGATGCTCATCATCTCTCAGATACAGCAGTTGCATAGCCTGGTCACAGCCATTCTCGCTGGCGCAGGCATTGCCGGTCTTATCATCGGCTATGCCGCCAAGGACTCTCTCTCCAATTTCACATCTAGCATCTTCATAGCAGTCTTCCAGCCAATTCGAGTGGGAGATTTGGTTGATTTCAGAGGAGAATATGGCCAGGTGGAGGACCTGACACTGAGGCATACGGTAATTAAAACCACAGATAATAAGAGAATTATTGTCCCCAATAGCATAATAAGCATGGAGCCGATTATCAACTGGTCCATCAGGGAGCCGGAGATAACCTGGGTGGTGGACTTCGACCTGGAAAAGGCTTCCGACATCGATCGAGCCAGGGAGATCATCCTTAAGAATGCCAGGAGCCACCCCCTGGTGTTTAAAGACAAGCCCATGAGCGTGCAGCTTGCAAATTCCAGATACTCGGAGCTGACTCTCCGGCTGGAGGTTACCATTCCCGGCAGAAATGTAGCTAAGAGTATCGCCTGCGATATAAGAGAGGCCGCTAAAAAGGAGTTCGAGGCAGAGGGCATACCGCCTGCCCACCCGTACTAATTCATCCCAATTCTAAAAAACCCACGAAGACATTAGCGATCTTTCCCATTCGTCTCGTTTTCCATCTCCATCCTGGCCGCCTTCAGTTTTCTTATGCTAGTGTAGTACTGAGCGAGCAGGACCAGACCCGTCAGAGCCAGTATGGCAAGAATAATCATTAATGCCTGGGGAGCGCCTCTCCGGTAATAGTTGACCTCGATGTACGAGATTTGCGTAGTATTATTCCAGGTGAGAATGCTGCCGGAATCATCCTCCACGAATTCGTCCGGCGGCGGCCGGGCTACGCCCAGGCTGCGCTCTCCCGTCGTGAAGCCTGTCGGCAAGATTATGCGCAGCGGGCCGTGATCTCTAATGGGAAGAATGAACTGCTGGCCCTGCAGACGCATGGTGTAAACCAGCCTTCCTGTGACGGGCCTCGCAAAGGTCAGGCTGTAGATATGGTCTCCCCGCCAGAATCGATAGCTGCTATTGAAGGTGACGTTCTTGCCCGATTCGTCAAAGAGCGTCATATTATCCGTCTTCTCGGAAAGTGTGATATTTAACTGGCCGGCATTTACGGGCACAGTGATCAGAGCCTCTCTTTCCCCTAGATGGTAGGTAGTGCCGTTAAACTGTGCGCCGGAAGAGATCATGCAGATGGCCATCAGGACGAGCAGAGCCCATGTGCCCAATTTGAGGAGATAATCGTACATCGGTTGAGGCTTCTATGCACTACAGCTTTATCAAAGGCGCGCCCACTCTTGGATGACATTGGCACTGAATGTAATCTTCGCAAAATATATCTTGGAATAGCTCGGAGGTGAGGTCGTGTCTTCAAATCAACCGAAAATTCCAAACATTGTCCGTGCATTTCTCGTCGATCTGGATGGCGTTCTTTACATGGGCAAGAATCCTATTCCGGGAGTCAGGGAATGCCTGCAGCGCGTGTCGGAGCTGGGATATGGTTGCCGCTTCGTCTCCAACTCCACACGCAGCTGTCGCAGCTCCGTTTCAGAGCGCCTCCAGGACCTGGGATACAGTGTTCCCACCAAGCACATCTACACCCCACCCCTGGCCGCCATCGAGAAAATGAAGAGATCAGGAAAAGAGAGATGCTTCCTTCTCACCACCGGAGACGTGCACAGGGATTTTGAGGATGCTGATATCAGCATCTGTGAAGAAGACGTGGATTATGTAGTAATTGGAGACGCTGGAAATAGCTTTACCTTCGACCGCCTTAACCAGGCCTTGCGCCTAATTTTAGATGGAGCGGAGATCCTGGCACTGGAGAAGGATAGATACTGGATGGAGCCGCAGGGCCTGGTCCTATCAACAGGTCCTTTTGTTGCAGCTCTTGAATTTGCCACAGGAAAAAAGGCGGAGCTGATGGGAAAGCCTTCGCGACAATTCTTCCAACTGGCGTTGAGCGATCTGGGAATAAGGCCAGAAGATGCAGCCATGATCGGAGATGACATTTTGACCGATGTACTTGGAGCCCAGGAGATGGGCATGCAGGGGATACTGGTCAAAACGGGAAAGTATCAAGAAGAGATTGCGAAAAGCACCGGTGTGAAGCCCGATATGGTGCTGGAGTCGCTGGCCGATCTTGCCGAGCACCTTTGAAAATCATGGCACAAAAGTTAATTAATTATCCATCAATAGCATCTTCTAATGCAGGGTATTTCTCCTGGGAATATCCATGACTAAGGAGTGAGGAGGTTTTAATTTGAAGAGATTTGATACTATACTGGAAAAGGACATATCCGGTTATGAAGGCGAATTTTCCCAGCTAATTGCGCAGGCTCCGGCGCTCTACAGATTGATGACCAAACTCCTGGATGACAGTGTTCTTCCCAGGTCGATGTCGCCGCTGGTAATCGCTGCCATTGCATATTTTATCCTTCCAGAAGACATCATATCCGAGGAGAAGTACGGTCCGGCCGGCTATGTGGATGATATCTATCTTTGTGCGTTTATTGCCAATGAGGTGGTGAAGGAATCGAGCTCCTCTGACATCCTGGCCAGAAATTGGGATGGAAATGTGCCAGTCAATTCCCTGGTTAGAGAGATACTCGATCGCGAGAGAGAACTGATCGGAGACAAAAAGGATCGAATAATGCAGTACATAGGCTACGATCAACTGGGGATGTCTGCATCAGATAGTATTGATTAGATCTGCTCAATCATTAAGGCGTCCAGTTAGAATAGTTGCATCGACTTTTTCCTGGACCGCCAAGACCAACCCTTAGTCCTGGCCTCTTGTCCTTTTCGGGCGGATCCCTTCCGGCTAGTTCTTTTTGGACCGGTAAGGTCGCCTCATCTGCTCGCCGCATAACAGGCAGGTGGTGGTCAGGACGCCTTCGCGAAGCCTTACCCTTGTCCCTGCCGGTGAGAGAAAGCTGCCGCAATGCCGGCAAAAGAGCCTTTTCAGCGGGCGGGGCATTCTGACTCTGGTACGGGTGCAAATCTTTCTGGCGATCTGCACGTATCTGTCGCTCCTCTCCGGGTGGGCTGCGTGCGCTATGCCTGCCAGCGCAAAGAGCCTCTCCATGCGCTGCAGGGCCAGATCTCTGGCTTTGTGGCTGTCCTTTCTCCGTCTCACGGCTTTTCCTGTGGAGAGTCGGGATATAAAACCTATTTCTATATCCTGGAACGTTTAGCTCAGATCAATGCCGGAAAAATCGCTTCCCTTCAAGATCACTCCGGAGATGGAGGAGTACATTCGCGCCCGCTCTACTGACCTTCGCGTCGCCACCACATGTGAAGGGCCCCTGATGTTCTCCATCAGGATCAGCCCGCCCAAGGCGACCGATCACGTAATAGTAGTAGGCGAGCGCAAGGTCTATGTTTCTGCCGTCCAGGCGCCCCACATCAAAGCCATCGATGCCAGGCTACTGCCGCGCTGCGCCCTGGAGAAGAAGCGGCAGTGAATCTGCCCGCCTTTCCCACCAGGCAAAGGCATGGATTTCGTCCGCACATATTAAAAAAATATTGAAATATTGAAATAAGTATTTATTCAAGATAAACAAAAACAGGGCTTTCAGTTTCAGTTCGCCTTAAGCAACCAAACCCTTTGCATCGCATCCAGCAGAGGTCCCGTTTCCATCCTGATAAATGCCGATATGACGCCATCGGCGAAAAAAGGGTTTAGTGGCTGTCCAGCCATTTTTTTAGAGCCCTCATCGAGCAGGCGCGATGGGAGATCTTGTTCTTATCCACCAGATCCATCTCCGCCAAACTCACGTCGCCCACATAGAAGATGGGATCATAGCCAAAGCCCTTCTTGCCCCGTGCCTCAAAGCCGATCTGCCCGTGCACCTCTCCGGAGAACATTACGGTTTCCATGCCCGGCTCTGCATAGGCGACCACTGATTTGAAATAAGCTTTTCGGTTCTCCTGGCCCTCCATGAGCCGCAGGATCCCGGCGTTGCCTATGGTCTTTTGCACATACGCAGAGTAAACGCCCGGAAAACCTTTAAGAGCTTCTACGAAAAGGCCGGCATCTTCGAGCATCACCGGCCCCTGCAACCTGGCTGCGACCTCTTTCATGCCATAAAGAGCCACCTCTTCCAGCGTGTCTGCCTGTATCTCAGCATAGCCGATGTCCCTTTGCACGAGGTCCTCGAAGATGGCCCGGGCTTCCGCAAACTTTCCATTATTGCTGGTAACAAAATAGATCATATCGCCACCTTTGCCGCCTTTCCCACTATTAATCTTCTTTGTCCCCACTCAAGGGCAACGTTTTTAGATGCCTAGCATAAAGTAGCAGGCGTTAATGGTCATCTGGTGAGACAAAAATGAAACTTGGAGACAGAATCTCCGTAAAGAGGAACGGCACATCCTTTGAGGGCGTGCTCATGCCTTCCCGGCGCGAAGGATACATGGTCATAAAGCTAGACAACGGCTACAATATCGGCCTGTGTGCCGCTAAGTGTGAGCTGACGCTCCAACAAAAACGCCCGGAAAGCCTGCCACTGCACAAAGACAGGCCTTTGCAAGTGAGAGTTGGCCTTCCCCAGGTTTCCATTCTATCCACAGGAGGAACCATTGCCAGCAAGGTCGATTACCGCACGGGAGCCGTCACCAGCCAGTTCTCCGCAGGCGAGATAATATCCGCCATCCCGGAGCTGGAGGAGATTGCCAACTATCGTGCCCGCGTCATCTATCAGATCTTGAGCGAGAACATGCGCGCCGAATACTGGATAAAGCTCGCGCAATCAGTGGCGGAGGAGATCTGTGCAGGCGCAGAGGGCGTGATCATAACCCACGGCACAGATACCATGATGTATACCGCAGCAGCGCTCTCCTTTATGTTGAAGACGCCGGTGCCGGTAGTCATTGTCGGCTCGCAGAGGAGCTCCGACCGACCCAGCAGCGATGCCTCCATGAATGCCGTCTGTGCGGCAAGCGTTGCCATCAGCGACATTGCCGAGGTCTGTGTGGTGATGCACGGCACAACCAGCGACGACTACTGCTCCATTCACCGCGGCACGCGTGTCCGAAAGATGCATACTTCCCGCCGGGACGCCTTCCAGAGCATAAACCAGGCGCCGCTTGGGAAGGTGGACTACCTCACCAGAAAGATTCAGACCTTCCAGCCTTACCGACGGCGTGGCGAGGTAGAACTGGAGGTTATGGACAGGCTTGAGCCTAAATGCGCCCTGGTCAAGTACACGCCCGGATCTTCGCCGGAGATCTTGAACTACTACATCGATAAGGGCTATCGTGGCATTGTGCTGGAGGGAACAGGTCTGGGCCACGTAGCATCCGACTGGATAGAAGGCATTAAGAGGGCCACAGAGGAGAATATCCCCGTGGTGGTAACCTCGCAATGCCTGCGGGGCAGAATATGCGATCGGGTATACGATACTGGACGCGACATGCTGGACGGCGGAGCAATTGAGGGCGAGGATATGCTGCCCGAGGTAGCCCTGGTCAAGCTCATGTGGACAGTCGCAAACGCAAAAAGTCCGGAAGATATCCGCACTCTCATGAAGAGGCCTCTGGCCAAAGAGATGGCTTTCTCCACGCCCATCACGGTGTGAGCCGGCAATTAAGGCCAAACCTTATAAGCAAGGTGCATAGTAGCACCAATCTCAGGATTATCGGAGGAATTTCGTTTTGACACGCAAGCCAGCAAGCATGTATAGAAGGAGAGAACGGCCCTACACGCGCAGAAAATACATGGGCGGCGTTCCTGGAAGCAAAGTAGTACACTATGATATGGGAAATTTGACTGAAGATTTTCCCATCCAGCTAACTTTGGTGGTAAAGGAGCCCTGCCAAATCAGGCATACCGCTCTTGAAGCAGCCAGAGTTTCAGCCAACCGTTTCCTTATGAAAATGGCAGGCAGAACCAATTTCCACCTCAAGTTGAGGACTTATCCCCACCATGTCATCCGGGAAAATAAGCAGGCTACGGGCGCAGGCGCTGACCGTGTCTCTAGCGGCATGAGGATGGCTTTCGGCAAGGCTGTGGGAACTGCGGCCAGGGTCGAGGCAGGCCAGAAGCTCTTTACCGTGGGAATACCCCTTGCATACCTCAACGACGCCAAGGTGGCATTGACAAGGGCAGGGCATAAATTGCCGACACCGATTCAGATAATAGTAGAGTCGGGTCAAGAGCTGATAAAATAATTAAGGTATCTGGATGGATGACTATTTAGCGGGCCTGGATCGGGCCATGAAGAAGATGCCGGCCACTCGGGAGTCCAAGGAGCGGTTCGTCATACCTTCCGTCAAGGTCTTTTACGAGGGCAAGACCACCGTACTTGAGAACTTCGGAGCCATCGCGGACACACTAAATCGCGAACCGGAGCATCTCATGAAATATCTGCTCCAGGAGATGGGCACAGCGGGCAAGATCGAGGGGCAGCGCGGCGTCTTTCAGGGAAAGTTCGGCGAGACTGCCATCGCCCGCCAGATAGAGTCCTACTTCGAGGAGTATGTGGTCTGCACAGAGTGCAGGCTGCCAGATACTCACCTCCTCAAGAGCGATCGTGTTCTGACGCTCAAGTGCGATGCCTGCGGCGCTCACCGACCGGTGAGAAAGAGAAAGGCAGCTACGATCGTGCAGAAGGATGTCATCGAAGAGGGTGAGACTTATGAGCTGCGCATCGAGTCCGTGGGCAACAAGGGCGACGGCATAGCCAAGGTGGATAAATATCTCATCTTCGTGCCCAGCGCCGTAAAGGGCGAGATCGTCAAGGCCAAGATTAAGAAGATCAGCGGAACTTTGGCCTTCGCAGAGGTTGTGGAGCGAACCGGCAAGGTGCCTTAGATGGAAGAGAAGATCACCCTCACTTTTACTGAGGAAAACAAGTATCTGCTTGAGTTCTCTCCGCCAGCCTTCTGGATGGAATATGCCAAAGGCTATGGTGGTCTTCCCTGGACAGATATCAGCGAGGAGAGGGCGGCGATCGTCGCCGAGAACTACTCCTATCTGCTTGATCTCCTGGTTCAGGCCAGGCTCTATCGCCTCAGCAAGATGCCTTTTGATGAGCGTTTTAAGTAGAATGCCATCAATGCAAGGCTATGTCATTCGTGGCCTGCCTATCATCAAGGAAGGCGACAATATCGCCTTGCTTGCTAAATCTCTTTTCGATTTTCAAGATGGAGATGTGCTCTGTCTTGCCAGCACCATCGTGGCCAAGTCGGAGGGCCGTTTCCGGGAACTGGAAAGCTATCATCCCACCAATAGAGCCATGGAGATCTCCCGGAATGTCGGCAAGGACCCAAGATTTGTGCAGGCGGTCCTGGACGAATCCGTAGAGGTTCTGCTGGAGAGGCCCTTTCTGCTGGTAGTGACACGTTTTGGTCATGTGGGCGTTAACGCCGGCATCGATCAGTCCAATGTGGGAGACGCCCGGATACTGCTGCTGCCGGAAGACCCCAGCGCCAGCGCCAAGCGGCTTCGCGCTGGGCTAGGAAAGGACTGCGCCGTAATCATCACCGATACCTGCGGCCGGCCCTTTCGCTCTGGTGTGGCGGGCGTGGCCATCGGCTGGGCGGGGATAGCCGCTCTGCGAGACTGGCGCGGGGAGCAAGACCTGCACGGCAAGGCCCTGGAGATCACCTTAGAGGCCATTGTGGACGAGATCGCGGCAATGGCCAATCTGCTCATGGGCGAGGCGGGAGACGGGACTCCTGCGGTTGTTTTTCGCGGCCTGAAGTATCCTCGCTCTGGCGGCGACTCGGTATTTATGGCTGAGGACAAAGACGTGATCCGGCCTCACCTAAGGAGATAGGATTTTATCGATTGCCGCAGATAGCCGGGGGCGTGCATAGACCGGTTCAGATCGTGGTGCCTTTTAAGCGGAGCGATGCCAAGAGCAGGCTGGCCCCGGCGCTGGAGCCTGCAGAGCGAAGGCTATTGGCCTTTGCCATGCTCAGGGATGTTCTCGGAACCGTTTCTGGTTTTGGCAAAGTGACGATTCTCTCCCGACCGGGACTGGATATCATGGACGTCGGCTACGATGTCGAGATCCAGGAGTCGGAGCTGGATCTGAACGATGCCTTAAACGCATTGATCACAGACGAAGCTCGGCAAGGATGGCCACGGGACATTCTAATCGTCATGGCCGATCTGGCTCTATTGACGCAAAATGATATGGCAGGTATTCTGAGCTGCCAGAGCGATGTGGTACTCTGTCCGGGGCGGGGAGGCGGCACCAACATGATCCTCATCAGGGCCCCCGAGTTTCGCACCTGCTACCAGGGGCTGAGCTTTCCCAAGCATCTGGAATTTGCCAGGCAGGCGGGCCTGGAGGTCTCCGTCTTCGAGTCCTTCCGGGCGGGATGCGACATCGATTGCCCGGAGGATCTAGCCGAGGTGCTGCTACACGGGCAGGGAGAGGCGAGAGTGCTTCTGGAGACGATGGGGTTTTCCGTTTCCAACAAAGGAAGAGGCGGAGGCATTGGAAAGATCAATTCGTCTGCATTTGATCTTCATGAATAACCAATCATGTTTTCGATTGCAATTTATTCAGCGCGATGCTCCATGAGATAGCCAAACCCGGTCGTAATTACAGGGATCATGAGATAAGTCACCGCAATGTCTGCTACATAGTCCCAAAGAGGCATTTTTATCGGTCCTTCAATAAATATCATTAGATCCAACACTATGCTGATCAAGAGCCAGGCTATGCCAATAAAGATGCCTTCCTTGAGAAGATCGCTCTTTATCCCGGATCGACTCAAAGAGCGGCCGCTGAGACGTACGTAGCGGGAAGATCAAAACCGATACCGCAAAAGGTATCAGCCAAAGCAGAAAACCGAAGAGCCCAATCTTGAGATATCTATTCATCCAATCACACGCCTATCCGCGAATCTTCTACAAGCAGTTCTTTCTTGGCATATTATAAATTTTTTGTGGACTTTTCGTGCATCTCGTGCTCTGCTCACCATTCTCAACTCCAAGGCACGAAAACAAGAAGCCCATATAATCCTCATTGACGCCGACCGCTCTTTACTTATTCCTAACCAACGCAAGTAATCGCAGGATTCAAAGCCAGGTGACTATAGGTGACTATTATGGAAGAGGATTTTAAAGAAGCTGCGAAGTTTCACGGCCACGTATGCCCGGGCCTTGCCATGGGCTATCGAGTAGCAAAGTATGCCAAAGAGCACTATCCCCGCTCCAAGGATGAGGAGCTGGTCTGCATTGCTGAGAACAAATCCTGCAGCGTGGATGCGGTGCAGTCGCTCCTGGGCTGCACGGCAGGCAAGGGCAATCTGCTATTCCTCGATAATGGAAAGCAGGTCTTCACCTTCTATTCCCGCGATCAGAACCGGGCGATGCGCATCTACTTCAAGGGCGATGTCTTCCGGGGGATGGACGCCATGCGGCAGAAGGCGGCGGCTGGAAATCTTTCATCGGAGGAAAAGAAGGAGTTTGAGGGCCTGAGGTCCCAGGTCATCGAGAATATCTTGAGCGGCAAAGACGATGATCTTCTCGCGGTGAAAGAGGTTGATATTCCCGCACCTGAGAAGGCGAAGATTTATCCCTCCCTCAAGTGCCAGGAGTGCGGGGAAGGCTTCATGGAGATTCTGGGAAGGACAGCGAACGGCAAGGTGCTCTGCAAGGAGTGCTTCGAGAGAATGGTGTGCTGAAAGCAAGAAACCGCATCAGAATCGTAGATTAAGAGAGGGGTGGATCGATATGAAGATCAAATCTTTTTTGGTGATCGTCTTGTGGATGGCAGCAATCGTCTCACCAGCACTGGCTCAGGGCGCAGAGGATCTGAATGTCTGGAACGTCTATTGCAGTGGAGACGGCTCACGCTGCACAGTGGCCAAAGAGCCCAGCGGAGATTTGATGTTTACCGTCTTCCCAGGCAAAGTGGACTGGAATACTGTTCAGACCTGGATGCAGGCTAACGGCTACCCGGCTCAGCCTGCCGTCTGGAATGTCTACTGCAATGGGGACAGCTCGCAGTGCACCGTCTCCAAGGAGCCCACGGGCGAGCTCATGTTCCCTCAGTTTACGGGGAAGGTGACATGGGATACGGCGACAAATTGGCTGGCTTCCTGGAGAGACAATAACAAGCCCAAAGTCTGGAACGTCTACTGCAATGGGGATAGCTCGCAATGTGCCATATCCAAGGAGACCTCCGGGTTTCTGATGTTCCCTCAGTTTACGGGAAAAGTGGACTGGGACACAGCTCAGGAATGGATGGCATCCTGGAATGGCAAAGGTACCTCCTCAGGCCAGTCGACAGCCATAGGGAACGGAACCGCTCATACTTACAACGGCATTGAATTTCAGGTGGAAGGAGTAGCATTGAAAGCCAACGCTGAGCAGACCACTGCCTCCATCGACCTGGAAGGCCAGAAAGCTGATGCCGTGCATGTTCTGGAGTTTGCCGGATGGAGCACCGAAGTGCCGGATAACGTTAAGGTGGGCCACATCAATGTCTGGTACGAGGACGGAAGCTATGAGACTGTTGATCTGATCATGGGTGTGGACATTGCCGAATGGGCTTATGATCGGGCAGAGATCCAGTCGGAGCTAAGGCACAGCAAGGTTGCGCCGGCCTACTCCTGGCCAAGCACAGCAAGCTCAGCCTACGAGTATCAGGGGCATTATTTCTATGCCACGGTGGACACGGACCCCAGCAAGCCGCTGGACCGGCTAGAGCTGGTGCTGGATCCGAATGAGCAGAAGGTGCAGATCGAGATCCGGGCGATAACGCTGGAAGCTTGAGGTCGGAAAAGGGATGATGGCATCAAAATGGTTATCATAGTAGAGAGCTAACCAGAGAGCGGGATGATGTTATGCCCAGGGCAAAGAATTTGAAAGAGGCTTACAACAATTTTTATGTCGAGCCACTAAAAAAGGATCAAGAGTTTGAGGATTTCTACGTCGAGCGTCCAGGCTCCATTTCTCCCATGGCGGATTTAAAAGATCGAATTGAGCTTGCCAGCAGGAAAGAGAAGTATCTGTTCCTGGGCTTCAGAGGCTCTGGAAAAAGCACGGAGCTGTATCGCCTGGAGGCGGCGCTGGATAAGAGTCGCTTTCTGGTGGTGAATTACTCTATCCGGGATGATCTGAATTTAAGCGACTTCGATTTTCGCGACTTCTTTGTTTCCATGGCGCTCAAAGTCTACGATATCGCCAGGGTGGAAGGAATTGCTCTTCATCCCGACATCGAGAAGGATTTCCAGGATTTCACCAAGCGAATAACGAACATAACCGAGGAGGAGGTAACCAGCCAGAGCTCAGCCGGGCTCTCCTGGAGCCAAATCGTCATCCTCAAGCTCAGCCGGGAAGCCAAGACCAGGCAGTGCCTCAGAACGGAGTTGGATCAAAAGATCAGCGATCTCATCCAGAAGCTCAACTGGTTGATAGTAGATATCGAGGAAAAATCTGAAAAAGAATTGGTAATAATAGTAGATGATCTGGATAAATTAGCCCGAGGCCAGCAGTCTGAAGACTTTTTCTATAAAAACTATCAACTCCTCATCGAGCCGAGCTGCTTTGTGGTTTATACATTTCCTATACCATTGGCCTTTCATCCTCAGTACGAGAACGTGAGGCATGCCTTTAACGGCGACGTGATCCTCCTGCAAATGCCGGTGTGGAAGAGAAATGGAGAGAGACATGAAGACGGGCGGAAGTTTTACACGGACGTGATCTCTCGCAGGATAGAGCCAGATCTTCTGGAGAAGTATGTCTTGGAATATGCCATCGAATCCACCGGCAAGCTTTCCGAGCTGATGGAGGTTATGAAAGAGTCATCGCTTAACGCCTTTCGCATGGGGCAGAAGAGCATATCCAAAGATGACGTCGCTGCTGCTCTGGAGAAGCTGAGGATGACATTTGACCGAACACTCACTATGGCCCATAAGAAAAAACTATTAGAGATCAACAAATGCAAGGAAGCCAGAGAAGAAGGGCCGGATTGTGTTCTGACTCGTGAGCTGCTCTTTAGCCTGACTGCAGTCGAGTACGAGGATGAAGAAGGTAGATGGTGCGAGATAAATCCCATGTTGCTTCCTCTGGTGGAGAAATGGAGCCAATCTCCCTAGAAGATCTGGATGAGGTCGATCTCCTGCTCACGGAGCTGGAGATCTCTCATGGAAGAGGAAACATCATCCTCTGCGTCGTCGCCTCTCAAGCTTATCGAGAGAAGGTAATCGAAGTCATAAAAGCGCGATTTCCCACGAGAGTCCAGGTAGTTGAGAAGGGAGACAATCTCATCTTCGATCTCAGAAATGCTCACGCCTTGAAAGAGGAGATCCTCATCTGGACGCTTCCCGAGACGCTCAGCAATGATATCCTGGAAGCTCTCAACAACTTTCGCGAACTTTTTTATGATGCAGGCGTGCCGAACCTGGTCTTCATGACGCCGGCAGGACTGGATGATGTGATCTGGAAGGCTCCCGATTTCTGGAGGTACAGAGGCGGGTACCATATTCTGAAAGGCCGAGAGCACGGACCGGCTTTTCAGGCCGTAGCAGCCCTTTCCATTCCGATAGACTTCAGCTATAGAAATGAAGAGGAACTGCGGAGGCGCAAGAGGATTAATGAGTACCTGCTGGTGAAGATGCAGAATAAAACCGAGAGGGAAAAAATCCTGTCGGAGATAGGCACAGTTCATTTCCTGTTAGGTGAGCCTCGCCAGGCCATCGACTACTACGAGCAGGCACTGGACATTGCACACGAGATTGGGGATCGACAGGGAGAAGGAGCGACCCAGGGCAACCTCGGTTTAGCCTGCGCGGCCTTGGGCGAGGCTCGAAAGGCTATCGAGTACTACAAGAGGGCACTGGCCATCGCCAGAGAGACTGGAGACAGAAAGGGAGAAGGAGCTAACCTGGGCAACCTGGGCGCAGCCAACGCAACCCTGGGCGAAGCCCAAAAGGCCATTGAGTATTATGAGCAGGCGCTGTCCATCGCCAGAGAGACTGGGGACCGACGGGGAGAAGGAGCTAATCTGGGCAACCTTGGCAGCTCATGCCTCACTCTGGGCGAAGCCCGAAAGGCCATTGAATATTATGAGCAGGCATTGGTCATTGCTCGTGCGATTGGCGACAGACGAAACGAAGGAGCATGGCTGGGCAACCTGGGACTGGCTTACGCCGATCTAGGCGAGATAAGAAAGGCCATCGAGCATTATGAGCTGCATCTAGCAATAGCCCGAGAGATAGGGGATCGACGGGGAGAAGGAAATTCAATGAGCAACCTTGGAAATGCTTATGCATCCCTAGGTGAGACCAGAATAGCCATAGAATATTTTGAGCAGACACTGACTGTCGACCGAGAGATAGGGGACCGAATAGGTGAAGGAAATGCACTTAACAACCTGGGAAATGCCTATGCTGTCCTCGGAGAGGCTCGAAAGGCTACTGAGTACTATGACCAGGCGATGACTATCGCCAGAGAGATAGGAGACCGAAGCGGAGAAGAAAATGCGCTTGGCAACATGGGAATTGCCTACGCTGCCCTCGGAGAAGCTCGAAAAGCTATCGAATATTATGAGTTGGCGCTGGCAATCTCTCGAGAAATCGGAGACAAGAGTAATGAGATTGCCTGGCTGGACAACCTGGGAAATGCCTATGTCTCTCTGGGCGAAGCCCTACAGGCCATAGATTACTACGAGCAGGCCTTAGCCATTGCTCGCCAGATAGGCAATCGACGCGGCGAGGCTCACACCTGCTGGAACCTTGGTCTTGAATATGATAAGACAGGTGATTTCCTGAGAGCCGCAGATCTGATGCAGGTATGCGTCGATTTCGAACGCAAGATCGGCCATCCGGATGCCGAGCGAGATGCCGATTATCTTGAAAATGTCCTGGCCAAATCAAGAAAGAAATGAATGCTCTTGAATTAGAAAGAGGTCTGTAATGTCCCCATCCTTCCAAGCCGGCCATGCCCTGCTCATCGGCGCGGGTGCCGATCTGCCCTTCACCATCGATGATGCCAGAGGCATTGCAGAAATCCTGAAAGACCCGGATCGCTGCGCCTATCCTCCTGGCCAGGTGGAGCTTCTTGTTGGCGAAGCTGCTCACCGCCAGGCCGTCCTAGAGGCCTTCGACCGCATGGCGGAGAGGGCAGACGAATCCTCTACGGTCATCATCTACTTCTCTGGCCATGGCTACCGTGCCAGCACGCCCATTGGCGAGGCCTATTTTCTGATACCTTTTGGAGTGCAGATCTAACAGCTGAAGGATACGGCCATCAGCGGCTCGGAGTTTGCCTCCTGTCTGCAGGCCATCCGCTCTAAGAAGCTTTTGCTGCTACTGGACTGCTGCCATGCCGGAGGCCTCGGTCTGGCCAAGGACCTGGAGATTGCCAAGTCTCCTCTGCCCCCGGAGGCGCTGCAAATCCTCAAGCAGGGCAAAGGGCGGGTGGTCATCGCCTCCTGCAAAGATCGCGAGTTATCCTACGGTGGCAAACCCTACAGCGCCTTCACCTTAGCCCTGATCGAGGCCTTCTCCGGCAAGGGTGCCTCGAAGAAGGACGGATTCGTGAGAGCTGCCGACCTGGCCATGCATGCCCGAGAAAAAGTGCCTGGCCGGACCAAAGGGAGGCAGCATCCCATCCTGCACTTCGAGGAGGCGGACAACTTCGAGATCGCCTACTACGCAGGCGGAGAGACAGAGCCCAAAGGTTTGCCCTTTGACCAAGAGCCAGAGATCGAGCCGGAGCCGGGGGCCTGGAGCAGCATCTTCGACCAGCGGGGCCAGACCGTACACGGTCCACAGACCAATAATGCGGGCAATGTCCAGGGACCAGTTTTGTCTGGCTCATTTAGCTGGCCAGTAAGCATAGTTGAGACCACAAAACGAGATCCAAGGCGAAATCATAAAGAGAGCAAAGCCCTTCTGACAGCGCGTTTTAATAACCCATCTTCGTCAGATTCAAACCAAAAACGCTAGCTATAAAACCTACGCTTTTTTAAGGTCTGTTCTACATCCCCTCCGCACCGATTGATCTCAAGTAGCTACTCTGTGATAGGTAGCTACAATTAAATAGTTCCATTATTCTCTTTTGATCGGATGTTAGAGGCATGAGTCTTAATCCGCTGCGGTTTGTACCATTTACACTCACTTTCCCCAGTTCGCATCTACTCAGTGTTTTGTGAACTTTTCTCGCGCTGCCAACCTCATCGATCGGTCTTTCTCTGAGCTTGTTTGTGATGGTCATATCCAACAAATAGGATAGGATGCATATCGTGTAGTGAGCGCGAACATGCTCGTC
>Ga0351899_1053_pt1 | contig 36696 bp, 30 predicted proteins | sample BONcelHT113001C6_FD_206833 | JGI IMG/M metagenome (GOLD analysis project Ga0351899, IMG submission 206833) | Enriched cells from coal bed in the Powder River Basin, Montana, United States - BONCAT cells T11 rep1 HSBNCT.T11.300.1.C6 ... | reverse complement strand
CAACAGTGACAGTGGGGAAAACGCCTGAAGCCGGCAGGTTGCCCGATCAATATCTCGGGTGGTAACCGATTACGAGAGGCTTCGGGGAAGTTCCAGCCCAGCCCCTGCCGAGACTTTCCGAATGGATACTACTTACTATCAAGCAGAGAAAAGTATTTTGCTGAATGGTATTGCAGTTGAAACAATTGCTTGATACATTTGATTCAAACATATGTTTAACACCAAACTCACAACCAGGAGATTTTCACATGGACAGCAATAGATTCATGCATCTGCGCGAACAACTTGGATATGATAATCTGCGCATGTCAAAGATGCTCAACATTGAAATCACAGAGATAGAAGCTTTCTGCCTCGGCACTACGACGATACCCGACAAACTTGCGAAAGAACTCGAGGACTTCGTTGATTGGTCTTTTGAACTTTCACATACGGAAACAAAAAGAGAACTGGCGGAAAAATACCTGAACAAGCCTGATTAAATCGAAAAATTCCTATGCACTATAGTCTGCCACCTGTACATGGTCGCAACTGGCTTGTAATTAGGGTTAATCAGGCAAGATTACTTGACGATCTTCTTTCTCAGTTCGTCACGTATCCCCTTTGCGTCAGATGCAGCAGCCAGTAAATCAACACAACTGACCTGGGCCTCAATCAGTTTTTTCACCACCGGGGCAATTGCAGTATCACCAACCAGGATGGCGCCCACCATCCTGGTGTCCCGGAAGACAAAGAAATCGTAGCTGTCTCCGTCATTCTCAAACAACTCATAACTGGCATCATCGGGATGAATCTGGCCGATGCTGAACATCTCCGCTCCAAGGACTTTCAGGCTATTGGAGCGGGGAATGCCGGCAAAAACAACGTCGCCGCCAACTGCGTTCATGCCGGCGATGGTCCCCTGGAATTGTGCCGGGGCCCACGTACCATAGGCAGTCCCCTGATGCTCGACCAAATCCCCTGCGGCAAAAATATCCGGATTGGATGTCTGTAAATGGTGGTTGACAACAACGCCATTATTGACTTCGAGTCCGGCCATGCGGGCGAGATAACTGTTGCTGCGTACTCCAGCGGTTACGATCACAAGATTGGCCGGGAGGATGTGCCCCGATTCAAGGACGACGCCCCGTACCTGTTCGTCGCCATCGAATTCCTTTATTCTAGCGTTAAAGACCAGATCAATGCCAAGTTTTCGAGCCTTTTTCGCAAGCCGTTCCCCCGCAGTACGGGTGAGTTGCCGCGGCAGCAGCCACTCGAAACCCTCAACCACTGTTACCTGAACTTTGTGCCGGACAACAGCAGCAGCTGTTTCCAGACCAAGAACCCCTCCTCCGACTATGACACACTTCGATCCGGCTGAACATCGTGCAAGGATTCGCTCGGCATCGACGCGCGTACGGAGTGTTACAACGTTCTCCCGATTCACGCCCGGTATGGCGGGGACAAAGGGATGTGCCCCTAGTGCCAGAATCAGCTTGTCGTAGGGCAGGTCAGGGTGGCCCTTCAGATGAAGCTTTTTAGCCTTCGCGTCAATGGCCGTTACTTCCGTGTCAAGAAGGATCGTAATACAATTTTCAGCATACCAGTTTTCAGGACGGACTGGCAGGTCATTGCCGGTGATTTCTCCGGCGAGATAGCGGGTGAGGTTGAGGCGATAGTAGGGATGGTCACTTTCCCGGGTTACAATGGTTATGGTTGCCTTGGGCGCGGCCTGGCGGGCCGACTCCGCGGCTGAAAGCCCCGCGATCCCGCCGCCGACAATAACTATAGTGCCTTCTGTGCCCTGGGGAAGAATATGTTGCTCAGGCGGGTTGACCAATTCGAATTGATCGGGCCCGGCGCCACAAACCTGACAGGTATCCGGAGGAACATTTCCTGTATGCATATAATCGCAGGTCAGGCAGCGCCATTGCTGAGACATGACCTTTCCCCGCCCCTGCAGCGCATCAGCCGCCGGTTCAAAGCGCTCACCCGTCACACCGCAGACAGGACAATATTCCGGCGGAAATTCTCCCCGATGAACATAGCCGCAGACAGTACAGTACCAACGTGCAATCGACATGGTAACCTCCCTAATAAACGAATCCTGCCATGACAATGAAATGGTCAGCCAGGAGCTCTTCCGCAACTATCGAAACGTAAACTCGTCCGGGAGAACATAGTCTCCCAAAAGCGATTTTTGCTGTTACTGGTCACATTGTCAACAATCTCTTTCTAACGACGCCCCGGCGTTTACAGGATACCACCAAAAGCGGCTCAACGCCATGGTTCTGGCGGGCGGAATACTGGCCTGGCTGTTATGGCGGGAGCCATCATCGCGCTCCCATCCATAAAGATATTTCGGAATTGTGAGTTGTGATATAACGTTTTTGGAGTAACGGATAGTGCGCCGGTTTTTTGTTGGCGCGAAGCGCACAGTACCTTCAACCTGTCGGGATTTCCTTGCAGGAGAAATGACAACTTCTTGTTTTGCAGCTGAAGCAAGATGAGCGGAACCCGTGAAATAATAATTGCTTACGGATGCAGGAAGGAATCCTGAACATGAAAAATGGTTTTCGCCCCCTTGATTGTATCGGGTTTGTACTGGCTTCAGGCTTTGCGGTTTTCCAGGGATGGTCGCTTCAGGAATTCTGCTGGAGTACCTGGTTGGCCGGGCTCTGTTATTCCTGGGCATGCACCATTACCGCGGCCATCCAGATCATTCTGACCGCCAGTTCGGCAAAGCCTGTCTACCAGCAACGGTTTCCGATTCTGCGGCGATTTGCACCTGCGGCATTTCAAGCCGGAATTTCGCTTGCCGTCATTCTTGTGGCGATAGTCGGGTTCCGGTTCTACAGCTACCTGTTTGGCTTTTACGGATTGTTCCTGTCGGTATTTTCCGAAATGGAACCCCATTCCCTTTTTGGCCGAAACGGTTTCATCAATTCTGATTTCTTTACACCGGTAACCTATCTGCTGCAGCAGTTCTGGCCCATGGTGCTGGGAACGCTGGTGGCAAACGGCAGGCACTTGTTTCACCAGGAGCCGTGGAAACGGATAGCATTGCCGTTCCAGTCGGAAATCCTCCGGATCCATGTACTGACCATTGCCATGCCGTTTATTTCACTGCTTGCATGGTACCTGTTCGGTGAGAACTATCATCAGGTAACCATTGTTGTGCTCATGGCCCTGTTTTACCTGCTGCCAGGGAAATGTAATCGCACAATTTCTGAAACGCGGCAGGCACTTCCTTAAAACTTCCAAAGTGCATTTCAGTTCCACATCAAGCGAACCTCGTCCCTTTGTCAGGCTCACGGCTAGCCGGTAGTGAACCTTTGTACGGCTAGATACTGCCGCAGGCATTTCCCCCATTTATCAGTCGAACCGGGATAACGCAAAGATATACAGCATGGCAATAAATACCGGAATGACCGCATTGGGCCAGTCGCTAAAGTCCGCGGCCAGGAGTGCGGGAAAGCGCTCCGAAGCCTTGATCGGAGATTACAATATGGCCATTCGGCTTCTTACCTGACCATGAACCTCTGAGCCTTTCGAGCGTGGCGATGGAATTCCGGTTCAGCTTCTCACCGCTGGCCGGATGAAGAATAGAGTCCTCGCGATTCTTATACAAGGTGTTGACCTGCACCACATTGGGGATTGCCAAGATAAATGCCGGGAAGAGCTCGGACTTGAGCGATACCTTGGCATCATCGTAGAGGGCCGTAACACTCTTTTCCAGTTTCGAATTCAGATCCCAGATGTTCTTTAGCTACTGAACCCTAATGAATATATCGAGGCGCTCTCGGAGAGATCTGCTCGACGTGCAGATTGGCAAGTACCTTTTCATACTCCTTACCTTTCATCTTTTCAAAAGCGGAATCACCGTTTCCCCCTTCCGTTTTCTTGGCGGAGCTCATATCTGTCACCCCCTTCCTTGCCTCGGCAGGCACCATTTCCGGCTGGCTTTTCCCGGTGTTCTTTCCCATACTCCCCCCTTACCCATCAATGATTTCCGCCATGCCAACCCGCCGACTACTGCCTGCCAGATCCTGAAAAAGTCCGTCCGCCTCCAGCAGGTCACTGTCCGTAGGCTGCTGCGCAGCGGTTGCCGCTCCTGAATTCGAGAGAGCCGAGATCAGAATCAGAAGGAAAAATTTTTTCATGGGTGAAAATAATTTCCGTTGGAACATGGTTATTGTCCTTCCGGAATCTCCACTTTCGTCCAATCGGGACCGGGATCGAACAGTTTTATTGCCGTGGCGATCTCGGCGGTTTTGCTGCCCAGGTCCTTCTGATACACGACGCCGTCATGATTGACGATAAAGGTCATGACCCCTGAAGCCCCGTACTGGGCTGGAAAAGCAATGAGCGCTACTCCTCCGAGCAAATGCTCATTCACCATGTAGTCGTAAGTGCCGCCCTCCGCATATTTCCCTTGGCCGGTCAGTATGCGGTAGAGGTACCCGTGATAGGGAGAAGGAGCTTCTCCGCTCTTCTTTTCGGCATACCCTTCGGCCTTGGCCTTGGCAAAAAACTCTCCAAGCGGGCTGGGCGTCTCGCCCTCTCCGGTCTGCCAGTAAAGTCCGTTTTTCTTGCCCGGATCACTCCAGAATTTGACGGCATACTCGAGCAGGCCATCGCCGTCATAGTCGTTCATTGCGTACTCCATCTGCGCATCGATGAAAGCCAGACAGGTCTGGATGGTATCGAGTTCGTTGGCGCCGATGCGACGGTTAATTATTTCCTGGCTGCCGGCACGGCTATCAAAACGCCACAGATTCTTGTTCTTGATGATAGGAATGGGGAAGGGCCAGTCATCCTTGCCGATAACAAGAACCGCCTTACCTTTACCCTCCCTGTCCAGGCGCTGCTTCTCGTCGTATGCCGCAAGAAATCGTTCTCGCATACGACGGTCGGCAACCGGGTCTCCCGAAGAAATCAACTGCTCGCTGTTTGGTCCGAGAACGGCAATGACTGTAGCCTTATCGGCTTTTTTCAAAGAAGCTACCAGCGCCTGGACCGCCTTTTCCGGCGAAGCGAAGGTTTTCTGTTTTGTCGTGGCAGCCGATACAGGTATGGACAGGAAAACCGCCATAAGAATGAGCGCCAACCGGGTAATCGTCAGCAACCAGCCAGGGGTGCCGGCTTGTTCCCGTAACAAAGAGAGTTTCATAGTGCCTCCTTAAAGGTTCTGAAGTGTGTGCAGCGACAAAACCTGATGATGTTACCACTGCCGGAAATATCGCTTTTCATTACCTGCGACGTCCTCCGCCACCTCCACCGAACCCTCCGCCGCGGGACATGCTTTGTCGGCTTTGACTGCCGCGACTGCTGAAATCCTTGGCGGATGAGCCTCTATCCATGCCCGAGAAGGCATTTGACCCGCCGCTCCCTCGCCCCTTGTCCACGGCACCACTGCCACTGCGCCGGTCGGCCCCAAGGCTTCTGTCCATCTGGCTCGCACCGCCACGCTGCCCTGAACCGGCTCCCCGGTCCAGCTGGCCCGCACTGGGGCGCTGACCCGCACCGCCGCTTCCCAGGTCTCGTTGCACGGCATCGGCCCGCCCGCGGTAGCTCTCCCGGGACTTCACGGCCCCTTGTGAACCGCCCCTGTTGTACTGGGTTGCCGTAGCCCGATCCCGGTAGGCAACCCCACCACGGTGCGAAGGGTTGTGCTGCCAGTTGCCCTTGCCGCCCTGATAATGTGACGCATACGCCCCGCGGTTGATGTTGTTGTTGATGTTGATGTTCTTGTTGATATTGTAGTTAACGCCGTAATATCCCCCATGGCCCCAGTTGCAGTTCCCCCAGGCATAGCCCCAGGCTGCCCCGACCGCCACGCCGGCGGCGAAGGACCAGAAAGCCGTACTAGGCGGTGGATAATAGTAGGCGGGCGGATAGGCCGGATAGGCCCAGACACCATACACCACCGTGGGATTGTAGGTCGGAACGTAGACTACCTGGGGATTCGCCGGCTGGATGATGATGGTTTCCTTCTCGACAATCACCTTCTGTTCCTTGGTACTCTTGAGGTTGCCCGCTACCTCTGCCTTGGCGCGGAGGGTCTGGATCGCCTTCATGACATCCTTTTGCTGCGCCAGAAAGGCATCACCCAGTTTCTGCGTCAAGTCGAGCTTCTCGCTCATCATGGAGAGCACCTGGGGGAAGTTGATCAGGGATTTGACGCTCGGGTCCCATGGCTGCTTCTCCAGTGCGGCGGTCAGCTTATCGCCCTTCAGACTGCTGTTCTGCTTTGCCCAGCGGTCGGCCTGGACGATCTCGAGGGGGTAGGTCGACGCAATCAGGATTTGAGCCAGCACATCATCGGGATAGAGGGCGATGGGGGCGAGGATCTGCTCAAGTTCCGCCTGGCTGAAAGAAACCTTCCCTTCGGGTTCCTGGGCAAGTAAAGTTACCGGCAGGGTCAGCAGGATGACCAGGGTCACGGCAACCAGCTTCATAAAAACTCCTAATTTTTTCATTGTTACTCCTTTCCTGGATTCATGCACGTCCACACTCCGAACCGTTACCAACTGCATGCCGCACCGAGACCGAAGATTCACCTCTAATTGTTTATCCCTACCAGGAATTACCTATAATTCTTCCGTCTGTTATCGGGAAGATGACGATCATTGACCTTTCCCTGAAGGCATGGTCTGCTGTTCCGCCAGCGTGATCCAGCCGCCACCCATGGACTTGTAGATATTCACCACGGACTGGAAGAGGAATCCTTTTGTCTGCGCTTGGGAAAGCTGGACGTTGAACAGACTGCGCTCGGCGTCGAGCACCTCGATATAACTCGTGTAGCCGTTGTCATACCGAAGCCGAGCGGTCCGGGCATATTTTCCCAATGATTTCAACTGATTGTCCTGGGCCTGCACCTGCTCCATGGTGCTCTTGCGATCGATCAGGGCGTCGTTCACGTCCCGGAAGGCATTCTGGATGGTCTGCTGGTAGACTATCAGGAGCTGCTGCTGGAATGCCTCCGCGGATTTTACCTGTCCGTAGATTGCACCGGCAGTGAAGATAGGCGCAGCGACCTGTGCGGCATAGCTCCAGGTTTGGGCCGGCCCCATGAACAGGCGATTAATGTCGGTGCTCGACCATCCGAACAGCCCGGTGAGGGAAATACTCGGGAAATACTGCGCCTTGGCCACGCCGATCTGCGCATTCGCCGAGATCAGGTTCTGTTCCGCCTGGCGGATGTCCGGGCGGCGCGCAAGGAGATCGGACGGCAGGCCGGCCGGGACCAAAGGAAGGGCGAGCTGGTCTATGGTCTTGCCGCGGGGTATGGGTCCGGGGTTGCGGCCAAGGAGCACGCTCAGGGCATTCTCCTGCTGGGCAATTGATTTCCGGATGACAGGAATGGTGGCAAGGGCTTCCTCATATTGCGAATTGACCTGGCTCAGTTCCAGTTCGGAGACGATCCCCCCGTTGAAGCGGAGCTCGAAGATGGAATAGGATTCTTCACGGCTCTTGGCGGTCGCCTGTGCGATCTCCAGCTGCCGATCCAGGTCGCGAAGATTGATATAGCCCGTTGCAATGGACGATACCAGAGAGAGGATGATGCCCCTTCTTGCCTCTTCCGAACTGAGGATATCGGCGCGGGCCGACTCCTTGGCCCTGCGCAGCTTGCCCCACAGGTCGATCTCCCAGCTCGCACCAAACTGGGTCAGGTAGGAGTCGGCAGGATTCTCGATGGCCGAAGACAGGGGAGCAGGCCCCTTTTCGCTGGCACGTCCTCTGCCGAAGCTCGCGCCGGAGCCGATCTGCGGGAAGAGCGCGGCCCGGGTCGTGATGTATTGCCCGGCGAATTGCTCGATCCTTGCCGCGGCAATTTTGACATCCTTGTTTTCCGCAAGGCCGATCATGATGAGGTCATTGAGGACCGGGTCGTCAAACTGTTCCCACCATTGGGTATCGACCAGGTCGCGTGTCTCCTGCTCCTGGAATCGCCAGTCTTGGGGAGTATCGACGGTGGGGCGCCGGTAGTCGGGACCAACCATACACCCCTGGATGAAGAGGACAAGCGCTGGAATAATGATAATTTTACGCATGGGGCTCTCCCTCCTTTCCGGTGACTGAATCGGCTTTTGGTGCCCCTTGAACTGATTCACTACTTCCAGCCGGGACATGGGCGCCGGTATCCCCCTTACGGCCGAGTTTCTCTACCACGAAGAAGGTAACCGGAATGAGAAAGATGGCAATGAATGAGGCTGCCAGCATGCCGAAGATAACCGTGGTGCCCATGACCTGTCGGGAGATGGCTCCGGCTCCGCTGGCGATGGCCAGCGGGACGCAGCCGAGAATAAAGGCGAATGAGGTCATGAGGATCGGCCGCAGCCGCAGCCGCGCCCCGTTGAGGGTCGCATCCATGAGACTCTCCCCTTTTTCATATTCCAGTTTGGCGAATTCGACGATCAGGATGGCGTTCTTCGCTGCCAGGCCGATCAGCATGACCAGGCCAATCTGAGCGTAGACGTTGTTCTCGAAGCTTCGGAACAGCAGGCCGGCAAAGGCCCCGGCTACGGCGACGGGGGTGCCGAGAAGGACCGAAAACGGCAGTGACCAGCTTTCATATTGGGCGGCCAGGATCAGGAAGACGCAGAGGAATGAGAAAGCGAAGATTGCCATCGGCGAAACGCCCTGCTGGGCTTTCTTTTCCTGGAACGACATGCCGCTGTAGTCGTAGCCCATCTCACGCGGCATGGTCTCGGCGAAGACCTCTTCCAGCGCCTTCATGGCCTGGGCAGAACTGAAACCCTGAGCGGCAGTGGCGTTGACCTGGGCCGACCGGTAGAGATTGAAGCGCATGGTGAACTCCGGGCCGACGATCTTGCGAACCGAGGTGAGCGCTGAAAGCGGGACCGTGTCCCCCTTACTGTTGCGCACGTAGAACTGGCCGATGTTATCGATGTTGGTCCGATAGTCCCCCTCGGCCTGGATGAACACCTGCCACTGACGCCCGAATTTGTTGAAGTAGTTGATGAAACCGCTTCCCATGAAACTTTGCAGGGTCTTGTAGACATCGGCGATGTTGACCCCCTGTTTGAGGACTTTGTCCCGGTCCACATCGACAAAAAGCTGCGGCACGGTGGGGAGGAACGTGGTGGTGACCCGCGCCAGTTCCGGGCGTTTTTTGGCCTCTTCGATGAACTTCTTCGTGTTGGCAGCCAGGAAATCTATATCTTTACCCGCCCGGTCCTGAAGGATGAAGGTGACCCCGCCGGAGGTGCCGACCCCCATGATGGCCGGCGGGGGAAAGGCAAAGCCGATGGCCCCGGGAAGACCGGCCATTTTCCGGGAGATACTCTTCTTGATCGCTTCGTACTGCTCTTCGGGTTTCTTCCGCTTGGCCCAATCCTCCAGCGAGATGAAGAAGAAGGCGCTGTAGGTGTTCTGCACCTGGCTGAGCATGTTGTAGCCGATGATCGAGGAACAGTACTTGACCCCCGGGGTCGTGGTGATGATCTCCTCGGCCTGCCGGGCTACTTCGCCGGTCCTCTGCAGCGAAGCGGCATCGGGCAGCTGGATGCCGGCAAAGAGGAAGCCCTGATCCTCGTCGGGGAGGAAACCGGTGGGGATTGTATTGCCGGCAAGTCCGGCAAGGATTGCCACTCCCAGCAGCAGGAGAAGACTGGTCTTGCTCTTGCGGATAGCGGCGCCGCAGACGCCGATGTAGCCGTCGGTGGCCCGGCCGAAGACCCTGTTGAACCAGTCGTAGAACTTCTGCAGCGGGCCGGTTCCTTTCTTCTTCGGCTTGAGAAGCAGCGCACAGAGGGCCGGGGACAGGGACAGGGCATTGAAGGCCGAAAAGATCACCGACACGGCGATGGTAACGGCGAACTGCTGGTAGAGTTGACCGGTAATGCCGGGAATAAAGGCCGTGGGGACAAAAACTGCCGCCAGGATGATGGCAATGGCGATAACCGGTCCGGAGACCTCCTCCATGGCCTTGAAGGCCGCATCTTTGGGAGAAAGACCTTTCTCGATATGATGCTCCACCGCCTCCACCACGACGATGGCATCGTCCACGACAAGACCGATGGCGAGGACCAGGCCGAACAGTGAGAGGGTGTTGATGGAGAAGCCGAGCAGGGGGAATATGGCAAAGGTACCTATCAACGACACCGGCACCGCCAAAAGCGGGATGAGGGTGGCCCGCCAGCCCTGGAGGAAGATGAAGACGACCAGGATGACCAGTATCAGCGCCTCGAAGAATGTGTGTTGGATCTCCTTCATCCCCTCGGTGACTGCCAGGGTTGTGTCCAGCGCCACCGTATACTCCAGGTCAGGCGGAAAGCTCTTCTTCAGTTCTTCCATCAGCTTCTTGGTGCCGCTGGCGGCGTCCAGGGCATTGGTCCCCGGCATCTGGTAGAGGGCGATGAGGGCGCACGGCTTGCCGTTCAGTCGACCTTCCAGGTTATAGGTCTGGGCTCCCAGTTCGATGCGGGCCACGTCCTTGACCCGGACAAGGGAGCCGTCCGCGGCGGCCCGCAGGACGATATTGCCGAACTGCTCCTCGTTCTGGAGCCGGCCCTGGGCCCGGACCGAGTAGGTGAACTCCTGCCCCTTGGGTATCGGCGTCGCCCCCACCTGTCCGGCCGGATTGACCGTGTTCTGGGCGTTGACGGCGTTGATGATCTCGGGGATGGTAATGTTGAGCTTGGCGAGCTGGTCCGGCTTGACCCAGAGCCGCATGGCGTACTGGCCGGCGCCGAAGACCGTGACGCTGGCGATCCCTTTGATGCGGGTCATCTGGTCATTGATGTTAATGTAGGCATAGTTGGCCAGGAAGATGTTGTCATAGGTCCCTTTGGGGGAGTAAAGGGCGAACATGATCAGCGGTGATGACGTGGACTTTGCCACCGTCACCCCGTAATTAGTGACATCCCGCGGAAGCTGCGACTCTGCCTGGCCTTCGCGCATCTGGGCGAGGATCTGGTCGGTGTTGGCGTCAGTCCCCAGCTCGAAGTAGTTATAGAGGGTCATCTGCCCGTTGTTGGCGTTGATGGAGTACATGTAGTCGAGGTTGTCGACGCCGGACATCTGCTGTTCGATGGGGGTGGCCACCGACTGCTCCAGGGTCTGGGCGTCGGCGCCGGTATAGGTGGCGTTGACCTGGATGGCCGGAGGGACGATGTTGGGGAACTGGGCAATGGGAAGTCGCGACATGGCGACCAGGCCGAGGATCACCATAAGGATCGAGATCACCATGGCGACAATGGGACGATTGATGAAGAACTTGGACATGGCGGGTTACCTCTTCCCTGCGGCTGCGGATTCTGCGATTGGCGCGGGTTGTTTCACTCCGGCATGTTCCTGGGGAACAAAAGGTTTTGGAACCACGGGCATATCCTGCTTCACCTTCTGTACGCCTTCAACAACAATCTTCTCTCCTGCTGTCAGTCCCTTGCTGATAATCCAGAGAGAGCCGACACGTTCTCCAACCTCTACCGGACGGATGTCCACCTTGTTTCCGGGTCCGACAACGGCGACCTGGTAGGTTCCCTGAATGTCTACAACCGCCCGTTGCGGAACCAGCAGTGCGCCACTCGCAATTCCGATTTGTGCCCTGACCCGGGCGAACTGACCCGGACGGAGCAGATTTCCGGGATTGGGAAAAAGAGAGGCGATCTTAATCGTTCCCGTATTCGGGTCCACCTGGCGATCCGCGAAGGTGAATTCTCCTTTGTGAGGATAGATGCTTCCATCTGAAAGGATCAGCTCGAGGACGGCCTTCTCGGCACGTTTCGACCGCTCCTCCATGGCTTTGAGATACTGTTGTTCACTTACAGGAACGTAGACCTTGATGGGATTGACCGTAGAAACGGTTGTCAGTTCTTCGATCTGACCGGGTCCGACCAGGTCGCCTGTCTGGGCCTTGGCGATGCCGGCAATACCGTCTATGAGGGAGGTGACTTTCGTGAAGCCGAGATCGAGCCTGGCCCTATCGACCGCTGCCTGGGCGGAGATGACCGCGGCGTGGGTGGCCTGCTCCTGGCCGGTGGCGTCATCCAGATCTTTCTGACTGACCGCGTTCTGCTCCGCCAACGGTTTGATGCGCTTGAGATTGGCCTTGGCGGTAGTCCAGCGAGCCTGCTGCAGGGCTAGCTGTCCCTTTGACTGTTCCAGGGTTGCCTGGAAGAGACGCGGGTCAATCTGGAAGAGGAGTTGACCCTTTTTGACGAAATCACCTTCCTTGTAATACTGCTTGGTGAGATATCCGCTGACTTGCGCCCGGATTGTGGCATTAACAGAGCCGTCCGTGGAAGCGACCCACTCCAGGGAGATCGGGACATCCCGCTGGATAACATCCGCCACCTCGACGACCGGTGGCTGAGGAGCCTCGGCTTTCGGCTTTTCGCAGCCGGTGACGGTAACGAAGAGCATTAGCATAGGAATGATTATGACCAAAACGAGCCGAAAGAATGACCAAAAATCAGTAGTTCTGGTTCTTTTCATGACAAGTCTCCTCATGTAAAGCTATGATGCTAAAACTCTTACCCTTTTTCTGTATACCGCTGCGGCTGCCAATCGTTCAGGACCGCCGGAGTTTGCCTACGGTTGAAATACGGGCGCCGGGCCCGAGTGCACTGCTTCCCGCGTCCCTCGATACACCTTACCGGCGACGGACATAGGTACCCACCAGCCAGGCAATGACCACTGCCATATAGAACTGCCCGATTACCGCTTCCAGAATTGCCAGCATCTGGGTTGTCGGCAATTTCGGCACGATGTCGCCATAGCCGAGAGTGGCAATGGTAACGAAACTGAAGTAGTTGAGCTGAACCTTCAAGGATTCGCTGTTTCCAGCGCCCGTAAGCCCTGCCACGGAGAAACTGGCGGGCTCTACAACAGCACAGGTATGGAATATGGATGCAAAAGCAAAGGCAATCAAAAAATAGGCGACAAAGGCACCGAAGATCGTATCCAGGGTCACTTCGATGCTGGTCAGCACATAGCGGAGAATCAAGACCACGCAGATGGTGATGAGCAGGACCCTGACAATGGCCGATGCAATAGTAAGTTCCATTTCGATTTGAAGGTTCCCGGTGAGCAAGGCGGCCCAATCAGACAGCGGCACGAGTAGCCACAGGAAAATCAGTGCCCAGCGACTTCGGACATTGACCCCGACAATGGAGAGGCTGACGAGCAACACATTCAGAAAAAAAGCTGTCAGCAAAGCATTAAGAAGTGGTGTCCTGTTCAAAAAAGGTGACAGGAGCATGACCAGGATAAGAAAAATCAAAAGTTGAACGAACCGGAACGGCTTCCACGTGAAATGGTCAAGTAGTTGAGTCTTTTTAGTGTTGAGGGTGGTCATGGCAACCCCGCGCAGCACGACGAACCCCGAACAGGATTTTTCCGCCGTTATTTCCGGAATGTCCCGAAACTGTTGCAAGGATTCATCTCTGCTGCGAGCACGACAAAGCCTTCACTATCCCCGGGGACCTTCACGGCAAGGTCCCCGGAATTGCCGCCTGACAGGATGCTTCTCCTGCGCTGTCCGGTGACTTCAGTCGGGCACACTGAATTCACTCCCCGTTCCATCAGTACCTGCTATTCTGGAATCCTCTCCAGCTACGACAGGAGGAGATCTAATCCGGGTCGATCCTCGTGACCTTTGTTCCCTGCAGGCCGAGCCCGGCCATCAGGCCCTTTTGGCTGAAGATGAATGCGTAGATCTCTTTTCTCGCGGTCGTGGTTGTAAGCGATTTGGCCACCCCCGCATCCACGATTACAACACTGGGGCCGACGCCGATCTCCCAACCGTCACTCTTGTTCAGATATTGGAGTGCGGAATCTGACATGAAAAAGAGGGCATAGCCGAATTCCTGAATGCCGGCCTGCAGGCCGTACGAAGCGGCAACGGTATTGTAGTAGCCAACCGTCACGCCCTGTTTCAGCAACGCGCCGTTGCCTCCCTGGACGCCGACAATGAACCCCATCTTGAGAACTTTAGGGAACAGGAGAATGGCCTTGGCCTCTTTGGCAAGCATCCTTGCCAAAGGTGTGCTTTCGTAAAGTTGTTGCATTGCCACGTCGACATTACTGTCTATTTCTGCCTTGCTGGCGGCCGTTGCCGGAGAAGGAGAAAGGGTGACCGTAGCTGTGAAAGCGAGGGCGAGGGCGACTGTCAATGAGCGAATGTACGTTGTCATAAGATCCTCCTTGATGGAAACCTGATGGGTTTAGTTTCTCCACACATTTCGACGAAAAGTACCTTGTAGTAAAAGGCCGCCCCCCCTGTCTGGAGAAGAAAGTTGGTCAATGCCCTGGGATACGGTATCCACCTGTACTGGAAACACGTTTGATGGCTGATCCGGATATGGGCGTGCCTGTATGGATATACTACGAGATTCATACCAATTCAGGTGATCGATAGATGTTCTAATATAACATACTGTAATGTTTATAAAATTTTGACTCTCGGACTTTGGCAGGGATTCGATTGGAGCAGGAATAGGACGAAATATCGTCTTTGGTGCGATATATCGTTCTGTTGGAAATTCCGCATCAACTCTTTCCTTGCAGCCTGACCGCGAGGGAGGCAGCCCCCAGGTGTTGAGCAGGCACATGTCAGAAAATTCGGACCATGTTCCTATCTCGTTCATTCCATGCCGCCGTAACGACCTTCACGAACGCTGTTCTTTTGCCCGCCTCCAGAGTCTGCTTGGGTTCCAGGAGACCGAAGAGCTGGATGGTCTTGGCAACGGAGCCCGCTCCAGCCAATCTGATACCTTTCGCCAAGGCCGGCACCGTTTTTGCCGGAGAAGCAGTTGCTGGAGAAGGGGTGATCGCGCCGCTCAACTCCGGCCGGTATTCGCCGGAGACCTGCGCCTCACCGCGCCTCTTCGAATACCGCCTTTACCTTTCCAGTGCGGACCGCACGGTCGAGGGCCGCGTGGTCCCTCTCGTTCTGGTCGGCGTAGGCCATTGAGAAGTCGGCCATGGCCCGTTCGAAGGCGTCGCTCTTGCCCATGTAGCCGCTGAGCGTGGCAGAAAGCCCGGAGCGGGCGTGGGAGAGCGCCAGCGCCCTGCCGCACCAGGTGGCGTAGAGGTCCATCTCGTTGCTGCCGAAAGTCTCCACGCGGATACTGATCTTGATGTCCCTCAACTGACGGACGAAGAAGTGGCGCTTGGGGCCCTGGGACCAGCCGAGGAACATGTCGCTGGCAGGTTGCATGAGCCGGTAGCCGTTCACGACACGCTGGCCGTGGTTGTGGAAGATACTCACACCGGCGTACGGTTCAAGCACCGAGGCGCGCGCCTCCTTGACCTGGAGGAAGAGGGGGTCGTCTTCGCCGGCCATGAAGAGGAGTACCCAGCAGGCGGTCCCGACACTGCCGATCCCCACCACCTTGATGGCGGCATCCCGGAGTTCGTAGCGATCGAGCAGGGACTGGGTGGCGGGCGCCAGGGTGTTCCGGTATATGGCCAGCGCGTCCCGTAAGATCTGCTGGATCTCGCCCGGGCGATGGCCCTTGACATGAAAGATCTCCGGCAGCTGATCCTTGATGACCGGCAGCTCCCCCCGATGCTCCACCAGCTTCGGAAAGAGGTCCTCGGCCACGCTTTTGGCCCGCTCCTTCTGCAGGCGCTTCAGTCCCCGTTGGCGGATCTTGGGGTCCTTGATGTTCGCCACCATCTCATCCGCATCCATCGTGGCGTACCACAGCTCAAGCGTCTTCAGCTGGCTGAACTCGGCCATGGACTCGCGGTAGGTGCGGATGCAGGTCATGACCACATCCTTGGCCGCGGCGTCGCTCAGGCCGTTGTCCCGGCAGGCCACGACAAAGCTCGCCGCGAGGCGCTTAACGTCCCACTCCCACGGGGCCGGGAGCGTCTCGTCCAGGTCGTTGGTGGAAAAGATGACCCTCCGCTCCGGTGTGGCGAAACCACCGAAGTTGCACAGGTGGGCGTCCCCGCAAATTTGGACGCGGACACCGGTGGAGGGCGTGGACGACAGGTCGTAGGCCATCGTGAGGGCGCTCCCCCGGTAAAAGGTAAAGGGAGAGCGGGCCATGCGACCATGGCGGAGGGGGAGCAGGTCGGGTAAACGCCCTTTCTCCGCCTCCAGAACCAGCTGAACCGGGTCCGGGCGGTCTGTAGAGGCTTTCCAGATGGCATGCGTGGTGCGTGGGCAGGCTTCCCGCAGGGCCTTGCCTGCGGAGTATCTCTCCTTTAAAGTCAGCGTGGAGCAGATAGCCGAAAGAGCTGGTTTGTCGACTGCAGAACCTGATTTGGGATTCTTCGTCTCGTTCATGGCTCCTCCTTACCCTGTTCCTCGATGTGCGCTGCCTCCCGTAAGCTGACCAGATCAATCGTGCCGCACGTTTTCAATCAGCGTCCCTTGCCCGCCTGCTTCAGCGAGACAATTCGCCATCCCCACGCAGTATGATTCACGCCATGCTGTTAGTCAGGCCCCACAATTTGGGAGACGTCAAACAGTTCAACGACCAGGGGCCACTCCGGGATACACGGGAATGGGTATTTGCTAAAGCATCACTACTTTGATTCTAGAACATGCGTGCAGTTACTCAAGCCGCCAGTCAGACAATATTTATGGCGCTTGAAGACGCATGAATTCACTGCCGATAATCGGTTGCTGAAAAAGGTACCTTCGAATCTCAGGCGCCGGAGGCGTAAAGGTCTGCGGCACGGTCAGTTGGATGCGTGAGAGGAGCTTTCCTCGGCTGCCGACGAGCCTTCGGCTACCCAGGCCTGCAGCAATGTATAGATAACCGCAAGCACAACCGGACCGATGAAAAGGCCAATGATGCCGAAGGCAACCAGTCCGCCGATAACGCCGGCAAAGATCAGCAGAAGCGGCAGCTCAACCCCCTTTCTGATCAGGAATGGTCTGACAAAATTATCTATGGTGCAGGCAACGAGCGAAAAGGCCAGCAGAACGGTCCGACGTCTTCATCCGTCAAGGTCGGGCGACAGTTCGTCCATTCCGACCAGCCGACCGCTGAGGCCGGCACTCCGTGAACGGTATCCCGATCGTTCCCTGCCATTCTCTGACTGCATATCCTGAACGCAGTGCTGTCGGAACAGCCTGTGGAGACGATCATCCCTGACCCGCCGCGACCGGCTTCAGCCAGACCACGTCATACGGCACTACGGCAATTTTCAATGTTCCGGACTCAACCTTGAATGCCCTTCTGCTGATCAGGTCTTGCCAGTGGCATTCCTCGATGCCGAGATCGGCAAGGGACACTGCCACCTGAGATGCCTTGCTTGCCACGTTGGTCAGGGCGAGGATGTGCTGATCACCTTCCGGCGATGTCCGCAGGACCGCGAATACCTGTGGCGAAATCATCAGCACCCGCTGCTCCCCCTGGGGATGAAAGGCCCGCTCGCGGGTGCGCGTCAGGTTCAACACCGGCCAGTGCCGGGCCAGCAGGGCCAACCTGGAATCCGGGTTCTTCAAACTCTCAGTGAGTTGTGCAACCTTGATCGCGGCGCGATTCACGTCTCGCTTGACCCCGGTTTCCCGCGCCAGTTCGTGGTCGTTGGCACTTCCGATAGCCCCGTGGACATACAGGCCGGGAATCCCCTGGAGAACGAGCGCAATACTCCTGGATGCGAGATAGCGTTTGACCTGGAGATCCATGGTTTCGTCACGCTGATCGCCGTTTAAGGCACTCCACCACGTGCTGTTGATTTCATAGGGCTCTTCGTTCCTGTTCTCAGTCATCTTGTAGGATAGCAGCGCCCCGTTTTCAGCGGCCCGCTGTGTGATGAATTCGATTTCTTCCTTCGGCAGGATCTCCTTCACCCCCATGAGGCCGATGCCGTCGTGGGTATCCAGGATATTGAAGTAGGTGGCCGTGTCCGAAGGATTTTTCACCTGTTGCGCCCACTGGGAAAGGACTGTCACATCCTCGCGGTAGAAGGAATGAAGCACCAGGGGCGGCAGGGCGAAGTTGTAGACCATGTGTGCCTGGTCATAGCCGTTGCCGAAATAGGAAATATTGTCCTTGTGGGGAACGTTTGTTTCGGTAAGCAGGGCCACACCGGGCGCCGCCACGCTCATCACATCCCTCAGGAGCTTGACGATTTCGTGGGTTTCCGGAAGATGCACGCATTCCGTCCCCGGATCCGCCCATAAATAGGTGACCGCGTCCAGCCTGAGTATGTCGGCGCCGTTGCGGACATAGAGCAGCAGACCGTCGATGACTTGCAGAAGCACGGCAGGATTTCTGAAATTCAGGTCGATCTGATCCTCGGAAAAGGTTGTCCAGAGGTATTTAGGCCCCCGGTAGGTATCAAACCTGGTGAGGATATCCGATGTACGTGGCCGAAAGATCTTGCTCCGCTGCTCCGCTGTCAGTTCGTCCGGAGAATCGTAGGCGATAAAGAAATCCTCATAGGAGGGATTCCCGTTCAGGAAGTTTCTGAACAGCCGGCTTCTGGAGGAACAGTGGTTGAGAACTCCGTCGAACATCAGGGCGTAATCGAGGCCCATTTTATGTACGTCTTCCCAGGTGCCCATTTTCGGGTCAACACGAGTGTAGTCCACCACGGAAAAGCCCCTGTCCGAGGAATAGGGAAAGAACGGAAGCAGATGGATCGTATTGATGGCACCCCGATTCAACGCGGTTACAAGGGCATGAAGGGCAGCCAGGGGAGAAGAAAAATCCTTCCCCTCCACGATGTCTCCATAGGTGATAAGGACCAGGTCCCGTTCTGTGAACCGGTCCCCTGGAACGATGTGCATCTCAGCCTCGATGAGATCGTCGGGCTTGTGGGCATAGTGAACCTTCACTATTCTTTCCAGTTCAGGCATGGTCTGCCTGGCTTGCTCCTCCCCGTAAAGGAACCGAAGTCTGTCGAACATCCTTTTGCTGATCTGTTCGGGTATTTCCAGGAGGGGTCTCGAATAATCCGCCTCTTCCCGGTACGGGATCAGCAACCATTCCGCATGGTGCCAGGACCCGGAAACTTCACGATGATTGTTTTCCACTTTGTCGCTCACAACCTCTCCTCCCGAATCATTCTCGTGCAGACCTCTACCCAAAAACTATCACTGCTCAGACTTTTCCCCATGCCGTCCACATCAGCCGATACACTCGGACGACAGTTCACGGAGGCTTGGCGTGAGCGCCGGAAGTCGGCATGGGGAGTATCCACCAGGCATGGCAATTCTCGGAACTCTCATCGTTCGCCTCCTTCTATTTTGGCAGTACCCTGATTCTGTCCGTCTACCGCATCATGCGTCACGTCATGTCCCGCGGCTGTCCGGTCGATGCCAGCACGCTGCTCCAAAGCCATCCTTCCGGATCAATCTTCTTCCTCCGGGATACGGCAAGGGAAATCGGCACATGGGTGAATTCGACTTCCGCCACAAGGCAAAAATTGACGTTGTTGTCGGCCAGGACGGAATAGGCCGCGATGAAACCGGATTCCCTGCCCATAAGCTTCACCAGCCCGATGCCGTTTCGGGCACTGGTAGCCTCATTGCGGGCCGAAGCGGTGGCCCTGGTCGCCTCAGTGAAAGAACAAACTCATTACCAACGACCTGATAACTTCATTACGCCCCGGACAGATGCCGCCGCAGGTGACGATTCCGCACTTCAGCTTCGCCGGGTCAAAGTAGATTTTTTCGCGTGGCCCGGCCAATTCCAGGCAGGGCGGCTCCCAGCCTGGCTATCGTGAAATCCAGATCGGTCTCCCTCATGACTCCGCTCCTTCGTTATGTGTGCAAAACAAGCTGACAGTCTGGTTGTTAGATAGTTTCCAACCGGAAACTCCAAAACAGTGCTATCCCCCGTTGGGCTGGGGCTTTCTCGGAGTCTCTCGTACGGCTTTATGGCACAATGACGACAGCAAGGAAAGCGCCTGAAGCCGGCAGGTTGCCCGATCCGTGTCTCGGGTGGCGACCGATTACGAGAGGCTTCGGGGAAGTTCCAGCCCAGCCCCTGACCAGACTTTCCGGATGTGAAACTATTGGTTTTCAATTCGGAAACGGTTCTTTTCCGCCCTAGCTGCGTCGATCCGGGCCCGGCCCATCATCCTGCATCAGGCCTGGCAATCGACACCTGGCATGACATTTCTCCTATGACCGGTTTTCTTCGGAAGTCGAAACCGCCGAATTCCCGGAAAGCCTGGCAACGAGCACCACTATTGAGTGGGGTTGAACCAGGTAGCTGTCGCCTTGAATGATTTTGGCGTTTTTCCGGTACGCAATATCATCGGGTGGCTCGAGCGAAGTGTCCATCAAGCGGCGCCAGGCGAAAGCCGAGCCGGCTGCCACGGGGGGGATCTGGAATTGGAGGGATTCCCGGTACGCATTGAAAATCAGGTGAAACATAAGACGTTCATCGAGGCTCCATGCAGTAACCGCGAGACTGTGGGAATCGTCGCCCCAGTCGGGCTGGTGCAGCTTTACCCCATGCCACTCGATCCGGGCTCTTTTCAGAAGCTGGTTCAGGCTCAGTCCCGCACCTTCGGACAGGGCCTCCCTGCGTATCCTGCTGCGGATCATGTATCTGCAAAACCGGTGGATGTCGCCGTGCCGTTCCGGCAGACTCCAGTCGAACCAGCTCAGTTCGTTGTCCTGGCAATAGGCGTTATTGTTTCCCTTCTGAGTGCGCCGAACCTCGTCCCCCATGGAGAGCATGGGTGCGCCCAAGGCGAGGAGGTTTGCTGCCAGGAAGTTTTTGACTTGGCGCTCCCTCAGCCGCTCGATCTCCGGATCATCCGAGGGGCCTTCGACCCCGCAGTTCCAGCTGATGTTGCCGTCGCTCCCGTCCCGGTTATCCTCGCCGTTGGCCTCGTTGTGCTTGACGTTGTACGAGACAAGATCGTTCAGGGTGAACCCGTCGTGGCAGGTCATGAAATTGATGCTCTGCTCCGGCTCCCTTTCCTCGTGTCCGTAGATGTCCGGGCTGCCGAGAAACCTGGTGGCGAACCGCTGTACGGTGCCGCAATCGCCGCGGAAAAAGCTCCGCATGTCATCCCGGAACCTGCCGTTCCACTCCTTCCAGCTGTCACCGATGAAGCTCCCCACCTGGTAGAGTCCGGCGGCATCCCACGCCTCGGCGATCAGCTTGATCCCGGCCAGGACCGGGTCGGATTCGATGTCCAAGAGGATCGGCGGGTTTTTCATGGGACAGCCGGTTTCGTCGCGGGCCAGTATCGAAGCCAGATCGAAGCGGAAGCCGTCAACGTGCATGACTTGAACCCAGTAGTGGAGACTGTCTATGATCATCCTCCTGACAATCGGGTTGTTCGCATTCAGGGTATTACCCGTGCCCGAGTAGTCCGCATAGACCGCGCCGTCCTGCTCGAGGATATAGTAGGTCCCATTTTCCAACCCCTTGAAGCAGAGGGTAGGACCATCATGGTTGCCTTCGGCGGTATGATTGAAGACCACGTCGAGAATGACCTCGATCCCCTCCCGGTGGAGGGCCTTCACCATGTCGCGAAACTCGTCGAGCGGCCCCAGGGGGTCTCTGCGCGAACTGTAGCCGTGGTGCGGGGCGAAAAACGACACCGGGCTGTATCCCCAGTAATTCTCGCGGCCCGGGGGAGCGTCCTGCCGGTCGAACTGGAATACCGGCAGGAGTTCGACCGCAGTGATCCCCAGGTCTTTCAGGTACGGGATTTTATCGATCAGTCCCGCGAAGGTGCCTCTCGATTCCGGTGAAAGGCCGGAGTTGGGGTGGCTGGTAAAACCGCCGACGTGCATTTCATAGATCACGGTCTTCGCAAATGGCCGCTTCAGGGGGACGTCGCCCTCCCAATCGTAGTCGCGCGGGTCGCAGACGACACTTTTCATGGCCGTGGCAACATTCTCCCCTGCACCGCAGGCCGTGCTCCTGCAGTACCCCTCGGGAACAGCCACGGCCTTTGCGTACGGATCGAGAAGCACCTTGTCCGGATCGAACCGCAGGCCTCGATGGGGATCGAACGGGCCATGAGCCCGGAAGCCATACAGCTGTCCGGGCCTGATTCCCGTCACGAACACATGCCAGTAGTGATAGGTCTTGTTAGTGTCGGGATCGAGTGTGATAACCCTGGACGGCTGTGCCGAGTCCACGCTGTCGAACAACAGGAGCTCCATAGAAGTGCAGTTCCTGGAGAACACGCTGAAGTTGACTCCCCCACGGCAGATCGTGGAACCGAGAGGATGACTTCTCCCGGACTCGAATGAACCACCGGAATTGTCGCTTTTCCTTTTTCTCGCCATCTTCATTTCACCGGTTTTATCTTCCAAATCTTCTCGCAGTATTCCCGGATGGAGCGATCCGAAGAAAATTTCCCCATCCGCGCCACATTGAGGATCGACATCCTCGTCCAGTCGCTTTCGTCCAGAAAGGCCGCCGACACTCGGTCCTGGCAGTCGATGTAGGACTGGTAGTCCGCAAAAAGCAGATACTCATCCCGTTGCATGAGAGAGTCGACGAGAGGGGCGAAGAGTTGCCTGTCACCTCCGGAGAAATGCCCCGATGCGATGAGATCAATTGACTCTTTCAAGTCCGGGTTGGACGCATAGAATTCTCCCGGGGAGTAGCCGCTTGCCTTGAGTTCCCGAACCTCGTCCGCCTTCCGGCCGAAAAGGAAAAAATTGTCCGGGCCGACCTCTTCGCGTATTTCGATATTGGCGCCGTCGAGAGTCCCTATGGTCAGCGCTCCGTTCATGGAGAATTTCATGTTGCCCGTTCCCGACGCCTCCTTGCCTGCAAGTGATATCTGTTCGGAAAGGTCCGCCGCCGGATAGACACGCTGGCCGTTCTTTACATTGAAATCCGGCAGAAAGACAACCTTCAGACGGTTTCGGACGTCGGGATCGTTATTCACCACATCGGCCACCGAATTGATAAGTTTGATGATCAGCTTGGCCATCATATAGCCGGGCGCGGCCTTTCCTCCGAAGATGAATGTCCGGGGGACGCAGTCGGAAGCAGGGTCCCGTTTCAGCCGCAGGTAGAGGGTTATGATATGGAGGACGTTGAGGTGCTGGCGCTTGTACTCGTGCAGGCGTTTCACCTGGATATCGAACAGGGAATCGGGGTTGACCGTTACGCCGGTTCGATCAGCGATGAGAATCGCGAGGTCGTTCTTGTTCTCGCGTTTGATCCGCCGCCACTCCTTCCGGAACCGGCGGTCGTCGGCACAGTCTTCAAGCTTCCGCAGTTCTTCCAGATTCATTATCCAGCCGTCGCCGATCGCCCCGGAAATCAATGCGGCAAGCCGTGGATTGGTGAGCGCCATCCAGCGACGCGGGGTAACACCGTTTGTCACATTATGGAATTTTTCCGGAAACATCTCGTAAAAATCCCGCAGGATATCGCTCTTGACGAGTTCCGAGTGCAGTTCCGCAACGCCGTTGACCGCATGGCTTCCCAGACAGGCCAGATGGGCCATCCGCACATATCTGCAGCCTGATTCGTCGATCAGCGACATGCGTGCGATCCGCCGTTCGTCACCGGGAAATGCCTGCCGCACCTGGTCGAGGAAGCGACGGTTGATCTCGTAAATGATTTCCAGATGTCTGGGGAGAATCTGTCCGAACATATCCAGAGGCCATTTTTCGAGTGCTTCCGGAAGGAGGGTGTGGTTGGTGTAGCCAAAGGTATTGTGCGTTATGCCCCACGCCTTCTCCCACTCGATGCCGTGCTCGTCCACCAGGATTCTCATCAGTTCGGCCACGGCAACGGAGGGATGGGTATCATTCAACTGGACCGCGAAATGCCTGTCGATATTCTCGACCGGTTCACCGTATAACCCGCTGATGCGTATCATGTCCTGAAGCGAACAGGAAACGAGAAAATACTCCTGGACCAGGCGAAGCTTCTTGCCCCTCTCCGGTTCGTCATTCGGGTAGAGCACCTTTGTGATTGTCTCCGATCTCATTTTTTCTTCAACCGCGGCATAGTAATTTCCGAGGTTGAAATCCTGGAAATCGAAAGACTCCACCGCTTCCGCTTTCCACAGGCGCAGATTGTTGCAGGTACTGCCCCGGTAACCCGGGATCGGCGTGTCGAAGGGAACCCCCTTGACCACCATGGCGGGAAGCCATCGCACCCGAAACTGTCCCTGCTCATCACGGTAGGGTTCCGTGCGTCCGCCGAGTTGTACCTCCCGGCTCAACTCAGGGCGTTGAATTTCCCACGGGTTGCCCAATCGCAGCCACTTGTCGGTAATCTCCACCTGCCAGCCGTCACGCATTACCTGGTCAAAGATGCCGAAATCATAGCGTATCCCGTACCCCAAGGCAGGAACCTGCAGAGTCGCCAGGGAATCCATGAAACATGAGGCAAGTCTCCCGAGTCCCCCGTTGCCGAGTCCCGGTTCCTCTTCCTGAGCGATCAGCTCCTCGAGCTTGATCCCAAGACTTTCCATTGCCTGCCGCGCTTCTTGGTAGATGCCGAGATTTATGAGGTTGTTGCCCAGGTGTGGTCCGGGAAGGAACTCGGCCGAGAGGTAGCAGACGGCCCTGAGATGGTCTTTCCTGGTGTGTTCCCGGTATCGTTGTATACCGGAAAGCCAGCGGGCCAGCATCCTGTCCCGGACAGTATAGGCAAGCGCCATATACAGATCGTTTCGCGTAGCGAGATCCGCTGTCCTCCCCTGGGTATAGAAGAGGTTATCGAGAAAAGCCTGCGAAAGCGCCTCCGGAGTCAATCCGGTGCGGATCTCAAGGCATGTGTCTCCGTTACTTTCTTTCCCCTTTTTTTTCATGTTCTTGCACCTGATTCGGAACTGTTTCAGAAAAATTCCCGCAGGCTTTCGTCGATACCCTTGAGGGTCTCGTACCAGAAATCCCGTGCGGCCTCGAGCCGATCCCGGTCGAACTTGTCGAGCCAGAGTGAAAGATCGGGGTGATTGACATTGTCGATCTCTTTCTTCCTCTTCAGGAAGGTATGCAGATACTCGATGTCACGCTCCGATTCCAGGAAAATGGGGCTGTTCCGACTGTTGAGGCGACTGGCAAGCACGTCAATCGCGCTCAGGAACCGCTCCTTGCAGTCGTACAGGGAACCCATCACGTCGGGGAGCATTTCTTCCGCCCAGCCCCGGTGGAAACGGCAGACACCCAGGTTGTCGAGGATAAGCTCCTTTTTCATGCGGTCAGCACACATCCTGCCCAAGGTCCGGGGGGGAATGAAATCGTGGCTGTAAATCATGTAGTACTTCCCCATGATCGCCATCGGGGCCAACACGCCGGGAACCCAATACTGGTTGGGAACCATCCAGCCCCGTCTGCTGAAAGCGATATAGACCATCCGGTCATGAAGCGCCGCCCCCTTGGCACGGGAATGGAAGCGGCTCCATTTGCGCACCCCTTCCCGGAAATCGAGGATGCCGCGCCTCTCAAGGATGGCGTCGATGAGCTCGCAGCCGAGCTCTGCGTTGTGCATCGAGTCATTGACTATAGCAAAATCCGAAATATCCCAGCGTGGTACTCTGGTTACCCCCACTTCCTCCCGCTGTAACAGCTTTTCGTCCAGGAGATCCATCAGCCAGGCCAGCACTCCACCCGCGGAGATGGCGTCAAAGCCCATGGCGTCGCAGTGGTGGTTGAGTTTTTCGGCGGCCCGCTGGTCGAAGATGCCGCAGAGGGGGCCCATGGTCTGGTACGGCTCATAGTCCTTCTTGTAGATCCCGTTCATCTTCTTGCAGACGGCGACGCACGGTTCACCGCAGGTGGACTGCTGCCTGGTGGCAATGGTCTCTTCGTTGAACTGCCGGAGATAGTGGTCGACGATGAAGTTCTGATGCAGCTTTTTACGCTCCTCCTCGGTCCAGAAGATGGTCCGGTAATTGAAAGCCAGAACCTTCGCCCCCACGGTGGCGTAGTTGACACCGAAGGTCCCGCCGGTTCCGACCTTTTCGTCGTAGCGGTACTTGCCGGTGGCCTCCAGGTCCTTCTGCGCCAGGCGGAGGTTATACTTGTTCCGGAACCATTCATCGGCCACCTTGCTGTCCCGGAAGTCCTCATCAACCATGGTGCCGCCATAGATAATCGCCACGATGCCGTGGTCCCGGACCATGGCGCTGCCGAAGCCGCCGCGACCGGCCCAGGTATCCACGAAGCTGATCTTGCCCTTGTTGATCGGGACCGACATGATTCCTCCCATGTCGGTACACACCGCCGCGGGTCCGGTGACCAGGATGCGCGGATCGTTCTGATAGCGGGTGCCGAACATTTCGTAGACCCGGTCCGTGAGGGCGTAAACTCCGGTTCGCCCCGCTTTCCAGACAGTCTCCACATCCAGAGGAACAATCTCTACTTCGATCTCCTCGCCATGGTCACGGTTCAGGTAGAGGACCGAAGGCACGGGGGCCTTGTCCACCAGGCTGAGCATGTTGATCCCCAGGTTGTCGAACACCAGTCCCGCGCCACCCATGGAGCTGATGTAATAGCCCTGCCAGCAGGGGGAAAAACCGGTCACTATCAGCCGGTTCGAACCCGGCAGGATCGAGCCGGCAAATATGCCGACGCCGAAATTGAGGCTCCGGTACTCGGTGGTCAGGTGGATACCGAGATCCACCGGCCCGAAATAGCGGTCAAAGCCGTACTTTCTTATTTTGTAAAAACCGGTAGCCGGATCTACCAGGAGAACCTTTTGATTGATCGCCATACTTCACCTCAGTCCCTGCGCCCGAACACGGCAGCATCACTCGTTCTGTAGTCACTCTTCGCCGGCAGCCGGAGTTGGAGTCTCAAGGCGTTTTTTGCATATCGCCGCGAGTCTTTCCGTTACCGGCGGGAAATTATGGTTGTATGTCGAAAGGCACTTCACCGGACAGATTTCGACACAAAGATTGCAGATGCAGCATTTGAGGCGGTCTATATCCCATTCCTTATTATCCTTGCTGACAGAACTATCGCAAGAAGAGAAATAATCAAGGGAAACACTATCAGGAAAATCAATACGTTCATCGTTACGACCTCCCCCTCATGGTTTTTGCCAACATCAATCCATCACAGACTGCGTTTCACCTTGTTCGGAAGCTTTCGCAAAGTTTGAGGGTGATAAACTGCTACTCCGAATACCGGGAAAACCTCCGAAAAAAAACTGGTACCCGTTGTTTTTTACAGCAACCAGGCTCGAGCTGCAGCATGCTGCTCTTGTGTAAAATACCTGATCGGGGCGCGGCGCAAGCCTGCGCCGGTAAACATCAGCATCCGCTCTTCCCATTTGGGATTGCCGACCAGGGCAATTTTTTCGATCCTGTCTCCATGCTGCATAAAAAACGTCATGTCATTCCAGACTTCCGTCCCGACCCAGCCGCAAAAATCTTCATCTATCAGTATCAGTACCCGGACGTTTTCATGGGGACCCAAAACCTTAAGACAGGAAGACTGGACAGCATCCAACTCTTCTTTCCGCAAGGCCCCGGAAACTCGCATTACCCATAAGCCGCTTTTATCCTGTTCAATTGTTGCTCCCATCACTGCTCCTTTCTTCGTGCATTCTCCCCTTGATTTTTTTCTGGGGATACAACCGGTAACTCCTTACCGTCTTGTACAATTTTGAGGCCCTGTTCAAATCTCTCGAGAAAAGTTGAATCATTCAGTTTCGTGAAAATGTCGTTCTCGACCCTGCGCTTCGTCACAACCGAGACTGTTGTGTCGGCAAAATCCACCGGTTCGATCCACAATTTCCGGTTTACTGATCTGGTTCTGCGTGCGACTATGGTGAGCGGTCACAGTATCGGCAATTTCCTTCCCGAGCTTTTCCACCGCTCGTCCCATCGCCGCCACCAGGGCATCGTAACCCTTCCCGTCCACCGCTTCGCTGATCATTGACTCCCGTGCAACAAGCACATTTTCCTGTTTGTCCTTTTTCATGATCACTGCCCAGAATGCGCTCAACACGACGCTCTCACCGGGCACACCGTCAAACCGGTCAATGCTGACCGGGATGCGATATGGAGTAGGAGCATCAGCCAAGGTGACGGACCTCCACGGCACCACGGAAATCCCCCTGGTTGCCAGACTCTCGGAGAGATTGTTCACCAGCAGCCGAATGATCTCATCATCGAAAGGTCCCGCCCATCGTTCGTATTCCGCAATTTCAATCTGATTCCGACCGTTGCGGGTGACAATCTGCCGCCGGTCGATATACGACGGGATGCTGACCGGACCGACTCTCACAACCACATCCACCCCTTCTGCGGCAGAAATGCCGCGGCTTTCGTTCGGGGTAAGGGTGTAGAAGCGGGAACTGGGGCTGGTCCCGAAACAGCCGCCAAGCACGGCAAGCATAACGACGGCACCAAGCAGACAGACGATGCGATTTCTCCTGTTCATGTCATTCCCCCTTCGCTGGCTGCTTACCCTTCACGAGGGCTTCAGGATGGCGTTCCAGGTAATCGGTGAGCGCACGGATGGACTTTGCCGCCCCCTCTATCTCCTGCAGAGTCTTGACCACATCGTAGCCAAGGTTCATATTCCGGTCGGCGAACTTTTCGTAAGTTGTGATGGTAAGCCGCATCTCTTCCAGGGTAGCGTCGACCTTTTTCAGTGTGTTGTTGAGATTCTCGGCCACCTCTCCGGGCTTCCCATCGTTGAAAGCCAAGGTCTTCTCGGCCTGGGTAAATGTGTTGCGGGCGGCAGTCAAGGTAGGCTTCACTTCCGCATCGATATCTCGTATGAGCACAGCCAGTTGCTGGAGACTCACATCGAGGTTTTTCATGCTCCCCTTCATTTCCGGGGAGTTCACTAACATCTCGACACCCTCGGTCACTTTGAGGAGGTTATCAGCAATCTCGCCTAGGGGGATCTTTTCCAGTGTCTCCATGAGAACTTCGGAGGTGGAAGGTATGGTGGGTATCTCGGGAGTCCGCTTGTTGATACCAACAAGCTTGAGCGGTTTGTCGGGGAAGAAGTCCAAGGCCACATAGAGCTGGCCGGTAATCAGGCTCTTCATCCTGAGCTGGGCCTTGAGACCCTTGGCGATCAGTCGGTGGATAAACGGGTAGCGCCGACCTTCTATCTCTTTTTTCAATTCGTCCGGGACGGCCAGGCTATCGGGTTCATACTCCGCGTACACCGGGATAACTACGGACAGGTCCTTGTTGAGCGTTGCTGAAATTTCGGTCACCTGGCCAATCTTCACGCCGCGGAACTGCACGGGGGAACCAATCTCGAGGCCGTTGACCGACCCGGGAAAATACATCACGAACCGTGGGCGTTCGGAAAAGAATTCCCCCGACCCGAAGATCGCAACGGCCGCCGCCACCAGGGCCACCGCCCCCACAACAAAGACGCCGATCAGTGCCTTGCTTGCCGGTTTAGCCATGGATGTCCCCCCAAATGGTGGCTAGCGGCTAGTGGCTAGCGGCTAGCTTCAATAATACTATGCCCTCATGTCAGGAAACAGGGCTCCGGATGTTCCCCGGGCTGCGCTTCCGCCTTGGCCTCTCCACGGGTCAGGAAGTTCCGTACCGTTGGATGACCGCACTCTTCCAGCAGTCTCTTTGGATGTCCGGTGGCGATCATGGTCTTCTCCGTCTGGTCGATGAAGACGGAATTGTTCCCGATGGCGAAGATGCTTGCCAGCTCATGGGTTACCACCACGATAGTGGTGCCCAAACTCTCCTTCAGTTCAATGATCAGGTCGTCAAGTAATCGCGCACTCACGGGATCGAGACCTGCCGACGGCTCGTCGAAGAACAGGATCTCCGGATCGAGCGCCATAGCCCGGGCAATCCCTGCCCGTTTCTTCATCCCACCGCTGATCTCCGCAGGGTAGTAGTCCTCGAATCCGGCCAGCCCCACCAGCGCCAGCTTTAGTGAGGCGATTTCCCTGATGTGCGCCGCTTTCAGATCGGTGTAGAGTTCCAGCGACAGGGCGATATTCTCGGCCAGTGTCAGGGAACTCCACAGCGCCCCACTCTGGTACATGACCCCGAACCGGCGCAACATCCGGTCACGCTCCGCTGGCTCGGCATCCCAGAAGCTGGTGTCGCCATACAGCACCCTGCCCTTTGCCGGCGCTTTAAGACCGACGAGATGTCTCATCAGGGTGCTCTTGCCGCAGCCGCTGCCACCCATGATGATGAAAACGTCTCCCCGATTAACCGTGAAGGTGAGATCACGCTGCAGCACGAAGCTGCCGTAGGCCATGGACAGGCCGTCAACGATGATGTGAGGTTCCTTGCCCATAGTTCATATCCCCAGGATGTTGCAGAGCACCGTAATGACAGCCGTTGCCACAACGATGCTGACGATGCTGGTGACCACGGCAGAAGTGGTGGCATCCCCAACCGCCGAAGCGCTGCGACCGCACTGCATCCCCCGCATACACCCGGCCATGGCCACCAGGACACCGTAGACGAAACCGGAAAACAGCCCGATCCAGACGTTGGTGAGTCCGATGGCCTTTTTCGTTTCCTGGTAATACTCCATGGCGCTCAGGTCAAGGCCGAACACGCCCACAATGAGGCCGCCCACTATGCCCATCAGGTCTGCGTAGACGGTCAGGAGCGGCATCATGATCGACAGTGCGAGTACGCGCGGCAGAACCAGGAAGTCCACCGGAGAGACACCGGTGGTCTGCAGGGCATCGATCTCCTCGTTGACCTGCATGGTCCCGATACTGGCGGCAAAGGAGGCTCCGGTGCGTCCGGCCAGGATGATGCCGGTCATGATTGCGCCCATGGCCCGCACCATCCCGATCCCCACCAGGTCGGCGACGTAGATCTGGGCACCGAACATCTGCAACTGTATCGCCCCGACGAAAGCCAGGATGAGTCCGACCAGGAGACTGATGAGAGAAACAATCGGGAGTGCGTCAGCGCTGCATTCCTGGAGGATGATCATCATGTCGGAGCCCCGGAAGCGTGCCCTGCCGGTCAAAAGGCGGACAAAAGAGCCGAACGTCTCCCCTATGAAGGCAAACATTTCCAGCAGGGACCGCCAGAAGTCAATGGCTGAGGAACCGGCCCGTTCAAAAAACGGGACGTGAACGGCACCCCTCCGGGCCCCCTGCCGCTCAGATACCGCGGTGGCCAGGGTACAGAGCCGGTTGACGCCGGGGGGCAACCCTTCCCTGGCGATGGCAATGTTCTTGCGGTTGCAGAGGTCCACGACCGTGAGCAGAAATATCAGCAGACCGCTGTCCCAGCCTTCAAGATCCCTCGTCTCGAAAGCCAGACGGTTAATCTCCGGAGCGGCTGAAAGCATATCATCCAGCGCCTGCGGGGGAGGGAGGCTGTTTGCCAGCCTCCACTCCCCCCTCAGGATAATCCGGACGGTCCCGTCTCCGCTCTTGTCAAGATGCAGCTCTGGCAGCGCCATGAGCACCTCTTCTCGAAATCCAGCAGCACCCGCTTACGGCTTGACGCAGTTGGACCCGCCCCGTTTGCTGCACATCACGTAGCGAACCTGTTTTGCCCAGTACTGCAGGGCCTGGTCGGCGTTGTACCAGGTATCGACGATCCCCTCCGGGTTCTTGCCGCCGACCCGTTTGTCTATTGCGGCACCGATCAGCATCCCGGTCATGGCGTCGGTGACCTTCATCTCGGCCGAGATCTCTCCCACTCCGGACTGTTTGCCGGTGGCGCCATACGTGACGAGATTCATGCCGATGCCGATCGGTGACACGGATGACAGGACATTGCGGACCGGCTTCGAACTGTCGGCATCAATAATGGCAAACTGGATCCGCATGGTGCCCGCTTCGGGGCTGGTCACGATCTGGTAATCCTGCCCGAGTTCCCGGTTCAGGTAGACCAGGGCATTATTGGCAAGCTTCTGGTAGTTTTCCCGCTCTTTCACGTCGAGCTCCGCGTCCTTGACGATCAGGACCGGATCGATGATCATCTTGGTGTAGTCGCTCATCTTCACCGCCGGATTCACATACCGGTAGAGCGCCTGATCGTCTCCGCCTTTCTGCAGGATCGTAGGGTCGACCAGCTTCGATTCCTGCGCATCCATGCTGCGCGCCTGGTAGCTGGCCCCGCAGGCAGTAAGCATCACCGTAGCGACGAAGAGCAGCAAACCCCTCAATAACGAAATTCTTTTTTCCATTGATAGTTCCTCCTTTGTTTGTATGATTCGTGACCGACAAACCCTTTCCCCCACTTCGCATCCCGCCGAAACGGGCTTTCTCAATCACGCACCCTTTTCACTTCTAACGGCATTAAGCAAATCCATGCCTTTTATCGAGGAGACCTCGAAAAAAGCCACACTGGGCATTTCACGGGACAGTTCGATCGCCTCAAGGATTTTTGCATACGTTTCCGATCGAAGGTGCCGCATGAAGGCTTCCCAGGACTGCCACTGTTCCAGGTAGACAATCATACCCTCACCCGATTCTTCCTGGCAGACACGGCATTCGAGACAGTCACGTAGTGCCTGAACAGGCTCCTTGATGGAACAAAGGATTTGCAGAATCTCGGCGCGTTTTTCGGGAATTGGAGCAATTTGTATTACGGCAAGTATTCTCATACCTGAAAAGGTATCCGAGTTTCGTGCCAATCAGAACAGTATCGACCAAAAGCAGGTATCTATTTGAAATAAAAGGATTTAAACAGGAAAGAAAAGAAGGGCTGGGAGTTGAATAGGACGAAATATCGGCTTCAGTGCGATATTTCGCCCTTTTCGTCACAGAGGGGGTCCCGAGTTTTTTCATCCGGGAATTGTAGTACGTTACGCTTGAATGCATTTCGCAAACAGAAACCCTTTTCAGAATTTCCAGGCAATATTTGCCGTAACATACTGAATCGACATATCCGGGTATTCCCCGACCACTGTGCCGGCCAAGGGGCCGCGGCTGACGTTGATGCCGGGACTTCCGCCATAGACATACTCATACGCGAACCCCAGGCGAATGTCGTTTCTCAGCTCGTACTGAGCACCGAGGGCAAAGCGCCATGCCCAACCGAGAGGCAGCGCAGGCGACCGGTTGGAATCATCGAGCATGCTGCTGTCGTAGGCAACCCCTCCGGTGAGCAGCCAGGGTGCCGAGAGCCGGTACTGGGCACCAAGGGCACCGTGCCAGGTGTCCTTGTACTTGAGGTCAGTGGTCAACCCCGGGTTGGCCGTTGAAGAAAGTGAGACATCGAGTTTGCCGAACTCGGACCAGTTCTGCCAGCCGAAATTGCCGAGCAGCGCCCACGTGTCGTTCAATTCATGGTAAAAGCTCGCCATAACTGCCTGCGGCACCGTCATGTCAAGATCGAGTGTGGTAAAATACGCCCCCCTGCTGAGCAGAATTGCCGAAATGCCGGCCCCGGTACCGTAGAATTCCGGCGTATCGGAAAAGCTGAGCTTAATGGGCGTGCAATAGGTCACCCCGAACCGGGTGCCTGGAGATACTTCATAGAGAATTCCAATATTTCCCCCCATACCGAAGGTGCTGTCCTTGATTTTCAGCTGGCCGTCGCCAAGCCGTGGGTCGATATTATTGATTGCAACCGTTTCGCGGAGATAGCCATACATGAGGTTTAAACCGACCCCGACTGAAACATGGTCGGTAATACGGTAGGCGATCGCCGGCATGACAGACATTCCCATGAGGATCGCGTTTTTCGCGTAATAGCGCCCGACCCAGCTCGAGTCGTACCAGAGTCCGAGTCCGAAATTGGAAAACAGGCCGATGCCGATGGTGAGGTCCGGGTTGACGGCATAGGTACCGAAGGTGCTCAGGGCGGGCAAGAGCCCAAGGGCATTGCCGCCGTCGGTTCCATAGTTCGTGGTCCCCGGACTGTTCTGGAAACTTACATCCCCATAGAGAAGCTGGGCGCCAACCTGGAGCTGCGAGCCCTTCAGGCGGGTCATGCCGGCCGGGTTGGTCAGCACCGTACCCGGGTCATTGGCCCTGGCCGCATAACCGGCCGAGGCATAGCCGACATCGGGGGTAGCGACTTCATACAGGGTAAGGCCGCCGGCCATGAGAGCTGCAGGTAACAGTACAACTGACAGCATGATGAAAGCCGATTGAAATAACAATTTTCGTACAATTCGCATTGTTCCCTCCGTAGTCAAACTGTCCCGTGCGGCTGATTCATTCCTTGTAATTCCGGCACGTTTGAACACTGGCTGCGTTGTGGCTCCTTGGCAGGTAATGTCATCTGGATATCTGCGTTTGCTTCCGCGCACGAGCTGCCATCAGTGCCTCAATACCCTCGAAGAGCTTCCGGTACAGCCGGCAGTAGGGGTCCTTCCCGCAGAGCTCGCCATGGACCGTATAGGCCCTCACCGGGCACCCGCCATGACAGATTCCCAGGTATGAACATTCGATGCAGTCCTCCCGCTGAATCAGCATGCCGGGTCTTTCCTGAAGCCGTTTACGGGCAGCGCTGTTCCGGAGGATTGCAGAAAGGCTGTCACGGCCGAAAATGTTTCCGAACCGGAATTCGGGATAGCTTGCCGCCCAACAGTCGCACTGTGAAACATGTCCCTGCGGATCGATGCAGACAAAACCGTTGACGCAGTTGTCCTGCCAGATGCAGAGCAGGTCTTTGCGCCCGGTTTCAAAATAGTCCAGGAGCCTGTCGAGAGGGCCGACCGTTACCTGCCGGTCGAAATCTCGCTCCAGCCAGATGGCTGCAAGGTCAAGCAGAAACGCGGTCAATGCATTGGAATCCAGTGGGTAGCCGTCCTTTACCCGGTTGGACGAACCGCCGGGAAAAGGGGTATTGACCTGAAACTCGCTAATCTTCAGTTCATCGACGAAACGGGAATAGAAACGTTCCGCTCCCATTTCAAGGGTTTGCTTGTTGGGTAGCGCGATAACGCTGACCCGGATGCCCGCCTCCTGAGCTTCCCTCACCTTTCGCATCCAGAGCGCCTCGTATTCCCCGGGTCCGCCAGCCGTGAGCTTGCGGTGGAGATTCGGGAAATCCATGGAAGATCCTACACTGTAGCCGAACATATCTTTCAGGACCCTGTTCCATTTCCCGCTGTAGCCGATCAGGTTGGACTGGAGGTAATTGACGACCCCTTTCTTTCGGGCCGCGGCGCTCCGGCGGATGATGATGTCCGCCTGTTCGAACCACTCCGGTGGCAGGGTCATGACCTCTCCCCCCTGCCAGTAGATGGACAATCGTCCGATATGCTGCTCCTCCAGGAAGTCCATGACCTTGTCGAGAATTACCGTAAATTGGTCAAGGGTAAGGTTGAGATCGGTTTTATTTTCGAAACAGTAGTCGCAATCGGCATTGCATGCCAGGGTAGGCAGCAGGATAAGTGAAAAGTGCGATCCGGTCATCTCCCCTCCCCTCCGCCGGGAGCATGGAGCGAGGCCATATCTGCGCGCAACTCCTCGGCCGCACTGTACAGGGTATGCATAAGTACCTTTACAACGTCACAGCGGTATTCTTTTGCTGGCCATTTGAAATAGCCCAGGCAATGCCTGAGGAACTCGCACCCGGCACACTCACCCGGTTCGGCAGCCGTTCCGTCCCGCAATTCACGCAGGAAAGTGGAAAGTCCCTGATTGTCCCCCTCTCCGGCAAGGCGACCCGGCAGCGTCTCCTCCCCTTGGTCGTTTACGTAGCGGATCAAAGAGGGATCTTCCTCCTGGATGATCCAGAGGGTAACCGGATCCTGGTGGTAAAAGGCCAGGAACAGGCTGTGAAAAAACTCGATTGGCTCGGAAACCGTCGACTGGTGGAGATAAAAGCGGGCAATCCGCTGCAGTTCATCGGACAGCGATTCCTCGGGTTGCCCGCCCTCCACCTTGACCGCAAAACCCAGGGAAACGGCAAGTTTCACCACGTTGCCGATCCCGGGTACGAGTGGCACGGAAACCCTGACCGGGTGAGTTCCCAGCAAGGGAGCGTACCGGTACAGGAGAGGCAGGTCCCGGCAGGGGTCGGAAACGACCAGATCTACCGGGATTTCAGCCCCCCAGGCCATCAGACTGTCTATGCTCCCCGCCAGGGAAAGCAGCTTGATGAAAGAAATATCGTTCAGGTCCGCGGCGATGACGTTCTCCACAATTTCCGACGGATCGTGCGAACGTACAATCATCTTTCGCCCGCGAAAGACGGGAACCAATCGGGCAGGGATAGTGTAGATGATGGCATCCGTCACGTTCGTGCTCCTTAATACCGGTTGACCCAACCGGCGCTACCGCCACCGCCGGCACGGTTGGCCCAGGCTGCGCCACCGCCACCGCCACCGTTGGCCCACGCGCCTCCGCCGCCATAGCGATTGACCCAACCTCCGCCACCGCCATGATTTGCCCACGCGGCGGCACCACCGCCGGCACGGTTGGCCCAGGCGGCCCCGCCGCCACCACCACGGTTAGCCCAGGCAGCGCCGGCAGCCTCCGCGTGCTCTGCCGCAGCCAGCAATGCGCCGCCGCCGATAGCTGCGCCAATGACAATTTTGGACCATTTGCCGAGACTGGTGAGAAAATCTCTCCGGCTCAGCTGTCCTTCGCTGGAGACGATGTCTGGTATGTTGTCTTTTTCTCGATCATTTTCCATGTCTTACCTCCGATTCGTAACCGGAAGTGCACGGCTGCCGGCCGAAATTGCGGCATCCCTGCACACAACCCGATTGTACAATTCCTTACGTTCAGGCCTATTTCCCGGCCTGTTCTTCAGGTCCCGGCATCACACCCAGTCTGGAAAAGTGTAGGGCAACGAAACGCCATGTGCCTTTTTGCTTCAGCAGGGTCCCGGAAAAATTGACTCCGATTTCCTTCATCGTGTCTTTAACCGTGCCCTTCATCGTGCCCTCGGCGGAAAACCAGGCTAAATCGCCCCGTGAACCGGCGGAAACCCAGTTGT
>Ga0351899_1004_pt2 | contig 40243 bp, 40 predicted proteins | sample BONcelHT113001C6_FD_206833 | JGI IMG/M metagenome (GOLD analysis project Ga0351899, IMG submission 206833) | Enriched cells from coal bed in the Powder River Basin, Montana, United States - BONCAT cells T11 rep1 HSBNCT.T11.300.1.C6 ... | reverse complement strand
TTCCCGTGGATATGGTTATCACAGCCCTTGGCCAGGCAGCCCAGACCTCTTTTGTTGAAGGGCTTGGCGTGTTATTAGCAAAAAATGGGACCATCGAGGTAGATTCCTCAACAGGGGCAACCAATATTGAGGGAGTATTTGCAGGCGGTGATGTTTACACAGGGCCCGCCTATGTGGTGGATGCCATTGCTGCTGGTCAGAAGGCAGCCAAATCAATAAGTCGCTACCTGAAGGGTGAACCGGTGGTTGCAGTAAACGCGAGAAAGAAACCGGAGAAGCTGTCAGAAGCTGAGGTGGCTGACCTGACAGTGAGATATCCCCGAGCAGAGCGTATCTCTATGGCGGAGGTAAACGTCGAAGAGAGGATAAAAAATTTCGGAGAGGTGGCCATCGGATATAGTCCTGTTGATGCCATGGCCGAGGCATCACGATGCCTCGCCGGACAGATCGAAGGATGTATCCAGTGCGGAGAATGTGAAAGATTGTGTGAAGTAGGTGCTATCGATCATACGATGCAGGATGAGATTGTGGAACTGGAATATGACAGCATAGTCATTGCCCCTGGCTTTGACCTCTACGATCCTACTGAAAAAAGGGAATATGGCTATGGTACGTTGGAAGGGGTTATGACGGGAATCGAGTTCGAACGGTTGTCTTCAGTCACGGGTCCGACAGGGGGCGATATTCTGTTAAAGGGAAAAGTCCCGAAACGATTCTTTTTTATACAATGTGTCGGCTCCAGAGACAGACAAAGTGGAGCGCGGTATTGTTCCAGGGTATGCTGTATGTACACGGCGAAACACGCCAGCATCATAAGGGATAGAATCAAAGACATAGAAATTTATGTGTCCTACATAGATGTAAGAGCTTATGGAAAGGGCTATGAAGAATTCTACAAGAGCACTCAGGAAAATGGTACCTTTTATATACGAGGGATTCCTGGAGAGATAACGAAAACCGAAAACGGCCTGTTAGTAAGGGTTGAGGATATGTTAAGTGGCGAATTACTTGAGATTGAAGTTGACCTTGTTATCCTTGCAACAGGCGTGAGGCCTCGCAAGGGAATCGAAGAACTTTGCACAATCATGTCGCTCGAGAGAGACGAATACGGCTTCATTAGAGCAGACTCTATAAATCCGTCGAGGACGAATGTGGAAGGTATCTTCGTTTGCGGTATGGGCTCAGGACCAAAAGACATTCCCGATACCGTCGCTTCCGGCGGAGAAGCGGCAGCACGGTGCATGGAGTATATAACTGAGTAAAAATGGGCTATAGGTAATGGGCTATGGGCTATAGAATCAATATAAAAAGCGGGACGGGCGGGAAGAGCGCGAAACGCGTGACGTTAACATCTTTCAAACGCGAACCGCGAAACGCGAACCGCGAAACGGGAAGTTCTTCATGAAAACCGGAATCTTTATCTGTCATTGTGGTCACAACATCAAGCACACTGTGGATGTAAAGAAGTTAAGTGAATACTTTAAGAAACTTCCCAATGTGACCGTTTCACAAGATTATGTATTTGTATGCTCAGAGCCTGGTCAGGACATGATCAAGGAGGCAATTGAAAAGGAAGGCCTTGACCGTGTAATCATCGCCTCCTGTACCCCTTCGCTCCATGGAGAGATGTTCAAGGATGTCCTGAAGAAGGCAGATCTCAACCCATTTCTCTTAAGAAGGGTCAGCATCAGAGAACATTGTGCCTGGGTTGGCAATGATGTGGAGATCAACACTGAAAAGGCGAAGAGACTTATATTGGCAGGACTTTATTCCGTAGCTCATCACGTACCCCTCGAGGAGAAGATTGTAGATGTGAAGAAGTCTGCCCTCGTCATAGGCGGTGGTGTATCTGGATTAAGCGCAGCACTGTTTCTTTCGAAAATGGGCATGCAGGTTTACCTCGTTGAAAAAGAAGCGAAACTCGGTGGCCACGTAAGGACCCTCAAGAATGTCTGGCCTGGAGGAAGGGACGGGAAAAGCATTATTGATGAAATGGTTAATGAATTGGAAGGCCGAGAAAACGTTGAAATATTTACCTCAACATCAATTGATGGTTTTGAAGGCTTTTTCGGTAACTATGAAGTGACACTGAATACTCCAGAAGGTCAGAAGAAGGTGATAGCCGGCGGAGCGATTATAGCCATAGGTTTTTCACCGTTTGATCCAAGCATAAAGCCAGAACTGAATTACGGAAAAGATGAAAGAATTATCACAACCCTTGAATTTGAGCACAATGCTGATACTTTACATCTCCCTGAGAAGCCACGAGTTGCTATACTCCATTGCGTCGGATCAAGAGATGAACAGATAGGAAAGGCTTACTGTTCAAGAGTGTGTTGTGTAAATGCTTTGCGGGTAGGGGATGCGCTCAAGAATAAGTACAAGGATTCCTATGTGGAGTCTTTTTACATGGATGTAAGGGCCCATCCCAAGGGTGGGGAAGAATTTTTCGAGGATACCCAAGAGAAGGGTGTTCTTTTCACAAGGGCGAATGTAGCCGAAATAATCCCGACCTCCACAGGTGTTATGATCCGCGGAGAGGATACTCTTTTTGGTGAAACCTTCGAGCGGGACTTTGACCTCGTCGTTTTGTCCATCGGTATGTCTCCGCCCGAGGATAGCAAGCTGATTGCGAATCTCTTAAAAATTACCCTCGATAAAGATCAGTTTTTCTTGGAGGCCCATATTAAGCTCCGACCCTTCGACACAGCGGTGAAGGGGATCTTTATTGCGGGGTCATGCTCAGGGCCCAAGGACGTAGAAGAGTCTATCAACCATGGAAGGGCATCTGCAGTAAAGCTTTTTGGTTTTCTCAACCTTGGATATGCCTATGTGGACCCCTTTATTTCTATTGTTGATCCGAAGAGGTGCAGCGGCTGCAGGATGTGCGAACAGGCATGTGTTGCCAAGGCAATAAAATATGATGAAACCAAGAGGGTTGTCCATGTGGAGGAAGCAGCCTGCATGGGATGTGGCCTCTGTAATGCAACCTGTCCATCATCGGCAATAACCCTCAAAGGGTATATTGACCGGATGATTGATGATGAAATAAGCGCATTTATGGAGGCAATTTAGATGCAGCTCATAGCTCACAGCTGTAAGCAAAGTCAAAATGTTTTCATCGGTTTTTCAACGAGCTAAGACCTATAAGCTATGAGCTACGTTAAGGAGAGGAGATACAATGGCTGAAGAGACAAAGGAAATGAATCCGGAAATAGTCGGTTTTGCGTGTTCATTCTGCACATTTAAGGCGTCAGAAATGGCAGGAAGCCTTAGGTTGAAGTACCCGGAGGGAGTAAAGCTTATCCAGGTGCCGTGTTCGAGCAGGGTTGATCCGGCTTTTGTTATCAAGGCAATCTTTGAAGGGGCTGATGGCGTTTTTGTCGCTGGGTGCCACCCCGGTGACTGCCACTTTATTAAGGGTAATTACTATACTCGTCGAAAAATAGTAGCATTAAAAGAGATGTTCGATGCCTTCTCCATGAAGGATAAACTTCGGCTTTTCTGGGTAAGCGCTGCAGAGGCAAGGCGTTTTATTGACAAGGTGACGACTTTCTATAACGATATAAAGGAAAAGAAAAATGAAAGGGAAAAAGCTTAAGAGCGGCGAGATTGAAAATGCTCTAAACCGGTTCCTGAAGAATGAACAGCATCTGGTCCTTGGATTCAGAAAGGATGAAAGCGGTGTCAGTCAGCAAATATTCAAGGGTAACATAGATAATTATTCTCTTTTAAACCCCGTATTTGGATCGAATGCGGCGTTATACCTTCGTCGATTGTTTTCGAAGGGCTTGAAGGTTATGCTTATGTTGAGGCCTTGTGAAATAAGGGCTTACGTGGAGTTACACAAACTGACCCAGATCGAACGGGAAGATATCATCGCCGTGTCTATTGATTGTCCCGGGACGGTTTCTTCGAAGGAAAAGAAAGATGTTGTACCCACAGAGGCAGGCCAATTAGCTGAATATTTTAAGAATTCTGATTCGATGCGATGGGCTTGCAGCGTTTGCAGCGAAAAAAGAGGGGTTGTCGGAGATGCAGGGATAAGGATTGATAAGGCAAACAATTATTGGATAATTCCCTATACGGAAAAGGGGGAGGCATTGCTGTCTGACATAGAAGGAGAATCTGAAGAGGTTCCCGCAGAGATGCTCACGCCCAAGAACACAAAGATGGACATGTTCCAGGTAGATATGGCAACATTTGAAAAGGATTTCGAAAAGTGTATTATGTGCATGAACTGCAGGGATATGTGCCCTGTTTGCTACTGCATTGATTGCGTCTTTCATGGGGATGAATATATTCCCAAGGGCGATGCTCTTATAAACAAGATTTTCCGGTCTGGATCGACAAAGATGCCTCAAGGAAAAGAGCTTTTCCACCTGATCCGGATGTACCATGTATCCCAGACCTGCGTTGGCTGCGGGGCTTGTGAAGAGGCCTGTCCCCAAGGGATTCCGCTGACCAAGTATTTCAAAGGTGTATCCGAGAGGCTCCAGAGTATATTCTCATACATGTCCGGGCGGAGCTTTGACGAAACCATCCCGTATGTTACGTTCCTCGAGGATGAACTGAAAGATGCAACGGATTGATCGGTGAGGCAGATGGAAAATTGAAGAACGCTCTGAAACCAGGTCTTGATGACTGTTCAGGACAAGTGCAGGGTTTGGAAGATGGAAGAGGGAAGCATAAAAAAAATGAAACAGATAGTGAACGATGAATAAAAAAGATCATGAGAAAGTTTTTGAACATACGGGTTACAAGCGAGAGGATTTTTCTGTTTGCCTGGGTTGTAAGATATGCGCGTCGGTGTGCACGGCAAACGATCTTGCCCTCAACGTAAATCCCCAGGATATTCTTATTTCCCTGTTTATGGGGGAGGAAATAAACGCTGACCATGGCCTTCTCCGGAGCTGTACGAACTGTTACCGGTGCACCTATGCCTGTCCTTGGAATATCAGAATACCTGAGGTGATCAGGGCTGTGCGGGAAAGCCTTGCCATAGAATCAACCTTTGAGAAGGCCTTTAAGGGTTCTCTCAAAATATGGGGAAGGGTTTACGAACCGTATATCTTTCTCAGGGTAGGAACGCTCCTTGTGAAAGAAGGTTATCTGAAGTACATGCCCAAGTGGACAGAGTATATGAGCTTCCACTTACCGCATAAAGTAAAGAAGAATCCATGAAAACAAATTCCAAATTCAAAATTCCAAATCCTAAACAAATTCAAATTGTTCAATTTCAAAATGTTAAGAAAGCTTTTGGATTAAGAATTTCGAGATTGTTTAGAAATTGGTGCTTGGGATTTGACAATTGCGGAGGTATATTCGCTTGAATTACGCATACTACCCAGGATGTTCACTTACTGGATCGGCCAAAAAACTCGATAAGGGGGTCCGGCGGATTTTCACGATGCTTGGCCACACCCTCACAGATATTCCTGATTGGAATTGTTGCGGCGCCTTCGAGTTTGGTGATAGAAGGGACCTGATTAAGCTCTCGGGAGACAACCTAAGAAAGGCTAGGGGCATTGCATCCGAAGTTATTGCGCCCTGTCCTGCATGCTCGAGGAACCTCAAAGAGGCAAACGATGATGAAAAGCTCAGGGTTTACAACCCCCTTGATCTTTTCAATAAGGATTTTCTCTCAAAGCTCGTGATGAAGAGGGATTTGAAGGGACAGGTATTTACGCCTTATTACGGGTGCGTACTTTTTCGTCCGAAAGAGACGGCAATCCCCAACGGCAACGTCATGGAAGATTTCGTTACAGCCCTCGGGGCCGATGTTGCCGGTGAAAAGATGAAAGACAGGTGTTGTGGTGGAGCCCAGTTCTTTATCAACAAAGGGACCACGGAGAAGCTGTCCCGAATGATACTGGACCAATCAAAGGGCACAATTGTCGTTTTTTGTCCCCTTTGCCAAATGGCCCTTAAGACATTTTCAACAAAGGAGAAAATTGTCTATTTTTCGGATCTTATCCTCTATGTAACAGGAGAAGAGAACAAACTATGAAGATTTTGGTCATCGGTGGTGGCATAAGCGGTATTTCTGCTGCAAAAGTTGCCCTTGGGGAAAAACATGATGTGACAATTCTGGAATCTACCCCTGAACCGGGCGGACTCATGGCACGTATAGCAAACTGCAGGGTAGGGTTCAAAACCTTTTTTGATGAAATACGTGATAACGAGCAGCTTTCCGTTATCCGTGATGCAAAGATTACGAAAGTAGATAGAGAAGATAAGACTTTTACTGTAACCCTTGAAGACGGACGATCACTGACTGCGGATAGGGTAATCATCGCTACGGGTTTGACACCCTATGACCCGGTCGAATATAAGGGCAAGAGGGTTCTCACGAGTCTAGAGTACGATGCTGTCATCGACCAGCGGCAAGGTGAGCTCCCCCCTGATTTTAACAAGATCGGTTTTTTTCTCTGTGTGGGATCCCGTTCGAAGGATTACCCTCTTTGTTCTTCGGTCTGCTGTTCGTATACGTTGCGTGAGGTCAAGTGGACACTCCAGAGGGCAAAACCGGAAATCACTGTCTTCTATAACGATCTCAGGTTCTTCGGCCAGGAGTTTTACATGGAAAAGGCTTACCGGGATGCGGGGGTGAAATTTATCAGGGCCAACTCACGGTATTTTGAAGAAGATGAGCACGGCGTTACTGTGCGGTACTATGTGGGCGGTCAACTAAAAGAAGAGCGCTTCAACTATGTTGTTCTTGCCATCGGGCTTCGCCCCAATCCACAACTCGCTGAATTGAGCAAATTGTTCGGTTTTTCGCTGAACAAATACGGATTTGTCAATGAAAAGGGACCACTCCAGACGGATGTGGATGGCATTTATGTCTCGGGCGGTGCTCTTGAGCCAATGAATATTAAGGATTCCATTCTCACGGGTTTTGGCGCAGGGCTTCTCGCTGTCAAAGGGCCTGAAATTCTTACAAGGGCAGACAAACAGGACGAGCGGCTTTACCGTGAAGAGGAGCCGGAATTTGCCCTTTCAGACGGCAATTTGGCTACCTATCTCTTTTATCTGGGGACAGAAGACTATACTTCGGGAATGTTCTATGAGTATATCTCCTCGAAATTCATTGAAACAGCAAGAGAATTGAAAAAGGCTGGGAAGGTAGTTTATGTGGTAACGCAAAATATGGTTACCCCTTCATATGCCGAGCTTAGCTATGAAGAAGCAAGACGGGAAGGTATTGTTTTTGTCCACCTTGAGGAGGGCGAAGCAGTTGTTTTTAACGGAGATCACGTTCGCATCAAAAGAGAGGGACGCGAACTCATCTTCAATGCAGACTCGATCATTCGCTTTGATGACTATGCTGATACCTTCAAAGACAGGGAATTTCTCTCCCTCTACCGGTCTGAGCCTCAACTCAGGTGGTCGCCCACGAAGTGGGGCAGGAAGAAGTACCACGCAGGATTCATCAGGCATCCGAGAGAAAAGAGATGGGAGAGAAGGGAACTCCTCGGCGCCTTAGGCGAGATGATCCTCGATCACGAAGAGGATAGAATACTCCCCCAGCTCAACGAAGAACGCTGTAGCGGCTGTGGTTCATGCAAAGACGCGTGCCCGGCAAGCGCAATCGAGATGCTTATCAGGGAGAAACAGATCGCTATCTTCGGGCCCATGACTTCAGCAGGTGTACCCATCGCCCACGTGAAGGAAGACACCTGCATAGGCTGCGGGCTTTGCGCATCCACCTGCCCATCGGATGTAATCAGCCACTCAAAAGTTTGATGATGTGAAGATGAGTGGGGAGTATCTATGTCGGCCATTCCCCGCAAGCGCGCTCCCTCTGCTCCAGCGGCTTCGCTCACTCGCGTTCAACTTCGGACATGTTTCTGGGGCTTGCGTCGCCCCCTCGGTAAGCAAAGCTCACCGAGCCTCCCCTTCTCGCCCACTGTGTGGGCTGACGCAGTAACTTTTGCGTGCGCAAAAGACCGAGCTTCCTCGTTTCTCGACGGTTTGCTTAGAGAAAGCCCGACACCGATGCTCTCATGATTTAGCTTGAATAACACTAAAGGTGAAGCATTATATGGTTGTCATTGCGAGGAGCGTAAGCGACGTGGCAATCTATAAAATACTTGCAATTATAAAAAAGAATTGAGAAAATAACACATTCATTTCATCGGCTTAGGTCAGAAAGACGCATAATGCGCAATATGTGCAACGGGGAGGGCACAATGGCCTATCGATTTATAGAATATAGATCTCCAAATAAACAACAGAAAATATTCCTGAAAACCTATTCAGCGACTTGGATTCAAGCAGTAACTGTTGAGTCTTTAAAGATTAAAATATACAAAAAACGAAGTTCGCTTTTGCTGGTATTATGAAAGAAAAACGAACTATCTAATGAAAGGGATGATTAAAGGCTATATATATTCAATATTTTTCACTGTTGTAATTTTGGCAATAGCAGGTTGGCATTGAAAAGGCTGGAATTACGAACTTCGTATATTAATTGTTGTGCATGATATAGACGATTATGACTAACGGGAAAACCGATATGAAGCTCACCCAAAAGTTGTTATTGAAAGGTCTTGGCCTTCTCGTTTTCGGATTGCCGCTTGTCGTATTGATGGGATGCGCCTCCGTCTCAAGGGAAGAAGTGAGGAGAGAAGCATGCATCGATGATCCTCAGTCCCCCTGGAAAATAAGGCATGGAAGTATCGGCGGAGCGCTGGAAACAGACTATTTAACCCATGATACGATGACTATCTGGATATCAGTTCTCAACCAAACGGAGGGTGCATCTTTTAAGGTCCTGACGGAATTTAAAGATGTCGGTGAAAACATAACGTACAGTCCGTCGCATATTACCGTAAAACTGGGTGGTGGGGAAGTTCTGAGAGGAAAAGGGCTCTCATGCGTTGACGCTAAGGAAACCGGGCAACAACGTATACCACCAGAGACCATTCCCGTAAGTAAGGGGGCCTGTTATTATCTCGTGCTTGATCGACCTTCGCCACCCATAGAGGATGAGGTTGTTGTGTATATGAATGACTCGTTGAGGCAGAATGGCAATAAAATAGACGTTCCGCCCATATCGTTTCGCAAGACAGTTGAGCGTAAGGGCCGGTTAGGATTATTCCAATAACTTGGCTCGGCCCGATATGGAAGCAATGAAACGATTGCAAGACTGCACAACGAGGCGGTGCACCGGATCGGAGCAAAATGCCGCTCCTCCCGGTGACCTCGTTGTTATGCGCAGACCGGAATAGAGGCAGTCTATGAATGATGATGTGTTGACTGATATTGTTCAACAGGCTTTTGCACTGATAGAAGCGGACCGTAAGGTAGTGAAAGCTGTCGTCGAAAGTCAGCTTGAGGATTTCCCCAAATACCTTGCAGAATTCCGAGATAGCAAACTCAAGGTACTCAAGAGCTTGGGTCAGTATGGAGTTATTGATGGTGTAAGCAATGAGGCGAAGGAAGTACTCCGAAGAGCACAACGAAAGTTTCCATCGGACCATATCTGGGAACAGTTCTCAGAAGAACCCGGCGATGAAGCCTTTTTCTACACACTATCTGAGGCTGAAATAAGCGACCTCGGTTCTGACCTCCTCTATTCCTGGATCAGTCACTACGAATACGTTCGCGACATCTTCAAGGTGAATTCAATCATTCTTCAAACCTCAATTCCTAAGGAGTTGGCCACATACGTGAGGGAGGCGCGCGATTGCTTCGCTTTTCAGCAGCATAATGCGGTTGTCTCAATGTGCCGAACCATTCTGGAAGCTGCTGCCAAAGACCTTTGTGAGAAACAAGGCTTCTTCATGCCTCACGGCGAGAACGTGATAACAATAAATCCCAAAGTCTTCAACCAACTGATCAGCGCTGTTTCAAGAGGAGCCCTCAAACAGCGTGCGGTGGGAATCTATTACAGTGACGGGTGTCCCGTCGTGCACGGAGATCGGTCTATTAACGCTGATGAGGCTCTCCGTGTCCTTAGAGAAACATTGAATGTCGTTCAAGAACTATATACTTCGCATGAAACGAGAATGGTAACACGGAAAAAAGAGGCGGGAAAAGAGCCCGCATAACCCGGCAATGCAGCCAACTCCTTACAGTCGTGGCTGATCATGGCGTTGGAACCAGATGGGAAGACTGAAAGTAAAAAAAGCGGTTTTGGTAATTAGCCTCGTCTTAGCGGGCTACATAGGTGGCGTAGTTATGAGCGAACTTCTATCGCGTTCTGCTCGGCGTGCCCATCGTGAGATGCTTCAAGGTCTTTTTATTAGCACTGAGTATAAGCGTGCAGATATAGCACTAAAAGAAAAAGATGATTTGCAGGCCATGGTACATCTGTGGAATCTAGTAGAAGCCCAACGGCTTGATAACCCCCGGTTTTTCAATGACCCCGTCGCTACAGGATTAGACAACGTGACCTACGCTATTTTGCGTCAGACGAACGACCTACTTCGGAAGACAACTCCTATCAAACGAGGTCAGGAGCAATTACCTCTTGGAGTTGCTCATGGAGATCTGGCAGCTATTCTGGATCGTCTCGGTTACAAAGACCCTGCAAATACTCATTACCGTATTGCATCCCAACTCCTCAATATGACCGAAGACAAGGTGCGGGAATTCTTCAGAGGGGCAATCGAGAAACGCAGGGCAGGAATCAGCTTATCAGAAAATACTGGGCGTGTCAGAGAAGATGTTCCGGAAGGAACACAGAAATGAGAGTTGTTCCAACCAATGCGTGCACCCGATCGCCGACAAGGCCGGCTCCGGGTGACGCTGTTGTTATGAAGGAACAGAAACAAAAATCCATGCGGAACGGAAGATGAAGCCGACATTATCCCTGATTATTATCGGTGCCCTGCTGTTATCAGGATGTCTCCACGACATCCCGCCTATCGGAGAGTACACCGAAAACAAAATAGGTCATCCCATCGAGAAACAGAAGATGCGTGTCGCCGATCCCGGTTCCTATGCTTCGAGAATTGGCTGGCAAGAGAAGACCTACAAACTCGATAATGGCAACTGGGTGTACGTCGAACCGGACAGCAAGAATTGTTTTATTCATTGGGAGGTAAATCCAGAAGGAACAATAATCGGGTATAAGCTCGACGGCAATTGCCGTTGACTTTAAGCATGAAGGAAAAGAGGCTTTATAACCAGACATTGGAGCCAATCGCCGACAAGTCGGCTCTGGCTCAATTCTTTGTTCGATTGAGAAAATGAAGAAAATCACTTTCGCTCTATTATTGGTTTGTTTGATGGTTCCTCTGCTGGGATCGTGTTCCTTTCATCAGCCTTTCCCCGCCGAATGGAAACCGCCGGAGTCCTCCAACACGGCATGCCCTAATATTGATGGTAAATACTTGAATGAGGGTGAGGGCAAAGACCCTCAATACAAACCAACGCTGGCGTGGTATTTGTTTCGGCAGTCGGCACCTTGGAAAGAGACGACCCATGTTTCTTTCACACGAAAGACTGACGCGTCAGTAGAGGTGATTCTTTGGAATGGCAACAAGAAGCTCTTTCAACGAGACCTAAGGACAGATGAGAAGGAAGTTTCCTGCCAAGAAGGGTTTTTGAAAATCAACACAAGAGAATACGTAAGCGACGGAGGAGCCCTCGGCAAAGAATGGAGCGTTATAGGTTTAGCCAGATCACAAGACTATTTGGTTGTGAGAAACGAGAGTGGGGCCGTTGGGCTGTTCTTTCTTTTTCCCGTAGCAGGAACGGCCACCGATTGGTATCGATTCAGAGCCATAGGAGAGTGAAATCGAACGAGTCGTTCCACCGGATCGGCGAGGAAAGGCGCTCGCCTCCCGGTGAACTTGTTGTTGGGGAACATGAATGATGCATAGAGCCGGATACTTCAATGACGCTCCTATACTGACCCCAGAGGATGACCGTTTCGATATTGACCCGTTCGCACAAGCCCTTGCCAAAAGCTTTAGGGACATTGAATCGCCCATAGGTGCCACAATCGCCATCAATGGTCCTTGGGGCTCAGGCAAAAGCAGCGCAGTGAATCTCATTCGCTATCATCTCAAAGATGATGTCGGGTCAGGGAAACTAGAGATCGTCGATTTCAGCTGCTGGTGGTTTCGCGGCGAGGAAGCGCTGACTCTGGCTTTTTTGCAGACGCTGAATGCATCTTTACGAAAAAGCTTAGGCGACAAAGCCAAGGAGTTGATCCCTCGCCTTGGAAAAACACTGCTTCAGGCAGGACCTGTGGTCGGCCCAGCCATCAATCTGGCTACAGCAGGTATCTGGGGAACGCTTACAGCTGGATCAATGACCTTTGCAAAAAGGTTCTTCTCAGAAGGCGAGAGTGTCGAGAAACTTTTTCAAAGACTCTCAAAAGCTCTGGACGAACAAGATAGAAGATTTCTTGTCCTTATCGATGATATTGACCGTTTGGCACCTAACGAAGCTCTTCTGGTATTCCGATTAGTAAAATCTGTCGGGCGATTGCCAAACGTCATGTATCTCTTGGTCTTTGATCGCGAACTTGCAGAAAAGGCCGTTACAGAAATGTATCCGTCAGAGGGACCACATTTCCTAGAAAAAATCATTCAGGCCAGTTTTGAGCTACCCCTCCCTGCGCGTGATGATCTGAATACCGCGGCCTTGTCCCAAATTGAGGCCTTCTGTGGCCCTCCAAGCGACAGAAACCAACTGCTTCGTTTTATGAATCTGTTCTACGATGCGATCTCACCATATCTCAATACCCCGCGCGATTTGACGCGACTATACAACGCAATGGCTGTCAGTTGGCCAGCGGTCGCCAAAGAGGTCGATGTTGGAGACTACGTGGCCCTGGAAATCATGAGGCTATTTGAACCCTCACTGTACAACGCCATTCGCATAAACAAGGCTAAGGTCTGTGGTGTTAGGCCCGGATACGGGAGAGAAGAAGACCCAAAGCAGGCAATCGAAGGGTTTCTTCAGTTCGTCCCCGAGAAACGCCGCGAAAATGCGCGAATAGCCCTAATGAGATTGTTTCCTCGATTTGAGAACGTCGGGTATTCGGATAGCTTCATCGAATCATGGGAGGCTCAACGGCGCGCCTGTACTGACAAGCACTTTGACACCTACTTCCGGATGGGAATCGGGGATGAAACGATTTCCATGGCCGAGGTCGATGAGTTCATTGAAAATGCTGGCGTCCCAGAGTATGTCAAACAGGCTTTTCGCAAGGCACTGGATTCAATTCGAAAGAACGGCAAATCGAAAGTGCCGCTGCTATTTGACGAGATTAACGTCCATGCGTCGCGAATCGACAAATCCAAGTTTCAACTTCTCATTTCAGCCATATTCGAGATTGCTGACGATATACACAGGGATGAAGACCGTGAGCGCGGCGGTTACTCATTTGGTGATAACCACTTACGAATCCACTGGCTGATCAGAAAGCTCACTTTCGATAGATGTGATCTGGATGAGCGGAGCACAATGTTTCTGGCTGCATGCCAGAATGCGCAGGTCGGATGGCTTACCGATTTTACCAGTTCGGCAGTCGCGGACCACTTTCCACGAGAAGGTAGAGAGGCAGAGCCTACTGAGAAGTGTCTTGTCACGAAAGACCATCTTACCGAGTTGAAAGCGCTGTGCGTCAAGACTATAAACTTCGCAGCAGCAACTGGTGAGCTGCTCTTTCATTCACAGCTACCCTCTATTCTGTTCCGTTGGAGGGAGTTCTCTGAGGACGATGGTTCCGAAGTGAGGGCTTGGACCAGCAATCAACTCAAGATCGACAAATCCGTCTCCGTCTTTGCTCGCGCGTTCACTGGTGAAAGCTGGTCTCAGGGCATGGGTATGGTCGGGTTAGGTGATCGAGTTGCCATGCGCAATATCCGAGCTTCAGTGAGCGGTCTCGAACATATTATCGATGTCGGCGAATTTAGGAGGCGTCTTGAAGAGGTAGAAAGTAGTGAGGCTCTCGACGAACAGCAAAAGGAAGCCGTGTCGGTTTTCCTTGATGCGTGGCGCAAACAAGAAGAAGGGGAAGATCGGTATGGTCGTGGGGATTGACACAATCGTTCGACCCCAACAACCGCATGAACCGGATCGCGGCCCTGTCGGGCCACTCCCGGTTATGCAGGCATTGGGCGCTAAAGGAATAAGTAGGTCTAATGGAGGAATGTTGATATGTCCTATTCCGTTAATGAAAGGAGCATCTATATTTGATGACATTTATATTGTTGTTGCTGTGGTTGTTGCTGGGATGTTCTACAGTAACACCACATGAGAATTTTAAAGATCATATAAATGGAGAAATAGGCAGGAGTATAGACAATGCTCCTTACTATTCATTCCGGGCTGAAAAAGAAATAATCAATTCAAAGTTACTGCCAAACGGCAACATAGAAAAAGAGTATAAATATCTTAGGTCGTGCCGATACTTTTTTGAAATCAACCCTAAAACTCGCATAATAGTAGGTGCACGTTTTGAAGGGAAAGAAAGTGATTGCGTAGTTGCTGCTTGAAATCCTTTGCTGCTCTGGCTACCTTCTTTAGTCGGGAAAGGATCGGGCCAGTCTCGGGGAGAGGGAGGGGCCGGCCCTTGACAAAGTACAGGAAGACGAGGGGCGAGGCATTGCCCAACAAGGCAATCCAGCGGACGTCCTTTGGCCGCCGCTGATTTCGGTGTTAGCGATTGGAGACAATGATCACGATATATCTCGATCACAACGTTATAGACGGCTTTGACAAAGGAGAGACGGCATATCTTGATTCCTTGTTTCCCGACAAAGGAGTTCTGCCAATCATATCCTTGGCGTCGATTGACGAAATCTTCAGGGGTGGCGATGAGGCGAGATCAAGGAGGAATATCGAGTCCCTGAAAAGATTAGGGGTCCGGTACATTCATTCGGGTCCCGACGAATCGCTTATGTCAATAAGTGAGTTGGACTACGAGGACATGCATGAGAAATGGGCCAAAATGCAATCGGAAGTAGGACCGCTAAACGACTCCCACTTTCAATTCATCAGCACCTTGTCCCGCGGCAATACGCCGGAAACAATCGAAGACATAGATCAAGCCGTAGAAGATCAGGTTGCATGGATCAAGAATAATTATGATAAGTTTCCAAGCGCACAATCACAAATGGGCAAAGTCCTACAGGAGCCGCAGGAATACAAGGAACTCTCCAAGCAACTCCTTCACCTGAAAGCACTGCTTCCCTTCACGCCGAAGGAGATCAACAATATCCCGGAAAAGTCCGTCTTCTGGACCTGTGTCGGTAAGCTCAAGAGTTCCAGCAATTCAAACCTCCAGCTTATCGGCGAGTTTATTGATAACGAAATCAAGAGTGCCAAGACGATTGATGATCAATTCACCATTGTCTTCCTTTGGCTCAATCTCTTCGGGTACTATCCCGATGACCTGACCCAAAAGGACAAAGTAAGATCGAATTTTTCAGACGGCACTCACGCCACATACGCCATTGCTTGTGACGGCCTGCTTACGTTGGACAAAAGATTTGCCAAGAGGGCTGCCGCCGCCATGGGTGCGCTGGAATTGAAAACTGAAGTAGGTACTGACGCTAACGAGCTGCTGCACCGGATCGCGGCCCTGTCGGGCCACTCCCGGTGAGCCGCGTGTTCGGTGGGCTGAGAAAATTGCAAAAGGAAATGGTCGGAGGAACTATGGAACATCAATACTATGACCTTCATCAACTTCGAGGTGGCGAAGTCGTTGAAGTCCAACTGGCCAACGCTGCAAACGTTCGGTTAATGGATAGTTCAAATTACTCCAGCTACAAACGTGGCGGACGACATCGATACATCGGTGGCTATGTTAAGCAATCACCATACAGAATGACGGTTCCAAACTCTGGACATTGGTATGTTGCCATTGATCTTGGTGGCCATGCAGGGACAATAAGGTCATCAGTTAGGGTCCTGCCTGGAACTCTGCCCGCCGCAAGAAATGCGCCACTTTCTACGGTGCCGTCATTGCGACTGGATCGATCTGGAATCCCCGAAGAAGAAAACACCGTTCGCGAGTATGACGTGTTTGTTTCACATGCTTCCGAAGACAAAGAGCCGGTTGCCAGACCTTTAGCGGAGAGATTACGTGAACTCGGATTAAGGGTCTGGTTTGATGAGTTTGAATTGAAAATTGGAGATAGCCTAAGGAGAAAAATTGACAAAGGCCTTGCCAACAGCAAGTTTGGCGTTGTTATCCTGTCTAAGTCATTCATCAAAAAAGGTTGGGCGAACTATGAACTTGACGGAATAATAACCAAGTCAGTGTCAGGGCAGCAAGTTGTTTTACCAATTTGGCATGACATAACAAAACAAGAAGTGATTAATTACAGTCCATCGCTTGCTGATAAACTTGCAAGAAATACAGCGATTAGTACAATTGAAGAGATTGCAAAAGAAATTAATGATGTCGTCAGTTCATAATTCAATGAACACATGCATAATGAGCCTCAATCAAGAACTTGGTTCCACCGAACAACGGCATTAAGAGCGACGGCAAAAAAGCCGCCGCGCCTTATACCGCACGGTATGCTACTTAATAAAGAAGGAGGAGGGGAATGAAATGTTTAAAAGTCTCGTATTGATCGCTTTGGGTTTTGCTTTATTTGCTGGTTGTGCTTCAGTGCCAATGGAAGGTATTGAAAGAACCGCGGCAGCACAAAAATTCAACCCTCCATCAGAAGGAAGTTCTGGACTGTACATCTATCGTTCTGGTAGTTTTGGCGGGGCTTTAAAGAAAGATGTATGGGTTGATGGGAAATGCATCGGAGAAACTGCACCGAATATCTTCTTCTATGAAGAAGTTGAAGGTGATAAAGAGCATAAAATTTCCACAGAATCTGAATTCTCCCCTAATGACCTGCTAATTAAAGCTAAAAGCGGGATGCTTTACTTTATTCGTCAATATATAAAGATGGGAGTATTTGTTGGTGGTGCTGGCTTAGAACTTGTTGATAAGGAGGAAGGTAAAAAAACTGTGAGCGACTTAAAGATGGCAACAAAAGGCACGTGTAGCAAATAGCATAACAATTCGATCAACCGGATCTCGGCCCTGTAGGGCCGCTCCCGGTGAACTTTGTCGTTGGCACCAAAAACTGGACATCATCGATAGAAAATGAGGTATACTTTTAAATAGAGGTGAATTCATGAGGATTAAAGTCATATTAGAACCGAGCGAAGAAGGTGGTTATACTGTCGTAGTTCCTTCATTGCCTGGATGCATAAGCGAGGGGAACAACAAAGAGGAGGCGCTCAAGAACATTAAGGAGGCTGTTGAGCTATACTTGGAACCAGTTGACGACGATGAGATTTTTCCTGCAAATTCCGAAATCATTGAATTGGCTGTATGAGCGTTGTTCCAAGTTTATCCTACGATCTGGTTATTAGAGCGCTTCAAAGAGACGGATGGATTGTCGTAAGACAAAAAGGGAGCCACATTCGACTACAAAAGCGTACCACAACAGAGACCCTCAAACTGACCGTTCCCGCCCACAGGCCTATCAAAAAAGGCACCCTTTCACATATCCTAAAGCAAGCAAGATTGACTACCGAGGAATTCGACAAGTTAGTATAAATGAGCCAACAATTACATGCAGCGGATCGCGTCCCTGTCGGGCCGCTCCCGCTGATTTCGTCGTTGAGCCTGGGGGCCTTGAGGGACGCTCATTGAATTATCAAATTCTAACCGCGAGTAGATTCCCACGGGCAAGCCCCTGGCACTAAAACATACACGCTAAGTGCGAATAACAAACGCATTCACCCACGCTTAAAATCATGGTCCTCTGCGTGGCTTGCGTCTTTTAGTGGGAATCCATATGCGAGCACGGCGAGCATGAAGGGGAGACTCTGACGGCTTTGCAGGCAGAGGGGGCGACGCAAGCCCCGGTAATAGATATGGGGACCCGAAATGAAAGAAGTAGATCACCCAACTATCGCATGCACCAGATGGCGTACTTCCCCAATAAAGTGGACACCCTCAACTAACAATCGGCACCGTACAAGACAAATACAATATGCATCATGGAACAGTATGATTGAGGGGAGGGGGAAGGGTGCTTCTGCTACTTTCTCAAGAGCATGGCGCCGCTTGAGTATCCGCCACCAAAAACTGTGATTACAATCAGCTCGTCTTTCTTAAACCTTTCCCAGTTTTGTGAAAGACCGATCATTGTACTTGCACAGCCTGTATTGCCGGTATCTTCAATATTCATGATCAACTCCCCGTTTCGTAATTCAAGGCCCTCTGCCACCTGTGCGATAATCCTTGAATTGGCTTGATGGGGAATAAGATGATTGATCTTATCCAATGTCAAGTGGTTTTTTTTCAGGATGTTCTTGACTTCCGAAATCATGTATTTGCTTGCATTGACAAAGACGTCTTTGCCGAACGGCATCTTGAGACCCCCCTCGTTGGGTCTTAAACAAACCCCTTCGGTGCCCTTGCCAATATGGCCGAGTCCCGTTGTGTTAAGATCAAGAATCTTTATATCATCATCGGAAGTCTTCTCTTTTGAAATAAAAATAGCCCCGGCACCGTCGCCCCATAAATGGCCTGATTGCGCATCCATATCATCACTGTATGCGGTGTTGTGCTCTGAAGAAACAACAAGGGCTCTTTTTGATTTGTTTGTGGCGAAATATCCTTCAACAATCTCTACGGCATTCAAGAATGAGGAACATGCTGACGAAATGGAAATGACCCTAGCCTTGGCAATATCAAAAAAGCGTTGCACTGCGTGGGCGAGGGTTCCCACGGTATCATACGGCGTGTATGTGGCACCGACAATGAGATCGACATCCGTTATTGGATAAGAAAGCCGATCGATTGCAGCCTGTACTGCTTCTATGGCCATTGTGTTTGTGTTCTCGTCTGTGTTTGCCTTTGCACGAGACCGGATTCCAGATCGCTTAAAAATCCATTCGTCAGATAGACCTACCAGTCTTGTATAGTATTCGTTAAAAACGGTTGTCACAGGTATGTAATGCGAGGCGGTTGATATATACATGGATTGTTTACATTCCTTAGTATCTTTTTTGCTTAATGCTTATTCATGGTATCCACAGTTTTCTTAACGCCAAAGGTGCCATTAAGGAGCATCAGAATCATTTCTGAGTTTCAGTATCGATGAAAGCGCCCACCTTATTTCACGTTAAGCTATTTTGTGTATGAGATCGCGCCGGTAATATGCAGAGGCATCTTTGATAGCAAATTGTTAACAGTATAAAGTATAACGGTGAGGCTCGTTTGAGTCAAGAAAATTCGATCAACCAGAATACCTCAGAGACTATTACTGCTTGTTTTCTTGTTTCTGCCGATATATTCCGAGAACAACAGATTACTTCAACAGTTCTATACCAATAATAGTTTTTTCAACCTCTTTGGTTCCCTCATAAATCTCTACAATCTTTGCATCCCGATAAAATCTCTGGATGTCATACTCAGCAATATATCCATAACCACCGTGGAGCTGCAATGCTTGATTAGCGACATAGACAGCGGTATCTCCTGCAAACCATTTTGCCATGGAGATAAGTGATGGATCGAGCTTCCCATGATCGAGAAGATATGCCGACCTCCAGTAAAGGCTTCGTGCTGCCTGTATTCTCGTTGCCATTTCAGCGATTATGAACTGAACCCCCTGCAACTGGGAAAGGGTGCCACGAAAGGCCTTTCTCTTTTTTACATGGGATATGGCCATCTCAAGGGCTCCCTGGGCGACTCCTACGCCTTGGGCTGCCACGTGGTTTCTTGTTTTATTAAAGAAATCCATGAGTTGGTAAAATCCCTTCTTTTCCTGGCCAATGAGGTTCTCTGTTGGGACTTCCACGTTATTCAGGTTTACCTCTGCGGTATTTGAAGCCCTGATCCCAAGCTTGCCATGTATTTTGGTAGCCTCGTAACCAGGGGTGGATGTCTCTACCAATATGACGCTAAAACGCTTGTGGATATCATTTTCTTCAGGATGGGTGAGGGCGTAAATGAGCATGTAGTCAGCAAGGCATCCGTTCGTAATGAACATTTTTGAACCATTGATGATATATTTATCCCCTATTTTCTCGGCTTTTGTTTTAATCATTGTTACATCACTGCCCGCATCAGGCTCGGTGATTCCGAAGCCAATAATAGCATTCCCGCTTACCAGGGGAGGAAGGTATTTTTTCTTTTGTTCTTCAGTGCCAAAGGCCTGGACCATTTCAGATCCAAAGGTGCATGAAAGGATTGCCTGTCCGCACCCCGGGTCAACTCTCCAGAATTCTTCTGATATGAGGGAGTGCTCAAGAAAACCGAGGCCTGCGCCTTCGTACTCTTCTTTGATGAAGGTGCCGACAAAGCCGTTTTCACAGGCCTTTTTCCACAGGGTCTGATCGAACTCCTCCTTTTCGTCGAACTCCTTCGCGCGATCTTTGAATTCGCCTTCAGCAAACTCCCTGGCTGCCTTCCTGATATCAACCTGTTCGGCTGTTAGTTCCATGTCTGTCTCTCCGCTACCTTATGGAGGTTAAGTCCTTCATCGTGTAATTCCCTGAGCCGGGTCTTCTCCTGAAAAAAACCATGGGGGCATGATTGTGAAGTGCGACCCGGCTCAAATGTTCAGACGTCAATGCCGTCTTTGGGGGCTTATCTTGTGTGTTACTCGGTCTCTTCGTGACGTTTGCGTTCCTCTCTCCTCATTTCTCTTCTGAGCAGTTTACCAACCTTTGATTTGGGGAGCATATCTCTGAACTCTATGTACTGGGGGATTTTGTAAGATGCCAGATGGTCTCGACACCAGTGGATAAGATCGTAACCTGTTACCCCTTTCACATCTTGTTTCAACACAACAAAGGCCTTTATTCTCTCTCCGACCTTTTCATCAGGAACCCCCACAGCACATGCTGCCAATACAGCAGGATGCTCCTGAAGAGCTGCTTCAATCTCTGAAGATGACACCCTGTATCCTTTATGTTTAATAGTGTCTGCTGTTCTGTCTACAAAATAGTAGAAGTCTTTTTCATCCTTTTTTATCACATCGCCGGTTCTGTACCATCTCTGCCCTTCAAGTTCGACAAAGGCCTCTTTTGTTTCCTCTTCTTTGTTCCAATATGCCTCCACCATGTGTTCTGATGAAACAAGAAGCTCACCTGCCTCTCCTACAGGCATTTCCTGCATGGTGGCTTCATCAATAATTTTGACTTTTTTTGTAGAGAGAACCTTGCCGATGCTTCCTGGTGGTATTTCTTCTGTCACGGTAGGCATGGTTACCCCGCCACAGGTCTCTGTCGCCCCATATCCTTCGTAAATCTCTTTACCAAATTTTTCTTTCCACCGTCGCGCTGTTTCATGAGGCAGGACATCACCTCCGCTAAAGCAGTATGCAAGGGATGAAATGTTGTAGAAATCAAGTCTGTCATGTTCGAGAATCATTCTATAGAGGGCTGGGACTCCAAAGAAGGTCTTTGCCTTGTATGTCTGAACATAGTGAAGAAATGCGTCGATGTTAACCTTGGGCATGATAATGACACAATCTCCTGTGATACACAACGGACCGAGACCGAACACCTGGCCCAGTATGTGGAATAGGGGACCGCCCTGTAATACTACATTGTCCGGAGGAGGAGTCAAAGGTGCGCTGACTTGCAGCTGTGCCCTGACCGATTCCAGAAAAAGGTCATGACTAATAGGGACGCCTTTTGGGTTTTTGGTTGTCCCCCCGGTATAGAGCATTTCGAGAGTCTCACTGCCATCAACTTCGGCGCCAGACATTGAAGTCCTCGTCTTCATGAGGTCTTTTAGTTCATAGACTCCCTTGCTCATTTCTATCTTACCCTCAGGTATCCGGTCGAACCCCTTGCCTATAAGCCACTTGTACCGTGGCAAAAAATCTGCCATCCTTGTAACAATGACAGTATCTAGGGCGCCTTCCTCCTTAAGCTCTTTGGCATAACCAAAGTTCGTATCCGCGCATATAATGGTGCGTGTCCCTGAATCACCGGCTATATATCTCAGGTCTCGCGGCGTATAAATAGGGGCGATGGGCACTACGACTGCACCTATCTTTTGGATGGAAAGCCAGCAGATAATCCATTGAGGAGTATTCGGCATGTAAAGGATGATCCTGTCGCCTTGCTTTATACCCAACGATTTGAGACCTGTGGAAAATCTTTCCACATAGGCGAAAAGATCAACATAATACAAAGTCTCTCCCAGGTATCGAACGGCCGGTCTTCCTTTGTACTGGTTTGCCACTTCTTCGAAGGTCTGATATACGTTCATCTTACGCTACACTCCAAAATAGGCTGCCTTTATCTCAGGGTTGTTGTATAGCTCTTCTCCGGTTCCGTGAAGAGTGAGCATGCCATTCTCGAGGACATATCCACGGTCGATAATTGGGAGTACCGGTCGGGCAAACTGTTCACAGATTAAAATCGTAACATCTGCCTCTTTCCTGATTGTCACGATTGATTCAATAAGCTTTACCTGTATAGCAGGGGAGAGGCCAAGGAGCGGCTCATCGAGGAGCATCAGCTTAGGTTTTGCCATAAGCGACATCCCGATGGCAAGCATCTGCTGTTCGCCGCCGCTTAAGAATCCGGCCTTTCTCTTCCTTAATGGCACGAGGGCAGGGAAGATCTGGTAAATGGAGTCGATTTTCTCTTTCATTTCCACTCTTGGCAATAAGTAAGAAGCGATCTTGAGATTTTCCTCTACGTCGCTCTCCACAAAAACCGGATGCCTTTCTCGCGAGAGAACTATTCCCCTTTTTACACGCTCATCAGCCCAGCAATTGGTAATATCCTGTTCAAGAAAAGAGATGGTGCCGAATATGGTTATCCTCTCGCCACCCTTACGTTGTTCCTTGAGCTTCGTGTCAAGCAGGAGTCCGGAAATTGTATTCATCAGCGTAGTTTTGCCCGCACTGTTTGAGCCGATGATTCCGACGATTTCACCTCTATTTACTGAAATAGAGAGCTCGTTAATAGCAATAGCGTTTTCATAAAAGACCATGAGCTTGTCAACGTTTAGCATATTCTCACCCTCTACACCTCCACGCCGAGGTACGCCTTTTTTACCTCTTCATCTTCCAGTATTTCTTTTGGAGGGCCTTCCTTAATCTTCTGGCCATGATTAAGAACGATTACCTTGTCAGCAATTCTGAACAATTCTTTGAGCCTGTGCTCCACCATGATTACGGTCTTGCCATCAAGGAGGATTTTTTCAATAATAGGGATGATGCTTGTGACTTCTGCGATAGAAAGTCCGGAAAAAAGTTCATCGAGAACGAATACCTCACTTTTAAGAGCTAGAAGCCGAGCGAGCTCAAGCCTCTTAAGATATCCGTGAGGCAGTACGCTTGCTGTTTTGTAAGGCACAGAAGAATCGCGTTCGAAGCCGACTTCTTCGAGAACGTCCAGGGCCACTGCATCCTTATCGCCAAATTTTCCCCCTGAAGAGGCCTTCACCCTTGGTGATGCCAGGGGGACAACAATATTCTTATAGGCAGGGAGGTGAAAAAAAGGTTTTACCATCTGAAAAGCCCTGCCCACACCTATGTTCGTAATTCTGTAGGGCGGCAATCCTATCAATTCCTTTCCATTGAAGAGGACACTGCCTTTATCCGGCTTGACAAAACCCGAGACGATGTTGACAAAGGTGGTTTTACCGGACCCGTTGGGGCCGATTATACCGAGGAGTGTGTTCTTCTCCACATTCACGCTCACATCGTCCAGCGCAATAACTCCGCCAAAGGTTTTTGTGATGCCTTTTACCTCAAGAATGTTCATTTATTCATCCTCATATCGCTCTGGGGCTCGCGTCGCCCCCTCTTTTGTTCCGTATATCCGAAGGACGATCGCTTCGCTTGGACGTCAGCTTGTCCTGAAGGCTAAACCGGACTCGCTTGGACGAAATAACATCTATCTTCATATTCGCCTCTCGTCCCAGTCCCGTTTTTGCGGGACGGTCGTCCCTCGTCCCTCGGTCTGTTCGTGTTCCTAGTCTATCTTCACCCATCGTTCCATCTCATTGTATTTTCGTGATGCATAGTGGAAGATGCCCTCGGGCAGCGCCACAACGCAAATGACCAGGATAAATCCGTAGAATACGATTCGCAAGGTGCCGAATTCCCGCAAAAGCTCAGAAAGGGGCACAAGAATACATGCACCGACAAGGGGGCCAGCAAGGGTGCCGATACCTCCGATTGCGGCTGCAGCAATGGGGAGGATAGAGAACTCCATGGCAAATACTGGCATGCCGGTGAACTGATAGGAGTGTGTCATGAAAGCCCCACAGAATGCACAAATGCTACTCCCTATAAACAATGCCTGGGCTTTGAAGGCGTAAATGTTGATACCTGATGCCATAGTGGCCCTGTCGTTGTCTCGTATGCTCACAAAAATAAGTCCGTAATCAGAAGCGATAAACCTTCTGAGCCCGAAGAGTGCTGCCCACATTGCTGCAAGAATCACTGTGATCTCAATCCACACGTTAGGGAAGGGACTTAAACCTGTAATACCTTCAGTGCCTCCAAGCATTTTAGTTGCCTCAACCAGACGCATGAGCATCAGGGGCAGAATGAGAGTTACCATGGCAAAGTAGATTCCCCGGAGTCTTATAACGGGAAGAAGAATCATGGTGGAGAGGAAGCCACCAACTACAGTAGCCACAGGAATAGTAACGTAAACGGGTAGGTGGAGGTAATGGTTGAGGCTACCGGCGGTGTACGATCCTATACCGAAGAAAAGGGCCTGCCCGAGAGAAAGCATCCCACAGCTTGAAAGGAAGTCCCAGGAAACTGCAAGCATGGCAAAGATGCATGTAGTGATAACTACCTTTTTCCAGTATAAGGGCAGGAAATAGGCAAGCAGAGCAATCCCAACGATCGGTATCAATCTCGGAAACAGGAGGTACCACATCTCCTTGTACGATGTGACAGCGTAAATATCATCAGAACGGGCCTTAATGCATCTGTCAATACGCTCCTTGCGATAATTTCCCTTCAAACCCTCTCCTCCAACTCTTTTTGGTGTCCCAGCAGTCCCGAAGGTTTTATTGCCAAAATGATCAGAATGGCAATAAGACTTACGATCATGGTCCAGTGTGCTGAAACATAGGTAGCGGTGATTGTTTGGGCATAACCAATGATGAAACTTGCAAGTATAACCCCGAAGGTGCTTCCAAGGCCTCCCACTATGCAGACAGACAAAGCGCTGATAAGCACATCATAGCCGCTGTCCACTGTAATTGTGCCAAGAGGAAGAATGACAATTGCCGCAAAGGCTCCAAGGGCACAGCCCATACCCATACTCCACCCTGCAATCCTGTCGGGGTTGATCCCCAGTGATAGTGATGTATGTTCTTCCTGGGCTATTCCTCTGAAGGCAAGTCCAACTTTCGTGTAATGGGTAAACAGATAAAGGACAGCGATGAGAAGGATCACAAAGCCAACGATAAAAAGCCGTTGGATATCAACAAAAGCCCCAAGAATCTCGACAGAACCATCCACGAAAACGGGAAGGGAATACTTAAACCCTATAAATCCCACATACCGGAGAAATTCGAGTATAATGATTGAGATACCGAAAGTTGCGATGACCTCTGAGATTACAAGCCCCCGTATCCTTTTGATGATGAACCGGTAAATGAGGGCCCCGAATATCCCGATAAGAACGATTGTGAGGATCGCAGACAGAGCATAGGGAATACTCAACTGGTTAATGAATGTCCAGGTAAGAAAACCCGCAACAACATATATGGCCCCATAGGCGAAATTTGCCACACCCGAGATCCCGAAGGTTAGATTGAACCCAAGGGCCATCAAGGCGAGAACAGTACTGTTGATGAGACCATATACGAGCATAGGAAAACCTCTACTTCATCCAGGAAGGTTTCTGGACTTTGTCTGATGCAATCGACTCAGGCCACACTACAGCCATTTTGCCCTTTTGCCACTGGAAAGTGCATCCTACCGCTGCCTGCTTCGGGTCAGTTCCGAAAATTGTCTGATGGCTCTGATCAAACTTAATCCTGCCGATTGCGCCGACCATATCGGTTGCCTGAATGGCCTCTACAACCTTATCAGGATCGAGAGTACCAGCCTTCTCGATGGCGTTCGCAAGAACATAAACTGCGTCATAGGCAGGAGCAGCGCCATGACCGGACTGGATGTCCTCTTTCCATCTTTTCTGATATGCTTCGGAGAGCTTTACCGTTGGTGGATATGCCTTGATCGGGAAGTAACCGATTTCAAACACAACATTCATAACGCCATCAATATCTTCTCCAAAAGTTTTCCAGGCTTTTGAGCCCATAAGGGGTGAGATGAAGCCAGCCATGAGAGCCGGGACTTTCATGCTCTTCCACTGTTTTACGAGGATGCCGCTTGTAGGCATATCAAAAATGGGCAGGATAACCTGCACACCGGCAGCGCGTGCCTTGAGAAGGCCAGCAGAAAAATCCGTTGCCCCGACAGGAAATTTATCAAAGCCGATAACGGTCCAGCCATTGTCTTTAAACCATTTTTCCATCATTTGGCCTGTTGCTGATGCCCAAAGTACATCCTGGGTTGCAATATAGACCTTGTTATAGCCGAAATCTTTGTTGATAAATTTCATTGTGTTCTGAATGTATCCGGCGAGATACCGGGAATCAAGGCAGTTTCTGAAAGAATATTTGTATTTTTCCTTGTTTGATAGAAGTTTTTCCTGAAATTTAGGTGTCATAGCGATTGTTCCGACATTGATAGTCTTGTATTTCGAATAGATATCCATGGCAGCGAGGAGTGCCTCAGAGCGAAAGTTACCGACCACCGACGCAAATATTTTCTTGTCGAGGATCAGTTTTTCGATCCCGAGCAAGGCCTCTGAGGTTGGAACCCCTGGTTCACCATCCCTGATATCCAGAGCCTCAATTTTAAGGAGTCTTTTTTCCTGACCCACCTTAACGCCACCCTTCGCATTAATCTCTTCGACAGCAAGCTGTGCTGCTCTGTGCCCCTCGTAGCCTTCAATTAATTTCAAAGAGGTTGGAACGCCAAGAGAAATATACTGTTGTGCTGCGGATGGAAGTACAAAAAGAACGGTAAGCGCAATGCTGACAAATACAAGAAAAACCCTCTTCATAATAACACCCCCTGTTTAATTGTTTTCAGACGTCTTCCAATGTTACATTTTTTTCACATATGCCCCTTAGCCATAGTCAGTAACGTCATCATTTCAGGATTACGTTAGCAATAAAAATGCCAATACAGGAAATTCAAGCTCACATTGAGTTCAAAGAAAAACAGAAGTCCTGAGATCAATACCACCATGTAACATTGTTTAACAAACTGCATAGAAAATAGTCATTAAAGTGTATTATAATTAGCCAGTGGCCAAATTGAGACACGTCATACGTTTGCCTTTTGTGTACCTTCCATTCAATGTCCAACAAAGGCAGACGGGTTCTGGATAAATTGGATTTAGGATAGATATGTTTGGAATATATCATGCATAGGGTTTGATTTTTGAGTACTCAAGGAATGAAAAAAAAGAGACTTATTTGGGCAGCAAACAGGAGACGCATGAGGGGTGGTGTCCTTCGCAAAGGTTTACCAAGCTCCGAGATTTTATTTGAAAATACAGACGGTGCCATAGGACTTACAGAACGCAGGCAGACTGCAGCGGCAATTCGTGAATCAAAAAATAAATTCAGGGACTTATCTGAAAAATCTCTCGTTGGCGTTTATCTGATTCAAGACAGTCTATTTAAATATGTCAATCCGAAACTTGCCGAGATATTCGGCTACACAACCGATGAGTTGATTGACAGAAGAGGGCCCAGGGATGTGGTGTGGCCCCAGGATTGGCCTTTGGTTGCCGGAAACATACAGCGGAGACTAGTTGGAGAGATAGAATCAATCCAGTATGAATTCCGGGGTATTACGAAGAACCGGGAAGTCAGGTACATCGAGGTGTACGGATCACGGACCAGTTATAAAGGAAGGCCTGCCGTTATTGGCACCCTTGTTGATATTACAAAGAGAACAAGGGCGGAGGAGCTTGTCAAAGATGCGGAGCAAAAATATCGAAGCATATTTGAAAATGCTGTTGAGGGAATCTTCCAGAGTACGCCTGAGGGAAAACTCATTGCCGCTAATCCGGCATTTGCAAAGATGCTGGGGTATGACACGCCGGAAGAGTGCCTCTCGTTAATAACAGATATCGGTTACCAACTCTATAGTGATCCAGGTGTTCGGGAAGAGTTTATACGGCAAGTTGAAAGTAACGGGTTGCTAAAAGGGTTTGAATGCGAGCTGTGCAAAAAAAATGGAGAAAGAATATGGGTTTCGATGAACGCCCGTCGTGTCCATGACACAGGCAAAAGAGTCCTTTATTACGAGGGGACGCTTGAAGACATTACGGAGAAGAGGAAAGTTGAACGTGAGCTGAATCACCTTCATCAGTTCAACACGGCAATTATTGAGAACGCTCCGGTAGCCATTTTTACCATTGATTTAAATGGTAAGTTCATGAGTGTAAATCCGGCCCTTGCTACCCTGTCCGGATTAGGGCTTGAAGTTGAAGAGAAGCTGCTGGGTTTTAACTGGCTAGAGAACCCGTACACAATACGGTGTGGTCTTGCGGAATACATAAGAAAAGGTCTTCAAGGTGAACCTTTTCAGCTCTGGGATTTTGCGTTTATGACGTACAAGGGTGACAGGAATATTTTCATGGATTTTAAAGGCGTTCCTCTCAAAGGAAAGGACGGAGACATCGAGGGACTTCTCTGCATCATTGAAGAAACGACTGAACGGGTGATGACGAGGGCGAAGCTCATGCAGGAGGCGAAGATGTCGGCAATTGGCAGGCTTGCAGCAAGTGTTGCCCATGAACTGAACAACCCCCTTGGGACCTTGGTTGCATATGCAGAGCGCGCGACTAATTACCTAGAATCAATAGGGGAAGATCTTGCAGTGCCGTTGGAATTAGAAAAACTCAGAAGCTACCTGAATATTATTGATGAGGAGGCATTCCGATGCAAGAGGGTGGTATCTGATATCCTCAGCGTTCCTAAAAAAGAGGGAATGGAGATTGTTCAGGTTGATATTGAGCGGCTCCTTGACAGGATTCTTGAACGAATCAGCATTGATAACGCCGGGATTATGATCATAAGGGAAGCAAGTGCTCCCTTGCCAAAGATCCAGGGCGATTCAAGAGTACTCCGACAGGTATTTGTGAATCTTATCAACAATGCTGTTGAAGCGCTCGACGGAAGAATAGATGCACGGCTATGGGTTCGAACCGCATTGAAGGATAATATGGTAATCGTAAACATTGAAGATAATGGGATTGGCATCCCGGAAGCAATTATCGATAAAATTTTTGAACCACTATTTACAACAAAAGAGTCAAAAAAAGGGATTGGTCTTGGATTGTCTCTTTGCAGTGATTTCGTAAAAAGCATGGGGGGCACCGTAAGGGTTGAGAGCAGACCTGGGTTTGGAGCCACCTTTATTGTATCGCTTCCAGTCTCTGTAGAGGGCAACCAAGCAGGAGAGGGTGCGCTATGATTCGGGTATTAATAGTAGATGATGAGACCAGACTTGCCGAGGCTTTTCGGGAACAACTAACCGAGGAAGGAATGAAGGTATTTATTGCTTCTCAGGCACAAGAAGCATTGTCTGTCATGAAACGTGAAAGTATTGATGTGGCAGTTCTCGATATCAAACTTCCGGATATGGATGGAGTTGAGTTGCTCCTTAAGTTGAAACAACTGGAGCCAACGACAGAAGTGATCATGCTTACCGGCTATGCTTCAGTAGCAACGGCAATCAGATCAATGAAATTGGGGGCGTATGATTACCTGACCAAGCCATGCAAATTGACGGAACTCTCGAATGTCATCACAAAAGCCCACGAGAAAAAGATGCTGAAGGTAAAGACCATCGTTCTTGAGGAACATCTCCACAGGATAGGGACACATGATGAATTCATAGGAAAGAGTAAAGAGATGGAGAAAGTCAGAAGCCTTATTTCCATGGTTGCAGGTTCAAACATCCCTGTACTCATTCTCGGTGAAACAGGCACCGGTAAAGAACTCGCAGCCAGAGCCATTCATGACCAAAGTCCCCGGGCGGGTAATCCTTTTGTTGTGGTGAACTCAAGCATTTTTCAGGAGACTATGCTTGAGAGTGAACTCTTTGGATATAAGAAGGGGGCTTTCACGGGTGCAGAGACGGACAAAATGGGTCTCATCGAGATAGCGGATCGAGGCACCTTTTTTATTGATGAGGTTGGTGAGATGGGGGCGAGCATACAGGCAAAGCTCCTGAGGGTGCTTGAAACAGGAGTATTCAGAAAACTCGGAGATACCAAAGAAATTAAGGTAGATGCCAGATTCATATTTGCTACGAATAAAGATCTCAAGGATGCGGTAGAGGAGAAAAAGTTTCGTAAAGATCTGTTTTTTCGTATAAGCTCTTTTATTATTACCCTTCCACCCCTTAGAGATAAAAGGGAAGATATTTCTTTTTTGGTAAGCTATTTCCTCAACAAATTCGCAAAAGGTGGACAAAAAAAGCATTTTTCACGGGAAGCAATGGAAATACTCATAGCATATGATTGGCCCGGCAATGTAAGGGAGCTTTCTAATGTGGTAGAGAGGGCGATCATCGTGAGTAATGACCGTGAAGAGATTCTTGCCAATGATCTCTCTGAAGGTATGTTGAACCCTGTCTCGCGTGTGAAAGAATCAAAAGAACCGCAGTCGTTGGGCAGGGTATTAAGCCTTGTTGAGATGGAATCAGAGTATATTCAAACCGTTTTGCATTCTGTGGGCGGGAACAAGAGTAGGGCAGCACGTCTTTTGGGTATAAGCAGGAAGAATCTCTACGATAAGATTAACGCCTCACATTCTAGCCTCGAACAAAATGCTTGAATGCAGCTAGGGAAAGATTACCGGAATTCTGCTGTTTTGTTCTCCTATTCTGAGCATCATTTATCGAACATAATGAAAATTATGCCATGAATGAATAAAGTATATTCACAATCAGACATTACGTTGTATTGTCTGATTGTGAATATAAAGAGAACTCTTTTAAAGGAGGGCGCAATGAAAGGATTCACGGTAATAATGTTGATTTTATTGCTTATGCTGGGGGTAGCTGGTGTCTCGTATGCGACTCCGAAGATTATCAGGCAGTCTGTAGACTACGCGAGCCAGGGTACAACGTTCAAAGGCTACCTGGCTTTTGATAAAAGCCTTGAGGGTAAACGACCAGGGGTCCTGGTGGTTCATGAATGGTGGGGGCTTAACGAATATGCGAGAAAAAGGGCTCAAATGCTTGCAGAACTTGGTTACATTGCCCTTGCCGTAGATATGTACGGGGACGGCAAGACTGCTATGCATCCTGATGACGCAGGAAAGTTCTCATCTGAACTCATGAAAAATTTCGATGTGGCTAAGACGAGATTTCTGGCTGCTATGGATTTCCTGAAACAACAGCCCATGGTTGATAAGGCAAAAATAGCTGCCATTGGCTATTGCTTTGGGGGTGGTGTGGTCCTGAATATGGCGCGGCAAGGGGCTGATCTGAAAGGAGTTGCAAGTTTTCACGGAAGCCTGGCAGCTATCAGACCTGCAAAAATTGGGATAGTAAAAGCAAAAATCCTTGTTCTTCACGGAGCAGAGGACACGTTTGTCAAACCTGAGCAAATTGAAGGTTTCAAAAAAGAGATGTCAGAAGCAAAAGTTGATTTTCAATTTATCTCCTATCCCGGAGCAGTGCACAGCTTTACCAGTCCTGAGGCAGATGATCTCGGCAAGAAATTCAACATGCCCATTGCCTATAATGCGAATGCCGACAAACAATCCTGGGACGAGTTGAAAATGTTCCTGAATAAGATATTTGAGAAATAATCGAGTTTCTCAACCCGTGGTTATAAGATGAGGATTGAAGAGGAGAGTGACTCGACGATACCCACTCCGCTGTGTCATGTATAGCAGGTGGTAATAAGCACCTCATAGCACGTTATTTGCTTTATGTGTATGATATGATATGGTAGATAGCCCACAAGCACAATGAGCGCAAATCAAAAATAAACGGAGAGGTGGCTGTGACAGAACAAGAGGCTAAATCAAGGTCGTGTCCTCGGGTAATGATCTCGATGTTTATCCGGCCCGGCCCTGGTTGTTGCGGACTTGTGGGCATCAACATGGACGATTTTCAGGATACCTTCAACTGTATTGGGTCGGCATGTGGGATATGGGTGTGGACTGATGAGGGGCATGAAGGATACTGCAAATTAATTAAGGAAGGAGCATGAGGCGAGAAGGAAATCTGTTGCCGGTACTTGCGTCGCCCTCTCCACCACCAAGGCTGTCGGAATCTTCCCTTCTCGCCCAGGAATGGGCTACTAGTTAATCCCTTATCACCTAATCCTTAACTGCTTAACTCTGCCTGACCCCTTATGTCATTAATGGAATATGATCCAATCCAAATCTTGTAATCCATATTATGAGATGACTCCACCATCCTGTCTATTATGATGATAATGGGGAATCGCTTTCAGCACAAATATAGCGGCTGACAGTACAATTAAGAATACGCTGTATCGATAGATTTCTGCGAGAGATACCTTATCGAGAAGAAAACCGATTATAAGCGAGATAGCTCCGATGCCCAGATCATAGGAGAAGAGGTAGGTGGAGTTTGCTGCTCCCCTTTCGGTGGATTTGACCAAATTATTAATAGCGGCCTGGCTTGTGGGCATGAGTATTCCGAAGCCAAACCCGTTAATTACTCCTGCCACAAGAAACTGTGTTGGATTGCACGCATAACCAAGCCAGAGCATTCCGACCGCTGTCAGTGCCAGGCCAGCAAGTATCAGATGAAGAACATGACCTTTGTCAAATAGTCTACCGGCAAACAGACGGGATAGAAAAATAGCTGCAGACAAAAAGACGAAGAACATTGCAACATTGGGAAAATCCTTTTGTGCGGCATAAATGGCCACAAAGATGATTATTGAACCATATACAGCCATAATAAGGAGCATACAAAGAGAAATTGGAAAAGCCTTCTCATGAAAGAGGCTTGGGAGTGAGAATTTTTTTCTGGTTAGTGATTTTGAAGGGGTTTTTGCAAAGAAGGCACCGAGTACCGAGAGAAAAGAAATACCGAGAATCGCAAGAAACATTGCATTAGGCCCATGTTCTTTTAATAACTCCAAACCGAACATGGGACCGATTGTCATACCGATAGGGAAACTTAAGGCAAATATGCCTATGCCCTGACCGATTTGAGCGGGAGGTACAATGTCGGCAACAATTGTCACGCTTGCAGAGCTGGTGATACCGAACATTGCGCCATGGATAAACCGTATCAGGAGCATACCCGAAACGGTGCTGATAAGGGGATAAAAACCATACAAAGCAGTTATCAGGGATAGAGAGATAATAAATACTGCGGACCTATGATAATTATCTACTACGTAACCTGCAATTGGGCGTATAAGGATTACCGAAATGGAAAAGGCTGCTATCACCAGGCCTACACTTCCGTGACTCATCTTCAAATTTTCCAAAAGGTATATGGGTAATGTGGGCAGCAAGGCATAGAATGCCAATGAATTAAACAAACTCGATGCGATAATTGCTATAAATTCTTTTGACCAGAGTTTTTTCTGCATTTATGATCTGGAGGATGATTCTTAAATTCGTCAGGGCAAGACGTCCTCCATTTTTTATCATGGCAGCTTCCTCAAGTCAATGCTTTCAGTTGTCTGGCTGAGCGAGGCAGGATTCAATCATTTTGTTCTGCTCTTGCCCGCATTGCTGGGGAATGCTATATTGATGATAAAAAAACTATACATATGTAAGTGAGGGGATACCATATGAATGATCAGATAGAGAAAATTGCTGAGTTGATTGTTAATGCAAAGAGAATTGTCATATTCGTTGGTGCCGGATTGAGCACAGAATCCGGTATCCCTGATTTTAGAAGCCCAGGGGGCGTGTGGGATAAATATGACCCGGAGGACTTCTATTTTCAGAATTTCCTCTCAAGCGAGTCTTCACGGGAGAAATACTGGCAGATGGCGACAGAGATGTATGATTCCATGAAGGATGCCAAGCCCAACCAGGCGCACCTTGCCGTGGCAGAACTGGAAAGGCTCGGTAAGCTGGACTGCCTCATCACTCAGAATATAGACGGTCTCCACTTCAAGGCAGGAAATTCGCCTGAGAAGATCCTGGAACTCCACGGTACTGCCCTGTATGTCACATGCCTCAGTTGCAATAAGCGATATGATCGTGATGCAATTCAACTCCGGATAGCAGAAGGCGACAAAGCGCCTCGTTGTAAAGAATGTACCGGACTCCTCAAGCCCGCCACCATCTCTTTTGGTCAGCCCATGCCCGAGTGGGAGACAAGGGAGGCATATGAGCGCTCAGCCACATGTGATCTTTTTATTGTTGTTGGATCATCCCTTGTGGTTCAGCCAGCGGCTTATATGCCTGTGGTTGCTCATAAAGGCGGCGCAAAGCTTGCTATTATTAATCGTGATGAGACCGCATGTGATGACATTGCAGATATCCTCGTGAAAGCCCAGGCAGGCCCAACCATGGCATCTGTGCTGGAGAAGGTTCGTGAAGCCTTATCGAAGAAGTAATAAGCGTAGCCAACTTTTGTGGAATAGCTATACTACCGTTCAGGAAGCATCTTGTTGATGAATCTTGTTTTCAGTCTTCGAGGCCAATGCACGGGATTTCGTAAAGTACGCCATGATATAAGAGCGCTTGTAAACTGTTGGCCGGTCAGTCTCTTTTCTCCATAGGCCTCAATACTCAAGGCAGTAATAATAGTTTCAATCTCTGCCCTCAACTTGGGAAATTGACGGCTAAGCCTAGCGCCAAATTCAAGAGGGGTATCGGTTATCAGACGGGGAAGGCCGCTTCGTCTGCCCCATTCTGAAAGAACTGAGAAAAGTTCTGCCGCCCTTGCGTATCCGTGAGTTACATTTTTCACTGCCTTCCAAAGGGCTGAAAAAAAAGTGCACACCCGGATGAACCATGGCAGAGAATCGTCGCGGCTTACAGCAGTCCTTGGGTTGATTGCGGTTCTTGAAAAAAGCCATTTTAGAGTTAGGAATATGAGAAGAGCAATGGCAGAGGTGAAAAATAAAACTATTATTACCTCAATTCCCCATCGAAAAATCTTCTCCAGGAACTCAGTCCACCAGCTACCAGCGAACAGTGATTCTGGTCCCTGGCCTCCTTTAGGGGATGAGCCCGATGGGGGATCTGGCCTAATCCGTCCACCAGTGAACATGAAGCGAATCACACCACTTACAACTGGCAGTATCCAGAAGGCAGTATTCTTAAGAACCCGTTGCCCTGTCTCAGCCACTTGAGTCAAGATGGGTATAAGAAAAGATATCAGGCTGGAAGCAGAAAGAACGATGACGGAGACAACGCTCATAAGAATGCCAAAACCGCCATGGCCCGGCAGGAAATGCCTTGACCCATCATGACCTACTCTCGTCATCCCAATTGTAATAATGCTGAGAAGCAAATATGGGTAGATCAATGCGGAAGACATATGATCGTCAACATCAATACCACCTTTTACCCGGAACGCGAGCTTCGCAAGGAGCAGGACAAAGAATGCGGCGAGCCCAATGTCAAAACGGGCGCATGTTGTAATGTAGATCTTCTCTCTTTTTGCAAAAGCAGTTCCACCAAACCAAATGAGGCCTACCCAGATGAGTGAAAGCATGAGATGGACCCATTCCATCGGCGTCCTTGAAGCAGCAAGAAACGGGTTGATCCAAGCGGTTCCGGCGACTGGATGCGATGGATAAAATAGTCCATGGAGGACGATCAAAGATGCAAATGAATAAGCGAGGATGTGCATTACAATCAGCGTCACAATCCTCCACCCTCGTCCACTGGATACATAAGTTAGGATTCCGGCGAAAGTAAAGATAGCTGCCATTGCCGGAAGAGAAATGCTATGCCCCATAATCGCTTTCATGGAGAAGGAAATCCAGGCATAGACCCAACAAATCTCCATGCCGCTGCTAAGACAAGTCAGGAGAACGCCGCCTCTTTTCTTCATGTCGGTCGTGCCTCCCCGATGAAGGTTTGGCCTTTTGGTGGGATGAAAATTTCCGAGACAACAGGGTTGTTCCCTCTGAGTAATGAGACTGTCTCGGCGGTCAACATTACTACAGGCGTTTTCCAACGTTTCAGGTATTCGACGATGATCCTCGACCCTCTATCTTCGTCCAATGAAAGGCAAAGGCATGTTGTGCCCCAGGGAACTGCCCCGGCGACGTTTATAGTATCTATGAAGTCTTCTCTGCATTCTAATCTCAGTCTTGCCAGCGTTTCCAAGATAGTTGATACCTGTTGGGAGCTTCTTGAAATGGCAACAGATGACGAAGATCCCTTCGCCACGCCATTCGTCAGAAGGCCAATGGCACAACCCCGACGGTCAAATTGCATGGCGAGAGAAGCGATAACCTCAAGCCCCCATTCAAATGATTCTTCGGCATTGGCTTTTGCAAACCCCTCAACGTCTATAAGGAAAAGGATCTTTTCCTGCACCGAGGAGTCAAACACCTTCTCCTGTAACCGTTGATGGCGCGCACTTGCCTTCCAATGGATGTATCTTGCAGGCCGGCCATAGTGGTAATCGGAGGTGCCGAGGATGTATACCGGATCGTCGACCGGACTTTCACCGCCAGGAATACCAAAGAACTCACGTTTCGGAAGGTTAAAAGGGGCAAGTGGAACAATTCTCGGATACACCACGACTTCAAGCCTCTCATTGTTTATTGATTCATTCTGGAAGAAACCAAGGAGGTCACCGGATATGGTTCGTAAAGGCCCTATTTCGTAAATACCCCTTCTGAGGGTTGTAAGCTGCCACTGAAATTGGGTTCTCTGATACCACAGAAGGGTTTGTTGCCCTGTGAAAGGTACAGGCTCAGCAAAGGCATTCAGTGGCCCATCTACAGGTGCCTCAACCTCCAACCATACAGGGAGGGGTTTGTGGTTTTCCACCGTTGCCGTGAAGGTAAACTTTTCGCCAGGGAAGACCCTATACCTGTCTGTATCAAGGCGATAGATGATCTTTTTCCCGGCCAGCGTTGCCCATACTTTCAGGGTAATAGCAATGCCGAAAACAAGGATACATAAGATTGTAAGATCGTGCTGATGATTCAGGAGGCCAATAAAAAGGAAAAGACCAACTGCAACCATCATGATCGAAGTTATGAAAAGACTTGATACCCGCCTTACCAGTATCGTTTTCATTTATCACGATTTCATCTCTGCGACTGGTACAGAAATCTGGTTTAGGATCTGATTCACAACATCTTCCTGTGATGTGCCTCTTAACCGCTCCTCTTCCTTAAGAATCATTCTATGAGCGAGGACAGGCACGGCCAGAAGTTTGATATCATCGGGAAGCACATACTCCCGGTCCCTCAATGCAGCAAGCGCCTGCCCGGATCGCATCAATCCAAGTGAACCTCTGGGGCTCGCACCGAGGCGAAGTAAAGGGTTTGAACGGGTAACCCCTACAAGTGATGTTATGTATTCCTTTACTGCTCGCGAAACGTGTATCTTTTTACGGGCCTTCTGCAAGCTGGAGATCTCAGCAGGGGTAGCGACTGATGAGAGCCCTTGAAGGGGATCTTCTTCCTGGAATCGTTGTAAAATTGCAATTTCCTCGTTCTGTTCGGGATACCCGAGTCTTATTCTCAGGAGAAAACGATCAAGTTGCGCTTCGGGCAGAGGAAATGTTCCCTCGAGTTCAATAGGGTTTTGCGTTGCCATAACGAAAAAAGGATGAGGCAAGGTATGGGTTTTTCCGTCCACAGTGACTTGGCGCTCCTCCATGCTCTCAAGAAGGCTGGACTGAGTTCTCGGTATTGTTCGGTTGATCTCATCAGCAAGGAGCACATTTGTCATGACTGGACCTTGCTGAAAGACAAACTGACCTGAACGTTGATCAAAAACATTGAATCCTGTTATGTCAGCAGGCAACAGGTCCGGAGTGAACTGAACCCTTTTAAAAGATGCACCTATGCTTTTTGCGAGTGATTTGGCGATGAGGGTCTTGCCAAGACCGGGAATGTCCTCAATCAGGATATGGCCCTCTGCAAGAAGGCCAACTAACAAAAGTTCCATAGCATGTTCCTTGCCAACGATAACCTGGGACATATTCTCCATGATCTGTCTGCATAAATCAAAATTCATACTACTATCTCCATTTCTGGGGCTCACGTCGCCCCCTCAGCAAGCTAAGCTTACTGAGCCTCCTCTTCACGCTCGCTGTGCGAGCTATAGTAGGATGATCGTTTCGTCATCTCTATTTCTTTCCCTTCCAGCTTCCATCTTCATTCGGATTTTTATTTCCGGGGCTCACGTCGCCCCCTCAGCCCGCCAAGCGGGACTGAGCCTCCCCCTCGCGCCCAAGAATGGGCTATTTAATCCTTACCCCTTTAATCCCTTAATCCTGTCTTTATCCCTGGGGCTCACGTCGCCCAGTCCCGACGAAGAAGGGATCGCCACCTCCATCGGCCAAACCGTCGAAGAATGACAACGCAAAATACCTCACGTCTTCAGTGATTGAAAAAGAGATCGTATCTCGGTGGGTACGCCTCTGAAGTCGAGATGTTTGGCTATGTCCTTCATGGTAAAACCTCTTGTTTTACGAAAGGAGGCGTTTCCCTGTGCACAAAGCTTTCCGGACTCATCTTTGATGATTCCGTCGAGGTAATATGTATTGTGGGTTGCCCGGACGAGATGACCGGCGGCACGGTATGTCTTTCCACATAGAACAGGTCTTTTGAACTCTGCCTCAATCTTCCAGGTTGCACAAATCTTCTTTGTCTCCATGAAGAGGGTCCACCACATTACTTCGTCAAGTATGCCGGTAACAATACCACCATGCAACATCCCGTCGTAGCCCTGAAATTTCTCGTGGGCTGTAAATTCACACGAGGTTTTGCCATCCCCATAGTGTAGCTCAAGAGCAAGGCCACCAGTGGCAGGTCCGCAGAAGAAACATTTTTTATATCCAGGTAGAAGTTTATTCATAGATTGTAAGTCCTTATTGAATTTATTATTAATGTGACTCTCTATGTATATACAACTTTTCTCATGGCTATGTCCGCTTTTTTCTGGGTTGGTCAGTCTTGAGAGCCTTGGCGTAAGCAAAGATAGCCTTTACATAGTCATCGCAGTGATTGTACGCATACACAGCGCTCCAATTCTTTTCAGAGTTGTTCTTCTCCCATCCGTAGGCCTGGAGATAGTTTGCGATGCTTGCAAAAGCATCGGTGAAATCAAAGAGGTCAATGATGCCATCATTATTTCCATCAACAGCATATTTCCTGTAGGATGAGGGAATAAACTGCGCCATTCCGAATGCCCCTGCCCATGAACCTTTAATAGAAAGTGGGTCTTTGTTCAGGGTTTTTGATATCCAAAATAGCTCAATAAGCTCATTCTCAGCCCATGAAGAACGTTTATTTTCCATGAGGGCAAGGGTGAGCAAGCTGTTAAAGATAGGGTACTTCCCAACATACCTACTGAGATTTGTTTCAACCCTGAGAATGGCAATAATGATCTCTTTGTCAACGCCATAGGTTGTTTCAACTCTTTCAAGTGATTCTTTGTTGTCGTTGAGGAATTTTTGTCCCCGTTCAATTGATTTTTTCGTGAGAAGGCCGAATTTCTTACCGAAGTAAGGGAGTCCTTTGCCGCTCCGTTCAAGGATCTGGGGATAAAGCATGACACGCTCATCAGAGAATATGCGCTGTATCTCTTCATCGCTATAACCCGTTACTAATAGATTAGTGGCGAGGATGTTTATCTGGTCTCTGTATTGAGGGTCGATTTCACCATAAACCGGAAATGAGAAGACAAAAAGAAGGTTTATAATGACCATGAAGATTAGGACGTTCCTTGTCATTGAGTAATTTCTCATCTCCGTTTAAATGACCCCCTTGCGTATGAGACATAATCTCTTACCATTATGATACTGAGGTAGATCAAGAAATCAAGTATTTTCTATTACAGGGGCTTACGTCGCCCCCTCAGCCCGCCAAGCGGGACTGAGCCTCCCCTTCTCGCCCAAGAATGGGCTGGTTAATCCATACCCCTTTAATCCCTTAATCCTGTCTTTATCCATGTGGCTTACGTCGCCCCCTCAGCCCGCCAAGCGGGACTGAGCCTCCCCTTCTCGCCCAAGAATGGGCTGGTTAATCCATACCCCTTTAATCCCTTAATCCTGTCTTTATC
>Ga0351899_1047_pt1 | contig 40626 bp, 26 predicted proteins | sample BONcelHT113001C6_FD_206833 | JGI IMG/M metagenome (GOLD analysis project Ga0351899, IMG submission 206833) | Enriched cells from coal bed in the Powder River Basin, Montana, United States - BONCAT cells T11 rep1 HSBNCT.T11.300.1.C6 ... | reverse complement strand
AGATATCGGTGCCGAAGAGAAGGCGGTCCTGGAACTCCGTTAGGAATTTGGGCCCGTATTCGGGATCGCGCGCGATCGCGCTCCTGGCGTCGGAGAGCTCGCCGTACAGGTTTGGATACCTGCGCAGGAGCTTGGGCACCACGCCTTCCTCCTTTATCGGTCCGCTCTGGGGTCTGCCCCCGACCTGCTGCCCGTCCGGGCGGAATACCGTCTTTCTCTGGGCCGGCGTTTCCAGCCGGCCGATTTCAGCCCAGAACACGGGGCCGTGGCCGATCATGACAAGCTTAGGGAACCTCTGCAGGGTGTGCTCAAGTTGCGGCAGGCCGGGGTCGTCGTACAGCCCGAAGTCGCCCCCGACCCGGTCGGAGCCGTCGAACGTGACCGGGAGGCCGACATCCTGCGCGTGCCGGAACAGGTTCTGGAGCATGGGGTGCATGACCGGCAGGTTCAGCATCACCTCGCCAAGGCCCTTGCAGCCCTTGTCGCGGTAATAGCGCAGCAGGCGGTCAAGCGGGGCGTCGTGTGAATTTGTCAGGGCGCGCGGGTCAATGTTGCAGAACGGGATCAGCCGGTCGGGATATTTCTCGGCCATATCGAGGATATCCTCGTTGGCCTGGGGAAGGTAGATTTCCGGGCTGACGATCGGGAGCACGGCTCCCTTTTCTATCCCGGCCTGGTCGTACCGCTCGATCAGCTGTTCCGCGGTGCAGAACTGGACCACGAAAGGCACGGGTTTCCGGTAGGCGTGGGCGTGAATATCAATAAACATCTCAGTGCCTCCTTTTATTCATCAGCTGTAAGGTTCAGCTCCGCACTCTACACATTTCATCAAATCTCAGGCAAGCTTCATGTTTACCGGTACTATTGTTTCCGCATCTGGTCCCGGAAGGCAACGAAGCGTTCCGGCTCAGCCGGTATTCCATAGACCAAAAGCAAAATCATCCTCGTGCTGTTATTTAACTCGGCTGGAATGCCCGGTCAGGATATATGCATGTCCGGAAGAAACGCGCCTTGCGCCTTTAACTTTCCACGGAGTTCCGCGGTGTTTACCGCGCGCACGTCCGTCGAATCGGCTGATGCCATTGCCGCCGCGCAACCCGCGGGCCCGCCCCCGACCACGATCACATCCCAGGAAGCATCAAGGGGAATGTTCCGTTCTTTCATTGAAAAAACTGCCGTCATAATCTGGTGTCCTTTAGAGTTTAATATGTAACAGGCAATGAAAGAATATTGAAGTATTATCAATTCATCAGTCAGGAAAAGCATGCCGATGCAGCCTGGTTGGAACCATGCTGTTGTAAGCCCTGAAAAAAGCGTCTATATCGGGTTTGCCGGTCCAGCCGAGCGAGGCGAGTGATTTGCCAACGCGCATCAGGTCTTTGCCGGCCCGGCGCCGGCTGATGAAAAGATGCTTCCTGACTCCATCCAGATCGACAACCGATATCAGCCACGGCTCTTCCCTCGAGCACATGACGTTCTCGTGCTTCAAGTCGCGGTTAGAATAACAGCGCGCGTGAAATGCCGCCATGAGGTTGCCGTAGGCCTCCATGACTTTCAAGCGGGTCGCGGAGCTGTCGGTTTTTCTTTTCAGCCAGTCCGTCAGGGGCTCGGCGCCGGTTATCTCGCTGACAACCATGCTTTCGGACATGAGGAATCCGAACCGGCGGTTGGCCGACCAGGCCAGCACCGGCGGAGTAGGGAGGCCGTAACCGGTCAGGGTGTCAGCCAGGATGAAAGCGCGCCTGGTCCTGGGCGGGCGGAAGGCGAAGCGCAGGGCGTTGAGAATATCCCTGGGAAAGTATTTTTTCAGCACAAGGCCGTTCGCGGCGATAACCCGGCAGCCAGGATAGGCCTTGAGGATATTGCCGCCTTCAAATAAATCCTCACCCTTGTCGATGAAATTATCCAGGTTCTTTCCCGACGGCTGAACATGCCAGGTCCGCCCGTTGATTTTAACGGTCCGCCCGGTTTTTTTATTGCCCAGGAGCACCAGCAAGGTCAAAACGATGAAGATCAATGCGGCCGCGAGCGAATCCATGAAATCGTTCCTTTTGCCGAGCCAGACCGAGAACAAGGCCGCCGGGTTCAGGACGGTATATTCGGAATGGATTTTGATGATCATAACCCAGACGGCATGGGCGCCGACGCTCATCCAGATCGTTTTTGTCCTCATGACGAACGCGCAGAGCAGGATGCCGAGCAATGCCAGGTTGAGGAACCGGATAAGTGACTCATTGGGCGGGACGATGCTTTTGATGGTCGCGAGGGTAACATTGAAAATGGTTTTCAAGGAGGAAGAGCCGTTGAAGGCGGCGTCGTTGGGACCGACGAAATGAGCGGCCGCGAAAAAAAGGCTGATTATAATCGCCGCCGGCCATGCCCGCCAGATCCTGGCAAAAGCGCGGAACAATATGCCGCGGCAGACCGTCTCCTCGACCAGCGCCACCGCAAGGCCGGACAGGCAGAAGAAAAAGACATTTACCGTTATGGCCTGGTAATTTCCGGCAAGCGGTTTTAACTGGTGCAAACCGGAATAAATTGTCATGAGCGCGATGCCGCCAAGCGAGATGAATCCGAGCGCCGCGCCCAGGCCGAATTTGGCCAAAGGGCTTGAGATCGCGTGATCATCACTTGTCCATCCGCAGTCCTTCCATCCGCGCCAGCCGAATTTTTTCAGGCTGGACACGATGATAATGATCGCCCCGACAAGCAGGACGCGCCGCATGATCCGCGCGGGGCCCTTTTCGGTCAGAAACGTGCCGAGCGGGCTATCCGCGGATTGGGCGAGGTTGAGCAGGCCAACGGTCAGGCCGGCGGAGAACACGGTCAGAATAAAAAAAACTGCGACTACGAGGAGAACATAGAGGAATATTTGAAAGGGATTGATGGTTTTTGGGCACATTGTTGAATGCCTGACTTATACCGGCGGGCGCGTCTCATGAAAGGCCGTGCGAGGCGCGATATACGCTTCAAGAGGCGCGCTATATTGCCCTGAAGGCCAGCGTGGCGTTGTGGCCGCCGAAACCAAGGGAATTGCTCAGCGCGAGCCGGACTTTCTTTTCGCGGGCCGTGTTCGGCACGTAATCCAGGTCGCAGGCCGGGTCGGGCGTGGTGTAATTGATGGTTGGCGGAACAACACCGTGTTTTATGGACAGGGCGCAGACGGCGGCCTCCACGGCGCCCGCCGCGCCGAGCAGGTGCCCGATCATTGATTTGGTGGAGCTGATCATTACTTTGCGCGCCTTGGCCTCGCCCAGGGCCGTTTTGACTGCCATCGTTTCACATTTATCATTAAGCTCGGTGCTCGTCCCGTGCGCGTTGATATAATCAACCGATTCAGGATTCTCGGAAGAGTCCTTGATTGCCAGCTCCATTGCTTTCGCGGCCCCGCTGCCGTCCGCGGACGGCGCTGTTTCATGAAAAGCGTCGCAGGTGGCGCCGTAACCGCATAATTCACAGTAGATGTTGGCGCCTCTTTTACGGGCTGATTCGTATTCTTCCAGGATAAGTATGCCGGCCCCCTCGGACATGACAAAACCGTCGCGATCGGCGTCAAAAGGCCGGCTGGCCTTTTCGGGCTCATCGTTGCGGGTGCTCAGCGCCCGCAGGGCGCAAAACCCCGCATAGCCGAGGCTGCAGATGCTGGCATCTGCGCCGCCGGATACCATGATATCGGCGTCGCCGCGCTGGATTATGCGCAGGGCGTCCCCGATGGCGTGGGTGGCGGTGGCACAGGCGCTGACCACGGCATAATTCGGCCCCTTGATCTGGAAGTCAATCGCGATCAGGCCCGAAGCCATATTGCAGATTAATTCGGGTATTGTGAAAGGACTGCACCGCCCGGGCCCTTTATCAAGGAGTATTTTATGCTGGGTCTGAAACGACTGCAGGCCGCCGATGCCCGAGCCGACGATCACGCCGCCCCGGTAGGGGTCTATTTTGCTCAGGTCAAGCCCGGAATCCTTCAGGGCCAGTTTGGCGGCGGCAACGGCGTATTGGCAATACGGGTCGCTGCGCCGCTGCTTCTTTTTATCCATGAACAGATCAACATTGTAATCCGTCACCTCGCCGCCGATTTGAGACGGGAACGGGGAAATATCGAACTGCTTGACCCGGCGGATGCCGCTGGCCCCGGCAACATTCTTCTGCCAGAATTGCCGCACATCACAGCCGAATGGAGTTACCAAGCCGATTCCGGTAATGACTACTTTACGCATTTTATGCCGGGAATATTATGTTTACGGGCCGGTAATGCAATCAATTGAAGAAAGGCCGGGGAACTGCAGTGAGTCCCCGGCCACACGTTCAAACAAATTAATCGCCGAAGCCTTTTTCTTTAAGATAATTTATTACCGCGCCGACCGTGGTCAGTTTCTCGGCTTCTTCATCCGGAATTTCAGCGCCGAATTCCTCTTCAAATGCCATGACCAGCTCAACGGTATCCAGCGAATCCGCTCCTAAATCCTCGATAAACGAGGCTTCCGGGGTAACTTGTTCGGCGTTTACCCCGAGTTGTTCAACAATAATGTCGCGAACTTTATCTTCAAGAGCCATTGTTTTCCTCCTGTCTTTCCACCGCCTGAGAATCCCCGGCCGATACCCGGGCAGGGATCCTGCGGCACAATTTACTACATCACCATTCCGCCGTTAACGCTTATGACCTGGCCGGTGATATACGCCGCGGCTTCACTGGCAAGGAACAAGACTGCCTCGGCAACATCATCAGGCGCGCCAAAACGTTTCAAGGGAATGGCCTCCAACATTTTTCCCCGGATATCCTCCGGCAAACTTTCGGTCATTTTTGTCGTAATAAAGCCCGGCGCAACAGCGTTCACCCTGATGTTCCGCGAAGCCAGTTCCTTCGCGGTTGACTTCGTCAGGGCTATTACGCCTGCTTTTGAAGCTGCATAATTACATTGTCCGGCGTTGCCAATCAAGCCAATAATTGAAGCTAAATTGACTATGGCCCCGGCGCGCTGTTTAAGCATGGCTTTTGATACGGCCTTGGTGAACAGAAACGTACCCTTCAGGTTGACGTTCAATACCTCGTCCCAGTCCTCTTCCGACATCCTGATTAGAAAGCCGTCGCGGGTTATCCCGGCGTTATTGACCAGGATGTCGATCCGGCCGAAATCCTTGAGAACCGCGTCAACCGCCTTCTGGACATCGGCCGCCAGGCTTACGTTAACGGCGTAACCGGCTGCTTTGCATCCTTTTGCAGTGCAGGCGGCCAGGGATTCGGCCAGCCAGTCACGGTTTAAATCACACAGGGCGACATCAGCGCCTTCGAGGGCCATTTTCTCGGCGATGGACCGGCCGATGCCGCGTGCCGCGCCGGTAATCAAAGCCACTTTTTTCTCAAGTTTTTTTGTCATTCGTTAACCAATGCGTGTCAATTTATCATAAAAAAGCCATTAGTCCAGACATAGTTTTAATTTTCTTTTTGCGCCTGTTCATCGGTCCAAATTTCGCTGATTTGCCCGGCAAAAGTCAGTTTAATCTGGACGTTCTTGTGTCCGGCTTTATCAAGGGCCTTTTTCACTTCTTTTAACGCCAGGTCCGGACGATTGCAGTCAAGGCTCAGGTGGCATAAAAAAACGCGCACAAGAGCGGGCGAGGCTATTTCGGCAATCATTTGGGCCGCGTGCGCGTTTGAGAGATGCCCCTGCCGCCCGGCGATGCGCTGTTTAAGCACCCATGGCCGCTTGGCTCCCGACAGGAGGTATTCATCGTGGTTGGCCTCAATAACGAGCGCCTGGCAGTGCCGTAGATGTTCCCGGACAAGATGGGTTGGCGCGCCGATATCGGTTACTATTCCCGTCCTTGTGCCGGCGCATTTCACAATGAAACCGACCGGCTCATAGGCGTCATGTGATACCGGAAATGGCTCAAAAGTCAGGTCGCCGATTTGAAACTCAGCCCCGGTTGAAAAGACGTTCCAGCTTAAACCGCGCATTTTTTCATCGCGCCGGACGGCTTCAATCGTGCCGGAATTGGCAAAAAGCCTGATGCCATGGCGCTGGTGGAGGGTGGCAAGCCCGGCGATATGATCAGAATGCTCATGGGTCAGGCAGATGGCGGAGATGGTTGAAACAGCGACCCCGATCTGCTCAAGGCGCCGGGTGGTTTCCCGGGCGCTTAAGCCCGCGTCAATCAGGACCCGTTCGTTATGCGAACCAATGAAGATGCAATTTCCCGAACTACCGCTTGCCAGGACACAAATTTTCATTTTTTTATGGTTATGGGATCATGGTTCAGGGCTGATTGCCATAAAATTTTGGAGCAATCATCTCCGGGCATGTTTTCCCGTGATATGACAACCATGAATTTTGAACCATTGAACCGTGGCACAAGCATAGATTTCTTTCATTGCGAAGGCGAGAAAATTCATATCGCGCCTGAAATTACTTGCACAGGCTCACAGTCGGGATTATATTAATTACCAACGGGTATTTGCTAATGAACAATCAATCGCTTGCTTTAACTCAGGAACAACGCCAGATCCAAACCCTGGCGCCGCAATTAAGACAGTCATTGGAACTTCTCCAGGTTCCGGCGCTGGAGCTGCGCGCCTTGATCCAGAAAGAATTACAGCAAAATCCTGTCCTGGAAGAAAAGGGCAGCGATGCGGTTGCGATTGACCAGCAATCCGGCAAGGAAAGCCAGCCGGACGAGAAGGAGCTTAAATTCAAGGAGGAATTTGATGTTTTAATGCGCCTGGACAGGGAAACTTATGATTATTTCATGCGGGAATATGAGCCGGATGACATAAATGCCGAAAAAAAACGCAAATACGCTTTCGATGTCCGGACGCAGGAAGAATCATTGCAGGAGCACCTTGCCAAGCAGCTTGCCTTTCTCGCGCTGCCGGAGCGTGATCACCGGATCGGGGAACTGATCATCGGAAGCATTAATGAAGACGGATTTTTAACCCAGAACATCGAGGCCCTTGCCGATTCAGCCGGTTATGAAAGAGATTGTTTTTATGATGTTCTGGCCCTTGTTCAGGATTTTGATCCGGTCGGCGTCGGCGGGCGTGATTTAAAGGAGTGCCTGCTGATCCAGCTCCAGCGGCTGGGCCATGATTCGTCGCTGGCTTCCAGAATCGTAAATAATCACCTTGACCTTTTGGCGTTGAAAAATTACGGCGAAATCGCGAAGGCGCTGAAGGTCTCCGCGGATGAAGTCCGGCAGGCCGCCAAGATCATCGCGGCCCTTGAGCCCCGGCCCGGCCGCGCGTTTGGCGACGAAACAGCGCCGTATATTTACCCGGAAATAATCGTGGAAAAAGGAAAGGACGGTTACCGGGTCGTTCTCAATGACGAACGCATACCGCAAGTCCGCATCAGCCGTTATTACCAGCAGCTGATGGCCGACAGTCAAAGCACGGAAGAAGTCAGGAAATACATAAGGGAAAAAGTCAATGCCGGTCTTTTCCTGATGAAAAGTATCGATCAGCGCCAGCGCACTATCCGGCGTGTTGCCACCGAAATCGTCAAGGTTCAGTCGGATTTTCTTGATCTCGGCATATCGCACCTTAAGCCGCTGACCATGGCTGAGGTCGCCCGGCAGGTCGGATTGCATGAAACAACGGTTTGCCGTTGCGTGGCAAACAAGTTCATGAAAACACCTGCCGGGGTCTTTGAAATGAAATATTTTTTCACCCCGGGGCTGAAAACAAGCAGCGGCCAGTCAATGTCAAACAAGGCGGTTCAGGACCTGATTGCCGGCATGGTGGCGGATGAGGATTCCGCAAGCCCGCTTTCCGACCAGGAAATCTTCGAGCGTTTGAGCGCCCAGGGGCTGCAGGTGGCCAGGCGTACGGTGGCCAAGTACCGGCTGGCTCTGAAAATACCGCCTTCCCACATGAGAAAATCAGGCTGACAGGCTGTTTAAAGCGGATATATCCGCGCGATGCCGCTCTTAAATATCAAGAAGGAAAGCCGAACGCGCCGGCATCACGGTTTTATCCGTAATGGAAATTGTACTGCCTGAAAAAACATCCCTTCCGCGCGAGGGGATGTTTATGTTGCGCGGTATAAAAATTGGTTGAGCGGTATCATCCCAGTTGAAAACCGCAAGCCGGTGCCGGGAACCGGCCTTGTTCAGCCAGAAGCGCGGCGCTGTTTTGTACCCGGAAAAGAGATCCAGCGCTTTTGTGCCCCCTTCAAGCACGGGGAAGAGCCGGCTGAGAGTTTCAATGCCTTTCCTGTTGAGGCGGCGGATTGAATCCGCAAGAAAAACGTTACCGCCCGCAATATGCACGAGCGCCAGCAATGTCCGCAGCTCGATATAAGAAGCTTCTTCCCCGGCCATCCAGAAATCCCCGTTTTTTTTCAAAGGCTGTTTCGGGTAAATGTAATTTGGAAAACGGTCGCGGCTTGTTTCCCCGCAGCGAACCAGAGCGAAGTCCGGGTCTATGGTCCAAAGCCGTCCGTTCTGCCAGAGTTTGATGGCGATTTGCGGCGCATTATGCCGGATATGTCCCCAGAAAGTGTGTATATCCACTGAAACGCGCGAGCTGTCAGCAAGTCCCAGCATTGCTTCCGCCGGCGCACCGCAATTGAGGATGAGAGCGTCGTTTCCCGCGGCGTCGCGAATCGCGCTGATGCCGGCCCGGATAACTCCGGCCCGGCCGTGCGTTGAATCGGAATAAAGGGACATCTTGGACAGGTAATTTTTATAGATGTAATCAATTTTAAACAATTTGAACCCGGCCTTGCGCGCCGCGCCAAACCATTCGCGCAGAATATCCTGCACTTCAGGCAAAGTGAAATCCAACAGCGCGCCTTCCTTGAAGAGCTCGGGGGAACCGGCCGGGGACTTGATGAAAAGGTCCTGACGGTGACGCCCGAGGGGGGCGTATATGCTTGACTGCAAGGGCGCGTACCACAGGCCGGGGACGAATCCCCTTTTTTCTATTTCACGGACCGCTGTCCTTAAGTCGGATGGAAACTTCCGGTTCGGGCGCCAGTCACCCCATGAGCAGGCCCAGCCCATGTCGATAACGCAGTATTTCAGTTTGCCTTTCAACGGTGAATTATTGATCGCGTCGAGCTCGCGGCGCACGTCAGCCATTGTCACCGATCCGCCGTAATAATCCCACGTATTCCAGCCTGTGCATATTTCCAGGTTTTTCCTGGCATGCTTTCTCAAAAGATCACCGTAAGAATCCAGGAGGTCAAAGGGATCATTGCCTGTTGCCAGGACAAGCTCGTAATCGCGTGGTTTCGGCAATTTAACCATGGGGGCGAATCCGGCTTCCATGCCGCCCGTCGCCACCTTGAAAGCCGAAAGGTCCTCCGCGGGTGATCCAATGCCGGCCAGGAAAGCGGTTGAAGTAGATGGGTTATAGACAAGGGCGAGGAGCGAGGAGTCATAAACCTTGCGCCCTTTGAGCATGAAAACACCGTCCGGGTTGTTCATCCCCGTGCCGATGAAGAGCGCCAGGGAACCGGCCGAGAATATATTCACGCCGCGCAGCCCGGCCGGCTGTATTTTGAAGTAAATTCTTTTTAAGATACCGGAAGCGGGGCTTCCGGTAATATTGAATTTTATTTTGACAAAATGGCCAGGTATTTTTGCGCAGGCCGCAATAACGCGCCACTTGTCGTCCGCAAATACAGCCCCGCTGGCAGAAAGCTTCTGCCGCAAATGCAGTTCCCTGGTGCCCCGGGCGTCTTCCACTCGCAATGTTATCTCGCCGATAATCTTGTTCGCGCGATTTTTCAGAATCATCCCCTTTTCAAATGAAATATGCATGTTTCCTCCATTCAAAGCTTAATCACGAATCACGTCCGTTTAATAAGCTATCCGCCAGGCGTTACCAGAAAGCGCCGGAATCATATCCCGGTTGTTTTAAAATAAGATCTTTTTATGGGTAAGTCAATCCGCTAAAATGCCTTAAAGCGTTCGTGCCGGGCCGCGCTCGCAGAATTAACATAATAACAATTGACAATAAACATCCAAAAGTCCATTTTATCGGATGTTTTCAATAAACGTGTTTTGACCAAAAAAACAGAAGGAGATCCAATGAATATCGTACAAAGACTCATGTTTGCCAGTCTGTTCCTTATGGCGTTTTGCATAATACCGGCCATGGCGGAAAAGGCCCCCAAGGAGAAGGAAAGCGATTCTTCCAAGACCGCCGCGGCGGCGGAAGTTGAGCCTGCGCAGGCAAAAGAGCCGGTGGCCAAGCCTGTGTCACCTGACACCGTGCTGGTTAAAGTTGAGGACAAAACCGTTACCGAGGCCGATTTGGATTGTGAAATCAACCAGATCAGGCAAATGATGAAGAACCGCGGCGGCTCCACCCAGCAGTTCGACGCCATGCTTAAGAATATCAAGCCGCAGATTCTGGAAGGCCTGGTTGTCAGGAAATTAATCGCCCGCGAATGCGAGCGCGAAAAAATCGCCGTTACTCCCGAGGAAACAACCAAGGAGGTGGCGAGTTTTGAGGCGACCCTGCCGAAAAAAATGAGCATGGATGATTTCCTCAAGCAAAACGGCATTACCAGGGAAACCTTTGAGCGCGATGTAGGTGAGCAGGTTAAAATCGAAAAACTGCTGAAAATCAGCCCGCCGACAGACCAGGAAGTGAAAGCGTATTACGATGACAACAAGAAAAATTACGAGATTCCGGAAACGGTAAGCGCCAGGCACATCCTTATCGCGGTTGACGCCGGTGATGATGCCGCCAAAAAAGAATCGAAGAAGAAAAAAGCGGAAGACCTGCGCAAAAAGCTCGATAAAGATGCCGATTTCGCGAAACTGGCCGAAGAAAATTCCGACTGCCCCAGCAAAGCCAAGGGCGGCAACCTTGGCGAGTTTCCGCGGGGCAACATGGTGCCCGCTTTCGAGCAGGCCGCTTTCTCGTTGAAGACCAACGAGATCAGCGGGGTTGTTGAAACTGAATTCGGCTATCATATTATCCAGAATATCGCTCACAATGAGCCGCGTACCCTTGCCTTTGACGATGTCAAGGGGCAGATTGCTTTCCGTTTAAAAAGCCGGAAAGTCCAGGAAAAACTGGAAGGCCTGGTCGATAAGCTGAAATCCGAGGCAAAAATCGAGTATACCAAAGAGGGTGAAACTCTTAAGCCTCAGCCGCGGCCCATGGGCGGATTCCCGATGATGCCGGCCGGCGAGTCCAGGCCGGCCGATGAAAAATCTTCCAAAGATTCTTCCGGCAAGGGAGATACTAAGGAAGACAAGAGCAAATAAGGCAGACGCCAGCCAGGATGCGGCAGTACTGAAACGGAATGGTTAATTCTGCCTGCTTGACTGCGGATTCTATTCTTATACGTTGAAGCGGAAGTGGCAGATATCACCGTCTTCCAGAACGTAATCGCGCCCTTTCAGCTGCATTTTACCCTGTGCCTTTGCGGCGGATTCTCTTCCGGCAGATGTCAAGTCATCATATTTTATAATTTCAACCCGGATAAAACCGCGTTGGATGTCGGTATGAACCTTCCCGCCTGCTTCAGGTGCGGCAGTGCCCTTGCGGATTGTCCAGGCCCGCACCTCATCCTCGCCGACGGTGTAAAAAGACATCAACCCAAGCGTGTCATAGGCCGCCTGGTTCAGGCGGTCAAGGCCCGAAGATGACACGCCAAGCTCATTCAAATAAGCCATCCGTTCGTCCTGGTTTTCCAGAGACATGATTTCTTCCTCGATGCGGCAGGAAATGTTAAAAAAGGCCTTCTCCTTCTGGTCCGCCTGCCGGCCGATTTTATCTTCATCCACGTTATACGCCCAGATGACCGGCTTTAAAATCAGGAGCGAAAGACTCTTAACCGCGTCCAGTTCCTGCTTGCCGAGTTCAGTGGTCTTGACCCGCATATCCTTTTCGATTGTTTCCTTGATTTTCAGGAGCGTTTTCTCCTCCTGGACCTGCTGGGGTGTCTGTCCGGCTTTTTTTTCGCGGCCGATGCGTTCCAGCCTTTTTTCGATGATTTCCAGGTCGGCAAAAATAATTTCAGATTCCAGGGTGTTCCGGTCACGCTCCGGATTGACTTCACCGAGGGGATGATAAACTTCCGCGGATGAAAAAGCGCGGACGAGGAGGCAAAGCAGATCACAGTGGCGGGCGCTCTCCAGCCAGGAGCGCTTCTGGTCTTTCGGGTCAAGGTCCGGGCAGAGGACTACTATATTTTCGGCGTATTTGACCTTTTCCGGCTTGAATATTCCTGCCAGCACGTCAACGCGCGGGTCACGGATCGGCGCGATGCCCTCAAGCGCCTCGCCTTCCTTGAGGGCGATTTTACCGGTGTTTTTTCGGCCGGTCAGCAGGGAAAAAAATGTCTTTTTCCCCGATTGCTGCAAACCAAGCAATCCGACTTTCATTTAATAATCCGTTCGTTGTCTTGTTTCATGTTGTGGCCGTCCGGTATTTTTTTATTACCAGCCGGATGATACCGGAAAATGCACCGCCCGCATATTTTCAAGTTTAATATTTAGAAAGTGTATCTGATATTGGTGATTTGGTCGCATTTTACCCGGATAGCAGTTTATTTCCTGCGATACAATCGCAGTTCGGTTGAGGCCTGTCCGAAGGCGGGCACGGTGTCAAACAGTTCATAACGGTTGCTGACTATCTGTTCAAAAAAAAGTTTGTCCGCGGGCGGTACCGGTGTAATTTGCGGGGCCTGGATGGCAAAGGCATAGCCGCTGAACGCGGCAATGGGCGCGTTACAATTTTGGAGCAGTTCGGCGAAAGTGTCGCGATTGAGCACGTTCATTTTATCGGCCTGATCCCTTGTCAAAGCCGGAAAGTAGCTGAATTGTCCAAGCTCAAGCCCGCGGGGCAGTGCGCATCCGGTTTCAACCGCGAGATAGGGGTCCTGGGTAAGCAGCAAATCGCCCGGCCTACAGTGTGATTTGATTCGGCCGGCAGTCTCGCGCAGCTTCAGGAGGGGCGGCTTGTCCTTTGTGCGCCACCAGATCAAGTCGCGGCCTTCAATGATCCATTCCTGGTTGAGAGGAGACGACACGGCCGAGGAGAGAGCAAGGCAAAGAGTGGCCAGCATGACCCATTTGCATCCTTGTCCCCGGATTTCTTCAACAATCATGAGAGAAACGGAAATTGCAATAAGGGGGTAGATAAAAACCTGGTAATCATCATAAGGGAAAGGAGCACCCAGATGGACAAGCGAAACCGCTATAGCGCTTATCCAGATACAGCGCCGCATAAAGGATGAAATAACATTGCTTTGCGCCTGATCTCCGCGCGAATTATCTGCCACCTGCCGCGATCGCCTTATTACCATGGCCGCCGCCCAGAATACGAAGCAGACGAAATATGCCTGGAGCACGCGCGAAATGAATCCAGCCTTGAAAATTAATGCAGAAAACAAATCGCCTTCGTGCCGGAGCGTGTGAAAACGACCGGCAAAATATATGAAATTCATCGGAGATTGAAATAGAAAAGGTCCAATGATTAAAATTGAGGCGATGACACCGCCGAGGATGAAATAAGCCCAACCGGCGAAATTGAGCTTGCGCCTTTCCAGCCACAAAAGGCAGAAAACAATCGGCAGGACAAAAGCGGCCGAGCTGCGTGTGCCCGCCGCCAAAACCATCAAAGCTGCCGCGAGCATCGTCAGGTATCCGTTGCGGCGTGTCATGGCGAAACTGAGTGTCAGGAAAGCGCCAGTTAAAAAAAACATAGCCAGAGAATAGGTCTTTACCACCGTGCAGAAATAAATCTGGTAAACGTTGACCAGCGCGAGAAAGAAACAGACAGCCGCGGCCAGGCGGCCCTGGCCGGGCAACGAGAGCCTTCCGGCAAGAATTGCGGCGATCAATGCACTCGCCAGCGCGAGCACCGCCGTTATCAGGCGCCCGGCTGCCAAACCGCCCGATTGAATGGCAGGGTAGAGGAGGGAATAAACCAGTGGCATTACCGGTCCCTGCGTAAAGGCAAAGTCACGATAGGGCATTTTACCGGAAGCAACCATCTTGGCCGCGTAAAGATACCAACCTTCATCCTGGTTGAGGTTGCCGAGGACCAGGTTGGCGGCGAACAGGCACAATACGGCGATTAACGCCGTCAGCCATGCCGTCCAGAGCCATGCGGCGTGAATCGGTTCACCCTTCTTCGCCAGGATGCCCTGTGGCTTGTCACAGAGAGGAATGGCGTTCCCGGCTTCGCAGGGTTCCGCAAAGATGCCCCGCGGCTTACCGCGGGGTGCTTCACTGATGTTTTTGCCGCCCGAGTTGTTCATGAGAAAGATATGTTTTTATTATTCCGTCTTACCCCAAAAACACCATAGCTTCCCGATCAATGCGCTTCAAGCGCCACTCCTGTCGTGAATCACAGTGGAAAAGCGCTTATTTCTTTTATTTTCCGCCGAGAAGTTCTTCGAATAATCCCTTTACTTCCGATGTTTTCTTTGTCGGATTTTTTGATTCCGGCCCGGCCGACTTTGCACCTTCCTTAACGGCGTCTTCGGCTTTTCCTCCCTTAGAATCAATGATAGTCTTTAGGATGGAATTTACCGTGTCTTCGCTGGTTATTGATTTTAAAAATGCCTCGGCGAAGTTTATCTGCGGATTATCCAGCGGTCCTCCGACAGGGATAATCAGGCTGAGCGTTGACGGCATTGGAATATTGCCCATTTTTTCGGCCTTTTCCCTGGTGGGGACAATATCGCTGATCTTCAGGCGGAGCACGGATTTTTCCCGGTCAAATTGTCCTTTCCGGCATACCAGGGTAATTGTCCCGGTAGCCTTGCCGTCTTGGAGCCCGATGCTTTCAATCAGCTCATGGAATGTTTTCAGGTCAACTGTCTGCATGGACCCTGCCAAGTCAAAGGATACCAGCAAGGGGTCCGTGATCGGCGAGATGCGCCCGTTTAAATCAAACGCGCATTTTTTGCCGTTTTCCAGGATATTACCGTGGAGACTGATGACACCCGAAAGGGAATCATCAAAACCGTAGTTGGCGATATTGCTTAACAGGAGGTTCATTTCCAGGCTGAGTTTGAAAGGCTGTCCGACCTGCCAGTCCAGATAGTTAAGCTTGGTAACCATTTCCATCTTCTTGATGATAATGTTAGGGAAAGAGCGCTGTTTTGAATCCGGGTCCGGCTGTCCCGTTGCCGGTGAAGTTCTGCCGGCCGATGCCGAGCTTTTTTGCGATTGCATGGCGTTGAGAACCGGGGCGATATTGAGTGCTCCGTCCCTGCTGCGGGAAACGGTCAGGATAACATCCTTGAGCACGGCTTTTTGAATATCGGCGCTGCCGGCCTTGAAAAGCGCGGGTAAACCCACTTTCAAGCCGCAGCGTTCAATGAGAAGCAGGAGAGGTTCTTCAAATCCTGGCGGATTGGCCACCTTGATGTTGTGAACGCTGAGTGACCCGCCCAGAAGATTAACGCTGACGCTGCCGACCGCAAGGTCGGTGTTATATTTTGTTTTGATGGCCGGCACAACCCATTTGCGCAGTGAGTCAGTCAGGCCATAGGCGAGAAAAAGCTGGAGACCGGTCACGAGTATCACGCACAATATAAAGGCGACTAGGAATATTTTCCTGATCATTTTATTTCTCCTGTTTATTTCAGCTATTATGTCATTTTAATCTGGATTTCAAGGCAGGTCGTTGCCCGTGCTCTATCCGGCAGGGCTGGAAAATCATGAAAATTCCTTTAAAGACTGGGTTAAATCCTTATGTTCCTGTTCGGAAACTTCCGGGGATAGCATGGAAAAGGTTGCAATGCGGTCTTTGAAAACGGCTTCGGCCGTTTTTTGAACGTCTTCGACCCGGATGGCGTTTATTGCGCTGACAACTTCTTCAGGTGCCATCACCGCGCCGTAGTTGATAATATGTTCACCGATCCACATCATCTGGCCGAGAGGACTTTCCAGCGCGAGGCGCAGGTGGCCGACAATATATTGCTTGGCAAGATTCAGTTCCCTGGCGCTGACCTCTTCTTTTTTAATTTTAATAATTTCCTTCAATATCAGGTCGATAGCCTTGGCCCGGCGGTTTCGGTCCAGCCCGGCGCTGACGACAAACGCCCCGGTTTCGGCGAATAATTGCATGCCTGAACCGATGGAATAGGCCAGGCCGTGCTTTTCACGGATTGTCTGGAACAGGCGGGAACTCATGTTTTCCCCGAGAATGACGTTGAGGACCTTGAGGGCGTAACGGCGCCTGTCGTGACGTCCGAAAATTCTGAAGCCCAATGCCATGTGGGTTTGTTCGATGTTTTTTTGTTTTAAAGCCATGGCATGCTGGCCTACGCCGGTATCCACTAAGCGATAGGAGGGAGCCGGTGCCGGACGTACGCGTCCCATCTGCCCGGTAACCTCGCTTACGCATTCATCGTGGTTAACCTTGCCGGTGAATGCAAAAACAGTGGCTTCCGGCACATATTTTTTTCTTTTAAAAGCCATGATTTGGTCACGGGTGATATTTTTCAGGGTTTCCGGGGTACCGATCAAAGGGCGACCTAGTTCATGGTCGCGCCACATGTTTTCGATCAGCATTTCCTGGACAACATGTTCCGGCTGGTCGCGGTACATCATGATTTCCTCAACGATCACGCCCCTTTCACGGTCAATATCGCTTTGGTCAAAGCGGGGATGCAGGTACATATCGCTTAAAATATCAAGCGTTTTCCAGGTGTGATCGTAGGCCACGCGCGCGTAATAGCAGGTGATTTCCTCCTGGGTAAAGGCATTGCAGAAGCCGCCGCGCCCTTCGATGGCCTGGGAAATATCGCGCGCCGAGCGCTTTTCTGTTCCCTTGAAAAGCAGGTGCTCAATAAAATGACTTATTCCGGATAATTTTGGTGATTCATACCTTCCTCCAACACCAACCCAGACGCCAACGGCCACGCTCTGGACCCGCGGCAGCGGTGCGGTTACGACCCGGATGCCGTTGCCTAATCGCGTTTCCTGAACTTCCATCATCTTGTCGTTGCATTTTATCATTGGTCCGTCGCAATTGCTTGTTTCAAAGATACGTTGCCTTCATATAAAGCCTTGCCTACAATAATACCGGTCAGGTTGGATAGTGCAAGCTTCCGCAGTTTAATAATGTCGCCATGTTTTGAAACGCCGCCCGAAGCAATCACGTTGCAGCTTACGCTGCCGCAAAACAACCGGATGGCGCTTATATTGGGCCCGGCAAGCATGCCGTCGCGTCCGGTATCGGTATAAATCAATGCCCGAACGCCCATTTGGTCGAGTTTCATGGCCAGATCAATTGCGTTCAGGGAAGTTGTATTTGTCCACCCTGCTGTTTGAACAAAACCGTTTTGAGAGTCAATGCCCACGGCTAGTCTTGATTGGAACTTCTTGATAAACATTTCCGCCTTTTTTTCGGACTGGCATGCGGCGGTGCCAATTATCACCCGGCTTACCCCGTGGTCTACCAGTTCCTCGATCTGGGCAATGGTCCTCAAACCTCCGCCCACCTGGACCGGGATTTTGACGGCGGCGGCAATTTTAATAATCACTCCGGTATGTACTGGGTGGCCGGCGAAGGCTCCATCCAGATCAACGACATGGAGGTATTCAGCGCCTTCCTGCGCCCATTTCATGGCAACTTTAACCGGGTCATTGTCATACACCGTTTCCTCGGATAATTTTCCCATGCGGAGCCGGACACATTTTCCATTCCGCAGGTCAATCGCGGGAATAACCATGAAATTTGCCATAGATGAAGCTCCTGTTGCCGGTACTGCGCACGATCCTGTGCGCTGTTTACAGGCGTTTTTACCGGAATAGTTCAATCGTAAGCGATAGCAACGTTAAGTCAAATCTCTTTTTAACCTGAATTGCGTGCGATAACGCTCCGGGACTGCCTTTTCACTGTTTATCGCTGCTGCAGCGGTCTGAGATTGAATCACGCCGGCGGTGCTGAATGGCAGGTACACATGCGCGGAGATTCCTCAGATGAGCGGGCCCTGATGGCGGGAGATGCCGGCAGCGCGGCACAGCTGGTTTGATTTGTTTTTTTGGCAGGGCAGGTGTCACCAGGCAATCGTGTTAGCGTCGCTTCCCATGGCCTTTTTTGCCGTCTTGCCGACCAGGAATACATCGCCGACTTCCCAGGGCTTATTCGATAAATCCCGTTTCATGTCATCGTTAATGATAATGCCGTAGCAGGTGTATTTAGAGGAGATGTTTTGCTCGAATCGCCGCTGGCGGTCGGTTGCCCGTTCCATGAAATCCAGGCCGTCCTTTCCGAATGAAACGGTTAATATGAGGTCCCATCCGTCATCAACAACACGGGCTGAGAATAAATTATCGCCGACTTGTCTCATATCCATCCGTGCCTGAAAAACAAACTTTACCAGCTTGCCGGCCATCGATACCTGGGAAGATGTGATGGCGGATAATTTCATTGTCACGGGCTTTGAAGCCAGGGCTATCTTGAACCATTCGCAATCCGTCGCGGCCTTAATCGGGCGATTGGCCATGTTATCGGACCATGAGTCATGCTGGCGCGGCGCTAAAATCGTATTGCTTTGCTGGTTGGCATCGAATTCAATTGATTTAACCTGGCTTGCAGGAATGTTCTTGTCCCAGCCTGCGGTCGGTTCCAGGAAATAAGTATCATTGGCGAACCGGATAATCCTGCATTTCATAACGTTGCCGTCTTTCAGGGTAATCGTGTCGGCGAGCACCGTTCCTGAGGCCAGCAGAGCGCAGGCCAGTAAGGCTGCTGATTGGTTCATGGCTTGTCCTCCAAATAAATAATATTCGCGCATTAGACTACTCTCGCGTAAAAATCCGGTCAAGTCCTTTCGTCGAGTTGCAATGCCAGCCGGAAATGAAGTTGCCGGACCCATCAAGAAGGCACAACCGGATAAAACGGTAACGGCTATGATATGTGATCCGGAGTTGTTCATTGAAACCAGGAATCCTGAAAAAAGTTACGTTTTTTTACGATTGATCAATAAAGCGCAGAAAGGTAAATTATTGCCGTATTGTTTGAAAACCGGCGATGCTTACCTTGGCGGTAAATTAGGCGTGAAAGACAAACGGATAATTATAAAAGTTGAAAATCTGACCAGGCGCTTTTCTTCCGGCACGGCGGTGGATGGGATATCGTTTGAGGTCCAGCGCGGCGAGATGGTTGGCTTTCTTGGCCCGAATGGCGCGGGCAAGTCAACGACCTTGCGTATCCTGGCCGGATACCTCGCCGCAACAGAGGGGGTCGTGCAGATCGACGGGCTCTCGGTGCTGGAGCATTCGCTTGAGGTTAGGAAACGAATCGGTTACCTGCCGGAAAACTTGGCCTTGTATCCCGAGATGCGGGTCAATGAGTACCTTCATTTCCGCGGGCGGTTGAAGGGAATCCTTGGACGGCGCCTGCGCGCGCGGCTGGACGAAATTAAATCGCTGTGTGGCCTGCACGAAGTATCCAGCCGGATCATCGGTCATCTCTCGCGTGGTTATCATCAGCGCATCGGTCTGGCGGATGCGCTTGTTCACGAGCCGGAATTGCTGTTGCTGGATGAACCCACGATCGGGCTTGACCCTAACCAGCTCAGGGCGATCCGCGGGCTTATTAAAACCCTGGGGCAGAAATACACGGTGGTCCTTTCCACGCACTTCCTTCCGGAAGCCGAAATGCTTTGCGGACGGGTGCTGATTATCAATCATGGCCGGATTGTTGCTTCCGATTCGCCCGCGGTCCTGACCAGTCTTTTGAAAAACAAGACCGTGGTTGTGGCTGAGATTGCCGGCGCCCACACCGAGGTGGCGGAGGTTCTGAGAAATCTTCCGGGAGTGTCGGGGATGTTCTGGAATCCATGCCGCTGTGCGGATGGAGATCAATCGGAGCAGGAGTGGAACCGTTATGTGCTTGAGTGCGATCCTGATAATGATTTCCGCAGTATTGTTTTTGCCGTGGTGACACAGCACGGGTGGAGTATGCGCGAATTGAAACTGGAACGTAAAAAACTTGAAGACGTCTTCGCTGAAATAACGGGCGACATTGGAGTAAATTAAGGCATGAGAAACATCTTTCAGCTATTCCGCAGGCAGTTTCTGGCTTATTTTCGCGCGCCGCTCGGTTATACCGTGATCATTGTTTTTTATGTCGTGACCGGTCTCAGTTTCTGCCGTTTGCTTTCCCAGAGCGCGACCGATCCTATGCAAATCGGCGATATACTCTTCGGCTCCGCTTATTTCTGGCTCATGCTGATGACGACGGTCGTGTTAATTACCATGCCGCTGTTCGCCGAGGAACGTCATTCCGGCACGATTGAAACTCTGCTGACGGCGCCAGTAAGCGATATTCAGGTTGTGATCGCTAAATTCCTTGCTGCTTACGTTTTTCTTGTCGTGATGCTTGCGCCTACCTTGTTCTACAGCCTTATCATGTACATGTTTATCGCCGATGGCGGCGCGTTTTCCTGCAAGCCAATCGCCACCGGCTATTTCATCGTATTGCTGATCATTTCATTTTATACCGCCTTCGGCCTTTTGATGTCATCAATGACAAAAAGCATGGTCGTCTCGGCCATATTGTGCTGTATCGGGATAAGCGTGACGTTTCTGGCTGATAACCTGCAGTATGCCTTGCGCAATGTCTGGCTTGAAAAAACTCTTTCTCAGATTTCCAGCGTTCAGCATGTCATTGATTTTTCGAGAGGCCTGATTGACTCCCAGCCTGTTTATTTTTACCTGTCGGGAACGGTTTTGTTTTTATATCTGGCCGTCAAGTCAATTGAATCCCGTTTGTGGAGATGAAATGAAACTTCGCCTGAAGCGCGCTCTCATAGGCGGCAACGTTTTACTGGTGATAGCCCTTGCTGTCCTTTTGGCGGTTGTGACGAATTACCTTGCGGTCAAGCACAGGGTGCGTTTTGACTTCAGCCCGGACCGCTATTACGTGCTTTCAGGGGCGACCCATAACATGCTCAGTCATCTTAGCGGCACCGTGCAGGCTATCGTGCTGCTGGATATGAATCATGAGCTTTCCAGGGATGTTCGGCGGCTTTTGAAGGAATATGAATATGCCGCGGATAAGTTCTCCGTGGAATATGTGGACCCTCACCGTGATATTGCCCGGGCAAAAGAGCTGACACTCCAGTACGATATTCCCGGCCCGGGTGTCATTATTTTTCGTGCCAATGACAATGACAGAACAAAACTGGTTTCAGTGAACGAGTTAGCCACATATGATTATGCTCCGGTACTTTCCGGGCGTTCAAAAACCATGGAATCTTTCCGGGGTGAACAGGTGTTTTCATCGGCTATCTTCAGCCTGATCCAGGATAAAAAACCAACCGTTTATTTCCTGGCCGGACATGGTGAGCATCGCATTGACGATTTCAGCCAGCTGGCCGGGTATTCAATGATCGGCCGGCTCCTGGAAAAAGGCAACATTAACGCAAGGACCTTGCAGCTTGCGGATAGCCCCTCCATTCCAAGAGACTGTAATGTTATGGTTATCGGCGGCCTGAAAAGACCTTTAACCCATATTGAGGCTGAGATTATTAAGAAATACCTGGATAATTCGGGTCGTCTCCTTCTGATGGCGGATACCGGTCTGGAAACAGGGCTTGAGAAAACACTTGAGTCATGGGGAGTTCGGCTGGGCTCGGACCGCGTGGTGGGCACAACCCTTACCGGCCGGGAACTTCTTGTCAATAATTACGGCAACCATCCTATTACCGCGCCGCTGAAAAACATGACCACTATATTTAATATTCCCCGCTCTGTCCAGCCGCTGATGCCCTTCGGCCAATCGTCTGACCAGTCGCTTGATAAACCGCGGGTAGTGATATTGTCCGCCAGTTCAGAGGAAGGCTGGTCTGAAATGTCGTATTACCAGAACCCGCCCAAGTTTGATGCCGGCGTGGACCGTCCCGGGCCGATACCTGTCGCGGTTGCGGTTGAAAAAGGCAACCTGCCCGTGGATGTGGAAATTATACCGACTCGCCTTGTCGTTATCGGAGATTCCACTTTTGTGTCAAACGGAGCCCTTCTTGCCGGTTATTCTCCCGACTTTTTTATTAATTCGCTCAACTGGCTTCTGGAACGCAAGGATGCTCCTACATTTGTCCCGAAAATTCCCTCAAAAGTGCTCTTGAATATCAACCGGCAGCGCCTGCAGTGGACCTATATTGCAACGGTCTTTATTATGCCGGCCCTGGTCGCCCTGATGGGATTGGCCGTCTCCCTTAAAAGGAGAAAATAATCAATGCATCTGCGCACCACATTTTTCCTGCTGGTCCTGACAACGCTGATTCTCAGTTATGTTTTTATGCATGAAAGCCCGGACGGCAGTGTTAATGAAGGCGATAAAAAAAAGGTTAAATTACTGGACTTAGAGCCGGAGCGGGTTGCTTATTGGTCGCTTGCCGGAGACAGGGGGTTTGTAGAATGCGTCAACGAACACGGGCAATGGATGATTAATAAGCCGTTTAGAACCCGCGCCAGGGATGCGAGAATCAATTACATGCTTTCGGTCCTGGCAGCGCTCATGAAAGGGGAAACCATTACCGGCGATCAACGTAAGGCCAGGGCGCTCGGCCTGGCCGATTACGGCCTCGCAAAGCCAGTATACCGCATAGTGATCGGCAGTCCTGATAAACGCCTTGAAATGAATGTCGGAAATATTTCCCCGTTAAAGGATAGTATTTATGTTCAGATAAATGACAGTGATACGATCGTGGCTACCTCCACTAATTTACTGGCTATTATTCCCCGAGAGCTGGCCGAAATCAGGGACAACCATCTCATTTCCGGCGCGCCGGCCTATGTTAAAATGCTGGAAATAAAAAGTCCGATGTCTCCGCTGATTATGTTGGCCAAGGAAGGAGCGGAATGGGTTTTGCGCAAGCCGGTGCTGGCGCGCGCAGACTGGCTAAAACTTTCAACCCTGCTGGATTCTATTTTCAATGCCCAAATCGATCAATATGTCAGTGACTCGATGAAGGATCCTTCTCTTTACGGCTTGGACGATGACGAAGCTATTATGCAGATAGGTATCTGGCAGAATGAAAAGGAAAAGGGTGAATATCTGCTTTTCGGGAAAAAGGCCGATGACAAGGGCGATCTGGTATACGTCTGCCAGCGCGGCCAAGGCTCGGTATATGCGGTTAAAGCGGCGATTGTTGATTCGCTTTCCATTACGACTGCCAATATCCGCGATTCGCGACTGTTTTTCATGGCGCCGGAATCTTTTTCGTCAATCCGTATAGAAGAGGGGAATAACATTCTTCAGCTTGTCCGCGACCGCGCCTCGGGATGGCAGATAACTGAACCTAAAAAATGGAAAGCAGACGATAAGATTGTCGAAACATTAATATCACGCCTGAACTCTCTGCGGATCGAAATGTTTGTGCCCGCCACCAATCTGAACGCCCGGTTGCTTGAAAAACCCGCAAAGATTATTACCGTGTCTGACGCCCCGTTGTCTATTCCCGCAACAGGCCCTCTCATCCCGAGCACCCCGGAAACGCAGGTCACGACCCGCTCTCTTCTCTTGAGCGCTTCCGCTCAGGGCAAAGAAAACGTTTTCGGGCGTTTTGCCGATGAAGACGAGGTGTATCAAATCTCGGCTTCGGCGGTAACCACCATTTCGCTCAACCCGATGAGCTACCGGGACAGCGTTATTTTATCTTTTGACCCGGCCGCCGTGACCAAAATTGTTTTGCACAAAAATAATATGGAGCAGGTGGCAGTCAGGGATAATGCCAAAAAATGGCAGGCCGGCGGACCTGGGCCGGCCCGCCTGGATCTGAAAATAATTGATGATATGCTCGTCAGGGCTTCCGGCCTGCGCGCTGTCAGGTTTGAAAGTGACAGCAGTGTGGCGGGCATGTATGGTCTTCAGCCGGCCGCAAGGACCCTGACATTCAGCTTGAGCGGCAAGGAAGGTATTAATAAAACGCTTTTGCTGGGCGAAAATTCCGAAGACGGCGGCGTGTATGCAATGTTACAGGGCCAGGAATTTGTTTTTGTGCTGGATAAAGATGTGGTGAATCTGCTGCTCCGCGACATGTTCCGGTAAGCAACAGGTTTGGAGTTCTGCCTGGTAAACGTGTGCCGGTGGCGTTAAAGGACACAAAATGGCGTTCAGGTTGCTTAGAAAAATAAAATATGCATTGTTCATTCTCTTCATCATCGGCCTTGTCGCGGTGTTTTATCTTACTTCCGTGGGACTGCCGCAGGCGATTGTGCGTAAAATTGAACCCTATCTCCAGTTTAGCGGCATGGTGCTTAATCTGGAAAAGATTAAACTGAGCGTCTTTGAAGGGATTGTTGTCACGAGCGTCAGGTATTACAAGATAGGCGACGTGGGCGAGCCGATCATCCAAGCCGATAAATTTGTGCTGAAATTGGCGCCACTGGCCTGGGTGCGGGGCGGTAACGGTATTTCAGGGGCCATAATCAAAAACGGGCGGGTACAGTTTTCGCCAAGCGGCGAGGCCGCTGATAAATTTGTGTTTGACAATATTTTTGCCGATGTTCACTTTGAACAGCATTCACGCCTGCAGATCCTGAGCTTCGCAACTACTTTTGCATGTTTCAAGCTATCGGGTAAAGGCACCATCCTCCTGCCATCCGAAAAATCAATTGCGCCTGATAGCGGCAACAGGGTTTCGAACAATGTCCCCGAGATAGGCTCGAATGAGTCTGACCTGAAGGGCTTTGCCCTGCTGATAAAGGACTTTGCCTGCAGTAATGCGGTCAGTGCCGATGTTGATTTTTTTGTTGACCCGGACAATATGCAAAAATTGTCGGTCAAGGCGAATGTTCACGGGCGGCATACTGACCGTGCCGGCTTTATTATCGGCGGATGGAATGCAAATGTTTACGTCAGCGACCAAACCGTGAAAGGCAATATACAGGTGATGGATGCCTCATACAAAGGGCTTCAGCTTCAGTCGGTCAATGGCCTGGTGCAATATGACGGCAAGAATCTCGTTACCGCTTCTTTGAAAAATATCGTGTACGGTCCGGAAATCAGGCCCGGGCCAGTGACGATGCAGTTAAAATACGATATCGCCGCCGGCCAGTTTGAAGGCCATGCCGTCACCGAATGCGACCTGCGCGCATTCGTGCCGCTGCTCAGAAGTTTTAAGCTTAAACTTGCGGATATATTCGCGGCTTTTGATTTCAAGCGTTCTCTGCCATTGGGAAATGTCTCAATCAAGGGGGCGGTCAAGCCCGATTTTACATGCCGCATATACGGCGATGTTCTTACCGACACGCTCTTGTTCAAAGGCGTGTCATGCCTGCTCATCAAAGTCGGTTTTGACGTCGACCTTTATGATACCGGAGAAAAGGTCGTGATCCATCCGCTCCTGGTAGTGCGCGACGAGGGCCTGGCACGCGGTCAGATGACCTATGAATCGGAAGGTAACCTGATGTCGTTTTCCGCGATGTCCATGGCCGACCCGAAGGCCATTGCCACAATGATTGATCCGGTTGTTGTCTCTGCCCTGGCGCCTTTTTCGTTCGAAGGGCTCTGTTATGTAAACGCATATGGAAAAGTTGGATTGTCCAGCAGCGAAGCAAATGACGCCGAAATCAGTTTTAATGCCAGCGATGCGCGCTGGAAAATGTTCAGGTTTGCTCCCTGCGCCCTGACCCTGCAAATGGAGGGGAAAAGCTATAAGATGGATGATTTTAACGGCAGTATTTATCACGGCGTTGTCAACGGCTTGGGCTCTTTGGATCCGTTGGCAAATTCATCCAACACGCTTTATGCGATCTCGTTGAAAGCCGACAACGTTGATTTCGGCGTTTTGATTAATTCACTCGCCGGTAAACAGCTCGAAAGCGCGTATGAGGGAACATGTTCCGCCTCCATTGACCTTCAGGGAGTGCTCGAAGACGAGAGCTTTTATTCAATGAAAGGCAACGGGTGGGTGAAAATTGAAAACGGCAGGATCTTTACTGTGCCGTTATTCAGCGGGCTTTTTGATATTCTCGGCAAGTTCATACCCGGCATGGGCAAGTTCAACGGCAAAAATAACGCCAATGCCGATTTAACCATTGGAAACGGCAAGGTCCATGGCCGAAATGTATACATTGATGGCGATGTCTTCAGCGTGAAAGGCTCCGGCGACGTTTATCTGGACGGACGACTTGATTTCAAAATCCAGATAACCTTCATGCGCCGGCAGAGCCTGATCGGAAACCTGGTGCAGATTATAACCCTCCCGATCACGAAAGCGCTGGAGATAAGGCTTGGCGGTACAGTTGCCGAACCGAAATGGGAACTTTCCTATCTGCCCTGGTAACATCCGCCTCAATCAGCTTTCCCGGTCATCCATTGCAGCTGCGGCCAGTAAGGAGATCCTGTGTTTGGCTGGGGGACGCCGGGCGTGCTCCTGCCGTTCCGGATGTAGTTTGCCAGTAATGACTTTAAGTGTTCAACCACTTCGGGATGCCGGTCATGGATATTCCGGCGCTCGCCGATGTCGTCAGTCAGGTCATAAAGCTGGATGGGGGGAAAACATTCGCATTCTTTTCCCGGTCGCGGATAGCTCCATCCGCCGGAGCCGGGGCACATTTCAAGCTTCCATCGGCCTTGCCGGATCGAAAAGGATCCGTTAACCGAATGGTGAACCGTGGCCTCCCTCAGGGGAGCGCCGGTACTGCAGCCGCGCCATGCGGATAGATTGCTGACGCTGTCCTCCCCGGCGTTGTCGGGCAGGCGGACCCCCAGCAGCTCGGCGCAGGTGGCCATCAGGTCGGCGAGGCAGACGGTTTCGCCTGATTCCGAACCGGCCGCAATCTCCCGCGGCCAGCGGATGACGAGCGGGATGCGGTGGCCGCCTTCGTAGATATCGGCCTTATGACCGCGGAAAACATGGCTGGGGTAATGCCCTTTCAGGGAAAGCTCCTCCAGGTCCGCGGAGGGCGCGCAGCCGTTATCCGCGGTGAAAATCACTATGGTGTTTTCCGCGATCCCATTGCGCTCCAGCGCCTCCGCAATCTGCCCGGCGACGTGGTCAACCTGCAGGCAAAAGTCCCCGTATTCATTCGTGCCGGATTTGCCGGCAAATGCCGGGGAGGGCAGGATGGGCGTGTGCGGGGCCGGCAGGGCAAAATAGAGGAAGAAGGGCTTTTGCCCGCCGGCGCTGGCGTCGATGAAGCGCACGGCTTTTTCCGCGAGTTTTGGCAGGACTTCCGCGTGTTTGAAGTCCGGGGCAATCACGCCCTCGCGCCAGTATCCCTTGTTCTTGTTTTCGGGCATTACGCGGTCCGGCACGGAGGTTGCCATGTTGTTTTCAACATAGACGTAGGGTGGCATGTCAAGGGACGCGCTGATCCCGAAGAAGTAGTCGAAACCGGCGTCGAGCGGCCCGTGCGCGACGGGCTTAGTGAAATCGACGTCCCCTTCCCCCCGCCCGGTTTTGGCCCACGACCATCCTAAATGCCATTTTCCGACGCAGGCCGTTTTGTATCCGTTGACTTTCAGGAGGGAGGCAACCGTCATCCTGCCCGGTTCGATCAGCGGTCCGGAATACCCGAGTAGAACGCCTTGCTTGAGCCGGGAGCGCCAGTTATATCGTCCGGTAAGTATGCTGTAGCGGGATGGCGTGCAAACGGCCGAAGTGGCGTGCGCATCCTGAAAACGCATGCCTTCGCGGGCCATGGTGTCCAGGTGGGTTGTTTTGATCTTGGAGTGTTCATTCAAACAGGAAACATCTCCATATCCCATGTCATCGGCAAGAATGTAAATTATGTTGGGCTTGTTGCTTCTCATGCCGTTTCAGGTTGTGAGCTATTTTAAGGCATTTTGTAAAAGCCATTCGATGGCAGGGCCGTAAAAGCAAGGTGAGTCATGGTTCCCTCCCTTGATTTCAGCAAAGGCGACGCCGCTTCTGCCGGACAGTTTGGCGGCGAGAGCGCGCATCTGTTCCACGGGCATGAGGGCATCTTTCTCGCCGTGCGCGAGATAGAGCGGCATGGTCAGCCGGTCGGCGTTGAAAAGCGGCGAGTGTTTCCGGTAAAGGTCGGCTTTCTGTTCAGGTGTCCCGCCGTATGATTTTGCGATGGCTTCCGCAATTTGCCTTTGGATGCCGGGTTCATGTTTCATGCCCCAACCGTAATACGCACCCAGGTCAGTCGCTGCGCCAAGGGCGGCCACAACCGTACAATCGTCGGGATACAGGGTTGCATAGATTAAATTAGCGGTGCCTCCCATGGAACCGCTGAAGAACAAGAACCTTTTTGCTTTATGTTTCTTGCGCAACCAGTTGAGAAGATTGTGCAGATCGTTGGCCGCCGCCGGTGACATCCAGGCGTTCCCGCGCAGGTTCGCGGACACAATACCCAGGCCGGCCGCCCTGAATTGTTTAAGCCATTTTTCGCGCAGATCCGCCTTTGTGAATATCTGGTCGCCCTTTGATCCATGTCCGTGCAGGAAGACCACCCGGGTGTCGCCCTTTTCCGGAGGCGACAGCAAGGCCCAGTCCGAAAGACCGTCCACGCCGCTTGTATAATCCACGCGCATGACTTCCGGAGGAAGTCCGGGCATGGTGGCCGCAGCCGGATTTTCGTTTGTTACCGCGAATATTAGTGCGTCAGCTGAAAAACCGGTTGCAGCCATCATGAATACCTCAATGGCAATAAAGAATGCAGGATTTCTTTCCAGATTGTTATTCCCCGTTTCGTTTAATCCATCTAAACTCTTGATTGCTTGTCCGTCGAATTATCGTGATATGAAACACAGAACGAATGGATGGGCATTGTTTGAAATAAATATATCTTGTTCAGACAGTTTTTCAAGAATAAAACCGGCCAGAATGACGATTTAAGATGTCTTTTATATCAATGTTTTGTTTTCACGCTTTAAAAGATCTGGATTTAACTTGAACCATGACGGTCGCTGTTAAACTTTTGACGAATATTTTTACTCAAACGGAGCATTTTCTCTTGACGTCTTTCGCCAATGAGTGAAAAATCCATTCTTATGGGTTTGTTGGTAAATATTCCCGCCTTTTTATCAGGCGGGCGGTGAAAATACTGGATTAACCGGCCGGCGTGGATAACTGGATAATTTAGAATGGAAAAAAACTGGTTGCAGCGGCATATCCGATTGTTTTCTGGATGGCGTTCCGTTTTCACTTTTCGTGAACTCCCGTCTGCCGATGTGCCCCCGTTGCGCGCAGAACTTTTCGGTATGCTGCAACTGGAGTCGCATGCCCGCCAGGTTGCGGCTCTTCACGAGATTGATCCGTCCAGGGGACCGGAAAGGCTGCTGCGGCGCCTTTCTCAGAACGAAGCGGTCATCCGGGATTCTTACCGTGTCGTGGTTGACGCCATGCGGCAGAAAAGGTACGTGGCGCCCGCGGCTGAATGGTTGCTGGACAACTATTACCTGATCAAAGAACAGATCCGCATGGCGCGATTGCACCTGCCGAGAAGTTACAGCAGGCAATTGCCACGGTTGAAAACCGGTCCCGGCCAGGGGTTGCCACGGGTCTATGACCTTATTCTGCAGCTTGTGGCTCATACCGACGGCCGCGTGGATGTCGAAAATCTTTCTCGTTTCGTGGCAGCCTATCAGTCCGTTAAATCCCTCTCGCTCGGTGAGCTCTGGGCTGTCCCGATTATGTTAAGGCTGACTTTGATCGAAAACCTTCGCCGCGTGGCCTACCGCATTGCCTGGCGCCGCCGTCTGCGGGACCAGGCGTCCGTTTGGGCGCAACGTTTCCTGAGAGCCGCCCATGACGACCCAAAGCATTTCATCACGGAACTGGCAGATTTCGTTCGTTCTGATCCGCCCGAGGCAGGTCCCTTTATTGCCGAACTGGTTACAAGTCTCGAAGGGCACGATCCCAGCCTGTTGCTTGTGATCAACTGGCTGGAACAGCAGTTTGCCGCGCGCGGGCAAACACTTGAGCTTGTGCATCAGGCGGATACTCATGAGCAGGCAACCGATCAGGCATCAATTGCCAATACTATTACCAGTTTGCGATGGATGGACAGGATTGATTGGCAGGAATTCATAGAAACGCTGAGCGTGACTGATACGATATTGCGCCATGATCCCTCGAACGTATATCCCCGCATGGATTTTGCGACGCGAGACCGTTACCGGCATATTGTGGAGCGCCTGGCAAAAAAGTGCCGGCGGAGCGAAGAAGAGATTGCCAGGCTTACCGTGCTTCTTGCCAAAGAAAAAGCTGGTTATGCGCCGGCTGGCAACCATGTCGGGTATTATCTCGTCGGTGAAGGCAAGGGTGTCCTTGAGCGGGAAATCGGCGTTCGTCCGTCTTTCTCTGGCAGATTTGCTTGTTGGTTGCGCCGGCGCGCCGCGGTGTTGTATCTTGCTTCGATCGTATTGTTGACAGGTTGCCTGACGACGCCTTTCGCGTGCCTGGCGTATACAACGGGCGGATTCCAGCGTTGGATGATTTACGCGTTAACTGCTTTAACGGCGTTTGCCATGTCCCGCCCGGCGATCCGGATTATCCAGTGGTTGTGCGCCCTGATCGTGCCTCCGCGCAATATGTCGCGTCTTGATTTTTCGCATGGTATTCCCCAGGAACACATGACGGCAGTAGTGGTGCCGGCCCTGTTGACCACGGCGAGTCTCGTCAATTTGCTGGAAAGCATCGAAGTTCATTTCCTTGCAAATCGCAGCCCTCATCTTTTGTTCGGTCTGCTTACGGATTTTCCCGACGCAGATCAGGAGACGCTACCCGGAGACGGGGAACTGCTGCGCACCGCCGTTGATGGCATTCGTGCGCTGAATGAGCGTTATGCGGATAAAGCCGGCCAATTTTTTTTCCTGCTGCATCGCCCGCGGCTCTGGAATGCGTCCGAGCAGGTTTGGATGGGATACGAGCGCAAGCGCGGAAAGCTGGAACAGTTCAACAAGTTTATCCGCCTGGGGGAAATTGCGCCGTTCAGCACCGTTGAAGCGGATATGCGCGCGCTTCGTGAGGTCCGCTATGTGATTACGCTTGACACCGATACACAGTTGCCGCCGGGTTCCATTTGGAGAATGGCCGGCGCCATGGCCCATCCTCTCAACCGTCCTCGCCTGGATGCGACAAAACGACGCGTTGCGGACGGCTACGCGATCTTACAGCCGCGTCTGGCCGTCAGTTTGCAGGCGGCCAGGAGATCATTGTTCGCCTCTGCTTTGGCCGGTGAGGTAGGCTTGGATCCGTACACCCGCGAAGTTTCTAATTTCTATTATGATTTTTTTGGCCAAAGCCAGTTCGTTGGCAAGGGAATATACGATGTTGAGGCAGTCGCCACGGTCCTTGACGGCCGGTTTCCGGAAAACCGGATTTTGAGCCATGATTTGATCGAGGGTTGCTTCGCGCGTTGCGGGTTTATGAATGATGTGGAGCTGTTGGAAGAGCATCCCGCCACTTATTCTGCGGATACACATCGGCGGCACCGATGGGCGAGGGGCGACTGGCAGATCGCCCGCTGGCTGTGGCCGGGTATTCCGTCAAAAACGCGCCGGTCTGTTTTTAATTCTCTTTCGCTACTTTCACGCTGGATGATTTTTGACAACCTCAGGCGCAGCCTCGTCCCGTTCGCCATGGTTGTTGCCATGGTATTCGGCTGGCTGATGTTCCCCCGGGAGGCGGTCGTTTGGACTGTCTCGATGCTTGGTTTCTTCATTCTGCCGGAGGCCGCGCGTACACTGCGAAATCTGGCGACAAAAAACCGATCCGTCGCATGGGGCGCTCACCTGTGGCAGGTGGTCAGAGTTGAAGCTCGATCCTGGTGTGTCACGCTTTTTGATATTATAAACCTGCCTTTCGAGGCTTGCATGCAGATGGATGCGATTTTGCGGACACTCTGGCGTTTATGGATAACCCGGCGTGGCTTGCTTTGCTGGCGCACGGCGGCAGAACAGGAAAGCGCATCCGGCAGCAGCCTTTTCGGGACACTCGCGACAATGGGATCCGCGCCTGTCCTTGCCGCCGGAATATTCACGATAATTTATTTCTTTACCGGCCACGCTAAATTACCGGTTGTGGCGTTCATGACCCTGACGTGGTCGGCCGGTCCGCTCCTCATGTGGTTTATAAGCCGGCCCGTCACTCACCGCGCGATGCGCCTGTCCAAGGACAATGAAAAAATGGTCGGTGCGCTTGCTTTTCGAACATGGACGTATTTCGAACGTTTTTCAGCGGCAGGAGATAACTGGTTGCCGCCCGATAACGTCCAGGAAACTGAGGGTGAGCTGGTGATAACCCGCCGCACCTCCCCGACCAATATTGCCATGGATTTGTTAAGCAATCTCGCGGCCTGGGATCTCGGTTATATTCCCGTTGGCACCTTGCTCGAGCGGATTGAGCGCAGTTTCTCAACCCTGGATAAGTTAGAGCGCCATCATGGACATTTTTATAACTGGTACGACACCCAGTCGCTCCAGCCCCTCCGCCCGCGCTATGTTTCCACCGTGGACAGCGGTAATTTGAATGCCGCGTTAATTACCCTGCGATCGGGACTCGCGGAACTGGCGGAAGCTTCCAATCTCCCGGCCCGCTGGCGCAGTGGATTTTTGGAAATGATTGAAAATGCCCTGACGGAAAAACAGGCGACCGGTGTGGAGACAAATAGGCGGGGCGATGATTTTCGCGCTTTACGGGATTGTTTTATGGAATTCTCAGGCACGATTGCCGGCAGTCATGGATCTTTGCGGAAAGCGAATGAAATCCTGGGGCGACTGAAAGCCGCGACCCCGCATGATGAAGCCCTCCGGTACTGGCTGGAAGTGATTGAGCGCCACACCGGATACGCGCTGAGGGATGTCTTGTATCTTGCTCCTTGCTTGTCGGATCAGGATCTTATGAGCCAGATAGTCAACAGCGGGTCGGAAAATACATTTACGGCGTTTCTTGCGCGCTTGGGCGCCGTCCCGCTCGCGAATTTGGCTAAATCGGAAATATTCTGGGGCGCCGATTTCGATGTTTTTATCCGGCATGCCGGGCTTGAACCGGGGCTGGCGCGCCGACTTAAGGAAAGCATGGTTCTCGCCTCACGACGGGCGGCGGAGCGGTTGGACCTCATTCGCGAATTGACGTCGCGCTGCGAGGAGCTTGCCGAAATAGACATGGAATTCCTGTATAACCCGGATGTTAAGCTTTTCAGAATAGGTTTCAACGCTGACACCTACGAGCCTGATCCGGCCTGTTACGATTTACTGGCTTCGGAGTCTAGGCTCGGCAGTTACGTGGCCGTGTCCCGCAGGATGGTACCAGTGGAGCATTGGTTTCACCTTGGACGCACGCTTGCTCCGGGCGGCAGCGCCCCGGTATTGCAGTCGTGGGGTGGCTCCATGTTTGAATACATCATGCCGGAATTGATGATGCCGCTTTTCGCGGGCACCCTGCTTGGCGAATCGGCGCGGAACGCGGTCATGCGCCAGATTGCCTACGCCCGGATGCACCGGATTCCATGGGGCATCTCTGAGTCCGGTTACAACCAGGTGGACGCGCAGATGATTTACCAGTATCGTGCTTTCGGTGTTCCGGATCTGGGTTTGAAGCGCGGGCTTTCTGACGACCTGGTCGTTGCGCCTTATGCCACCGCGCTGGCCTTGTTGCTTGATCCGGTAAATGCCGCCGCCAATCTGCGTGCTCTCGCTCAGGAAGGTGCTGTCGGCCGTTTCGGTTTCTATGAGGCACTCGACTACACGCCGGAACGGGTCCCGCAAGGTGAACGCATGGCCATTGTTCGTTCACATATGGCCCATCACAGCGGCATGAGTCTTATGGCCTTTGTCAGCGTGCTGTGCAATCGGCCGATGCAGCGGCGCTTTCGCGCGGATCCGGAAATGCGGGCAAACGAGCTGCTTCTTCAGGAACGTATCCCGCCTGCCAGGACGCGCCATGTTACAGAAACGGAACAAACGCCTGAAATTCGCCGCCCTGCTCAATCCGGCGAGCCGCCGATCCGGCTGATCGAATCCGCCAACACGTCCATTCCTGAAGTCCACCTCCTTTCCAATGGCCGTTATCATGTCATGGTAACCAATTCCGGCGGCGGCTACAGCCGGTGGCAGGATTTGGCCCTTACTCGCTGGCGGGAAGACGCAACACGCGATGCGTGCGGAACGTTTTTCTATCTCCGGGACGCAGGCTCAAAGGACATCTGGAGCGCCACACATCAACCCGCCGCCGGCGTGTTTGAGCGTTATACGGTCAACTACGCGCAGGGGGTGGCGTCTTTTTCCGGAGTCCGCAACCAGATTCAAACTTTGCTGCGTGTCGCCGTTTCTCCCGAAGACGATCTGGAACTGCGCCGCTTGACGGTCAAGAACCTGTCAAACACCCGTCGTACGCTGGAGGTCACCAGCTACGCTGAAGTCGTTTTGCTTCAGCCGTCAAGCGAAGCGGCCCATCCCGCCCTTCAGGGACTTTTTGTGGAAACCGGGATGATTCCTGATAAATCAGCCGTCTGTTTTACGCGGCGCAAACGTTCATCCACGGAAAATTGGCCAGGCCTGTTTCACCTTTTTCTCCGGCGTAACGATCACCCGGCCGTGCCGACTTTTGAAACCAGTCGAGAACGTTTTGTCGGGCGCGGACACAATACGTCCCAACCCGTCGCGGTTTTGGCCGGGGGTGACCTGGCAAATATTGATGGTGCGCCGCTTGATCCGGTTGCTGCAATCCGCCACCGCATTGTGCTCGCACCCGGCGAGACGGTTACTTTTGATTCAATAATGGGCGTGGGCCAGACACCGGAAGAAGTAGCCTTGCTGGTGGATAAATACCAGGACAGCCGCCTTGCCGAGCGGGTCTTTGATCTGACATGGACACACAGCCAGGTGCTTATGCATCAACTGAAGGCTTCCGAAACGGACGCCCAGTTATATGGCCATCTTGCCGGATCACTGTTGTTCGCCAACCGTCGTTACCGGGCCAACCCCAGCCTTATTGCCCGCAACCGCAAGGGGCAGTCCGCTCTTTGGAGTTACGCGGTCAGCGGGGATCGGCCGATTCTGCTGCTCCGTATCAGCGACGAAGCCAATTTGAAGCTGGTCCACCGCATGCTTCAGGCCCATAGCTACTGGCGCTACAAGGGGCTCGGGGTGGATCTGGTCATCTGGGCCGAAGCGTATGCGGGTTACCGCCAAAGTCTTCTTGACGCGATCATGGGCATGATTCATGCCGGCGTGGAGTCCAAGGAATTGGATCAACCCGGGGGAATATTTGTACGCAATACCGAGCAGGTCACCGAAGAAGACCGTGTGCTTTTTCAGGCCGCAGCCCGGGTCATCGTCAGCGATCGCGGGGGGACGCTTGAAAGCCAATTGGAGCGCCAGCGCCGGGTGGTTCCTCTTCCAGCGCGGTTGCGGCCGGGCCGCTTGCGAGAACGTGCTGTGCCCAAAGAAACACAGCCGGTCCAGCGGAAACTTGTGTTTTTCAACGGAATCGGTGGATTCACCGAGGATGGCCGTGAATATGTGATCGAACTCAAGCCGGGCAAGGTCACGCCGGCGCCGTGGGTCAATGTACTGGCGAATCCTCTCGGCTTCGGATCGGTGGTGTCGGAAAACGGCGGAAGCTACACATGGGCTGAAAACGCCCATGAATTCCGCCTTACGCCCTGGTATAATGACCCTGTATCGGACATAAGCGGCGAGGCTTTCTATATCCGGGACGAGGAGACAGGCGCCTTTTGGTCTCCTTCTCCCAGGCCTGCCGCCGGTCAAACCGCCTATGTCTGCCGCCATGGTCTCGGTTACTCCGCCTATGAGCACACTGAGGAAAAATTGGTCAGCGAAATGCAGGTCTTCGTCGCTTCGGACGCGCCGGTGAAATGCGTAATTATATCTCTGCGCAATATTTCCGATCGATCGAGACGTGTCAGTGTAACCGGTTTTTGTGAATGGGTCCTGGGCGAACAGCGCGACAAGCAGGCCATGCATGTCGTAACGCGCCTGGATCCTCAATCCGGCGCCGTATTTGCCACCAACACATTCAATTTTGACTTCCAGGGCCGCGTTGCTTTTTTCCAGTGCAGTGAGGTTGATCGCACTATCAGCGGCGACCGTACCGAATTCCTGGGACGTAACGGCGACCCGGCTGCGCCGGCGGCGCTGCGGCGCGAAGGACTTAGTAACAATGTCGGTGCCGGACTGGATCCATGCGCGGCCATGCAGGCTTACCTGGAAATTCCGCCCCAGGAAGAACGTCGGCTTTCATTTGTATTGGGCTGCGCGCGGAATGAAGATGAAGCCCGCGGACTGCTGCGGCGATTCGGCGGTTACGATGGTGCTCGCCAGGCTTTGGAGGGTATCTGGCAGTTTTGGAAACACCAGCTCGGGGGCGTGTATATAGAAACACCGGATGGTTCCCTGAACTTCCTTGTGAACCACTGGTTGCTCTATCAGGTGTTGACTGCGCGTTTTTGGGGAAGGAGCGGGTTTTATCAGTCCGGCGGCGCCTATGGTTTTCGTGATCAATTGCAGGATTCGCTGGCATTCCTGTATGAATGTCCATGGCTCACGCGCCAGCATCTGCTCGTCTGCGCCTCGCGCCAGTTTAAGCAGGGTGATGCCCAGCATTGGTGGCATGTTCCCTCAGGCCGCGGTGTTCGCACGTGCATTTCGGATACGGCACTTTGGCTGCCATACGTTACCAGCCGCTATATAGAAATAACCGGTGATATCGGCGTGTTGAATGAACCTGTTACGTTCCTGGAAGGTCGAACGCTCCATCCCGACGAGGAAAGCTATTACGATCTCTCGCGTACCAGCGAAGAAAAAGCCCCGCTCTACGAACACTGTGTTCGTGCAATCAGGAACTCGCTCCATACGGGGAGTCACGGCCTGCCCTTGATGGGGACTGGTGACTGGAACGACGGGATGAACCGGGTCGGCCACGCGGGTAAAGGTGAAAGCGTATGGCTTGCCTTTTTCCTGCAGGATATCCTTAACCGGTTCAATAGGGTGGCCAAACAGCGCGCCGATGAAACATTCGCGCTTGAATGCCGCCAGAAAGCGAGCGCTCTTAAGCTGGCCATTGAAAATAATACATGGGACGGCGAGTGGTATCGGCGCGCCTATTTTGACGACGGAACGCCGCTTGGGTCCGCCCAAAACGATGAATGCCGTATTGATGTTCTTCCACAGAGTTGGGCTGTCCTCTCCGGCGCGGGTGATCCGGAACGTTGCGCCCAGGCCCTGCGCGCGGCGCGTGAATACCTCGTGGACGAGCGTTTGCGGCTGATCAGGGTCTTTACGCCGCCTTTTAATAACGGTCGTCAAGATCCCGGCTATATTCGCGGCTACGTGCCGGGTGTGCGCGAAAACGGTGGACAATACACCCACGCGGCTATCTGGCTTGCAATTGCTTTTGCACGTGAAAAAGACGCAGCTGCCGCGTGGCAATTGTGTTCGTTCATTAATCCCATCCGTCATGGTGACAGCGCGGAGTCATTGGCGCGCTACCGCGTGGAGCCGTATGTGATCGCGGCCGACGTGTATACCAACGAATCCCATGAAGGTCGCGGCGGCTGGACATGGTACACCGGCTCGGCCAGTTGGATGTATCAATTACTGGTGGAACACCTGCTGGGATTGCGCATAAACGTGGATAAATTGACCATTGAGCCTCTTTTCCATCCGGATTGGAAGGAGTATAAATTGCATTACCGCTACCGGAATACTTTCTTCCACATTCATGTGCGCAAAACAGGTCCTGATGTAACCGCCCGAAAAGTTTTTGTGGATGGCGTTGAACGGCCGGATAAACTCATTCATCTGGTTGACGATGGCCGCGAAAAGAATATTGTGGTTGAGGTCGGATGAAAGCGGCCTCATTCTGGCGGTTTTTTTTCTTGACAGCCGTGCGTATAACGGCCTACTTTGACGTCAGTTTTATAGTTGACTATTAAAAAAACAACCATTCAGGAGGCCGTATGTATCGCTTGGGACAAAAAGAACTCAAAGAAGTCAGCAAAGTCATTATGGCGCGCAAAATGTTCCGGGTAGGGGATCCCAAGACCGGGCACCTGCAGGAATCGATCCGCTTTGAAAAAGAATGGGCGCGCACGATCGGCGTCAAGCACGCTCTCCTGCTTTCCGGCGGCGGCACGGCGGGATTAATGGCCGGCCTGGCGGCCATGGGCATCGGGCCGGGCGACGAAGTCATAGTGCCGGGTTATACCTTCATGGCTTCCGCGGCCGCTGTTCTGATGGTGGGCGCCATCCCGGTCATAGCCGAGATTAACGAGACCATGACGCTTGACCCGCGCGACGTGGAAAAAAAGATCGGACCCAGGACCAGGGCCATCATCCCGGTTCATATTTGCGGCATTCCCTCCGACATGAAAAAGATCATGGACATTGCCCGGAAACATAAAATAAAGGTGATCGAAGACTGCTGCCAGGCCGACGGAGGCAGTTTTAAGGGCAGGCGCCTGGGCAGCTGGGGACACGCTGGCGCCTACAGTTTCAATGATTTCAAAATCATGAGCGCCGGCGAAGGTGGTGCCCTGGTCACGAATGACGACAAGATTATCGAGCGGGCTGGAATTTATTCCGACAGCGGCACCGCTTTCCGGCCTTATGTTAAAAAGATCAAAACGCCGATCTTCCTCGGTTTCCAGTTCCGGGCCACGGAAATCATGGGCGCCGTTTTACGGATGCAGCTCCAGAGGCTTGCCGGGATTCTTGCGGATTTGCGCCGGATTCGTGTCCGGTTCATTCGTGAGTTGAAAGGGAAGCCCGGCATACGCTTTGCCCCGTCCAATGATCACAAGGGCGATTGCGGGGTAGTGGTGGCCTTCCAGTTTGATAGCGAAGCCAAAGCGCGGGTCTTTGCCAAATCCAAAGGGGTCAACGGCTGGTTGCCGATCGACAGTGGCAAGCATGTCTATTCCAACTGGGAACCAATTCTCAAACATCGCATTGGTATTCACCCCGGCATGAATCCATATCTCATGCCGAGGAACAGGGGGCTGCGCACAAAATATACCAAGACCATGTGCCCGCGCACGCTGGATGTTTTGAAACGCACGGTATTCATTTCCCTGCATACGGATATGACGGATTCCCAGATCCGGGACAGAATTGCCGCGTGCCGGAAGGCGGGAAGCAGTTTGTGATCCTGTCCTTTTTTGACGCCAACCTGTGTTTTGGCCGGCCGCCCCGGGCCGCCTATCAGCCGGCTGAAACCTCCCATGACCTGCAAAGGGCAATGGCTGCAACCGGGATTAAAAAGGGCCTGGCCTGGCATATTGCCCAGCGCGAATACGCGGCCTCGGAAGGCAACCGGATGCTGGCCGGTGCAATTGCCGGCCGGAAAAACCTTTTTGGCTGCTGGGCGATTCTGCCGCCCCAGACAAATGAAGTGATCACGCCCGATTTCTTCCGGCGCATGAAAAAGCACAGGATTGCCGCGTTGCGCGCTTTTCCCGCGCTTCATAACTATATGCTCAGCCGCGTGGTCTTCGGCAAATTTTTGGATGAGGTTGTGGAGAGACGCATTCCGTTGGTGCTTTCAGTGGAAAAATCGGGTGGATGGACTGCAATTTACAATTGCCTGGCTGATTTTCCCGAATTGACCTGTATTATTTGTGACACCGGGATTTGGAATTCTGACCGGTTCTCATGGCCTTTAATGGAGACTTATCCCAACGTTTTTCTGGAATCCAGCCTGATTTCGCTTGAGGATGCCGGGATTGAAGAAACAGTTGCGCGTTATGGCGCCGGACGGCTGGTTTTTGGTTCAAATTTTCCAGAGCGTTATCCCGAGGCCGCTATCTTGGCGGTACGGCATGCCGATATTCCACCGGGGGCCAAAAAGCAAATCGCTTCTGATAACATGGAAAGAATCTTAAAACGGGCGCAGTTCTAAGTAACAGCAAGCCGGTTGCTTATTATGACAAAAACGAATAAGTTGAAAAAATCTTTTTTCTCGCGCGGGATTGTGCCGGATTGCCCTATCTACGACTTGCATGGCCACATGGGGCCTTACCATGGCCTGCATATCAACCGGGAAACGGCAGCCCAGGCGGACGCTGCTTTGAAACGCGCCGGTGTCCACCTGCTGGTATTTTGCCATCACTCGGCCCTCGTGGCTCCGGATATAGGCAACGCGGACAATATCAAGGCAGTCCGCGCGTATCCCGCCCGTTTACGAGCCTATTGCGGCGTCAATCCGAATTACCCGGACCAGGTCAAAAAGGATGTGGACTCTTTTGATCGTTACGCAGACGTATACGTGGGTTTCAAATTCCACCCGTCCATGCACGGCATTCCAGTCACTGATTCGCGCAACGCGCCGGCCTGGCAATTTGCCGATACGCGCGGATTACCGGTCCTTCTGCACACGTGGGGTGGAGGAGCCACAGAAGGCCATCCGGCTGTTCGCAAGGCTGCGGAACGCTACGCTAACGCTAAAATACTGCTGGGACATTCCTGTCACGGCGCCTGGAGTGAGGCCATTCAGCTCGTTAAGGATTTTCCGAATGTCTACCTGGAACTCTGCGCGGTGATGGATGAACGCGGGATCCTGGAACGCTTTGTCGGCGAACTGGGTTCGGAAAGGATTTTTTTTGGCACGGACTATCCCTGGTTCAATCATCACTATTACATTGGGGCGGTCCTGGGAGCGGGGCTCAGTGAAGACGATTGCCGAAACATCTTCTACCGTAACGCGAATAAAATATTGAAAATAAAGCGCGGGAAGTAATAAACTTATTGAC
>Ga0351899_1045_pt1 | contig 40745 bp, 29 predicted proteins | sample BONcelHT113001C6_FD_206833 | JGI IMG/M metagenome (GOLD analysis project Ga0351899, IMG submission 206833) | Enriched cells from coal bed in the Powder River Basin, Montana, United States - BONCAT cells T11 rep1 HSBNCT.T11.300.1.C6 ... | reverse complement strand
TTGACGACAAGCCTGGCCGTCTTCAGCCAGGGATGAGTTGATGCCAGCTCCTCCAGATCGGTCTCTGGTCCCACAAGGGCGAGATCGCCTTTATAGGAGAATTCATTGAGGTACTGGGGAAGGAATCCGGCCAGCAAACGCTTTGCATCGTACTCCCTAATGCCTCTCTGTGCCATGTCCAAAACCACCTTCGCCGCCTTAATGATTTTCTTATTTACAAACCTTTCTAAAGGAAAGAGCCTAAATCTCACTCGAATGGCGAAATACTCCCGGGAGATTGGCATACTATGAAGTGTCCTGTTTGCGGAAAAGGCTGCATTCAGCCTGCAAGAGAGGTTCTGGCAGAGATAGAACAAAGGTACCCGGCCTGCCCCGCTTGCGCGCCGCAGCCTAATTTAGACAAGACCGCAGGGGCAAAGCTTCTTCCGGAAAGGGTGGAAAGGTGCCAATCATGCGGCAGAGCCACGCTTGACGGCGTAATGCTCGATGCTCTGCACCTGCTGCAAGGCTACGGTCTGCGCGACAAAGATGAGACGCTGCGCTCCGTAGGCTCGCCACTAATTGAGGTCGGCTATCCTATGGCCTACTCGCCGCGGCTTGGGCCCAGGAGCCTGATACTATCCGGTGACAGGTACAGCAAAGAGGCCGCAGAGGCAATGCTAGAGCAAATTCCCGAGATCAAGGGAGTGATTCTGAGCCGAGGCGTTGCCGGCGTGGTCGACTCAGGGAAAAAGCCCCAGAAGAACGTGCTATTGGCCGGCTGCGACATGCGCGCCGACATCTCTCAAAGCCTCTTTGGCGAAACGGTGATATACAAGAGCCAGTCGCGAATACATATTGAATTTTCCCGGCAGAGCGCCCCCAAGATGAGAATTTTAGAGCAGCTATATTTGCAGGAAAAGCTTCGCGATGTGGTGGATGGGCTTTCCGGTCCAGGAACGCTGGGGCTGATGTGCGTTTTGGCCGGGGCCAAGCGCGTGGTGCTCAATGATGCCTGGCTTGCCGGCGTGCAAAATGTGCTGCTAAATCTAGAAGTTAATAGAAACTTGCTTGGTATCGATGAGATTGAGTATCCGGAAACTTCCAAGAACGAAGTGGGAAAGGAGCCGGTGCTCGTTGGTCGCGCCCACGGGGCCTGCGAGATCGAGGTATATCATGGCGACCTGGTGAGGCTCTTTTCGAGAGCGCGGCCCGGCGACATTTGCCTGATCGATCACTTTCCCGGCGCGAATACTGCGGAGCTGGAGAGAGCCTGCCGCTGCTGTAAAGAGATCGTAATCGTATAAGGCTGAAGAGCGATGATTGAGAAACAATTGAAAAACCAAATAATGGGACAGCGCGGATTCGAACCGCGGTCCAAGAGTCCCAAACCCTCGAGGATAGACCAGGCTACCCCACTGTCCCAAAATGCAGTAGGCCTACTGGTCTGTGGTCTTTAAAAGGCTTTTGCTAAGCATTTCCCTGGGTGCGGTCATCAAAGCATTGCGATTCTAGAAAACCCTAATCACAACCTTTTTAAATCCTGCTTTGATAGGGACATCTCATGGGAAAGACAGGAAGCATAGTATGGGTCAAGATTAAGGGTAGAAAGGGTCAGGTCCGGCAGGTTACCAAGGCTGAGGCCACTCACAAGAAGCCCGGTCCGATGCAAAGATATACAGCCGCAGGTTCTAGAGTCAAGAAGATAAAGAGATCTGCAAAGGCTACTCAAATCAGAACATGATCTCCCAGGACGTAGTCTTGGTTCGCTACGGGGAGATCACACTAAAAGATAGCTGGACCAGGCAGAACTGGGAACGCATTTTAGCTGGCAATATTGCTTTTTCCTTGCATAGGGCCAGGGTGGAACATAAGATGGAGAAGGGCGAGGGCCGGATCTTCATCCATACCTCTGACTCCAGGGCAAGCGAGATTGCAGCACGTGTTTTTGGAGTAGTCTCAACCAGCCCCGCCAGGACAGTCGCTTCGGATCTGGAGGAGATAAGCCGGGCGGCGGTAGAGCTGGCCGGCCAGGCCAAACCGAGCACTTTTGCCATCCGGCCCAGGCGCTCAGGGGTATCCATCTCCAGCGAGCAAATAGGACGGGTCGTGGGTGAGGCCGTTAGAACTGCCACAGGCTGCTCTGTGGACCTGAATAAGCCGGAACTGGAGATCTTCGTTGAAGCCAGGAAGGAGCGGGCCTTCATCTTCACTGAGGTTGTGAAGGGCGTGGGCGGCCTGCCCCTGGGGTCGCAGGGCAAAATGTTAGTTCTCATTTCCGGAGGCATTGACTCGCCCGTGGCCGCCTGGATGATGATGAAGAGGGGCTGTCCGGTCACTCTCCTGCATTTCGACTCCCGGCCCTATGCCGATGCCATAGACCAGTCCATGAGATGCGCCGAGGTTCTGGCGGACTGGACAGCCGGCAGAAAGATCGATTTTATCACCATCCCCATCAGCCGGGGAATCGAGAAAATAGCATCTCACTATCCGAGAGCCACCTGCATCCTCTGCCGGCGCTTGATGTACCGGATAGCTACAGAGGTCATGGAGATACAGGGGTGCCTGGGAATTGTCACCGGCTATTCCATGGGCCAGGTAGCCTCGCAGACCGCAGATAACATTCTGGCTGAGCAGGCGGCGGTAGGAGTTCCAGTATTTCATCCGCTCATCTCTCTGGACAAAACGGAGATCACGGATCTGGCCAGAAAGGTAGGCACCTACGGCATTGCCGCAGAGACCAAATCCTGCACTGCCGTGCCGAGCAAGCCCATGACCCGGGCCAAGAAGGACGAGATCCTCATGGCAGAAGAAGAGCTGGGGCTGAGGGAAATAGCCAGGGCGCTGGTCAAAGAGATGACGGTAACCAGAATCGGGTACCAGGATATTGATTCTCTGCAAGAGGGCCAGGAATAATATGTCTGTAAGCATATCAACAGTCATTATTGATAGTACCTGAACTGTAAGTAATGAACTAACTTACGGATTATAGTTTGAGATTCCATTTCTTTTTTGTCCGGCGCAAAAAAGACCTCAAAGCAATCGATCATTCTCCATAAGTGCTCTTATGATATTGATTACTAAGAGACGGGCATGGCTAGTTAGCGTGAGGTGACTTGGCCATGAAATATTTAGTGGTATTCCTGCTAATCCCTAAAGTATCTACTTTTATTAATTCTTGGTGACGTCATATGGGCCTGAATAATCCTCAATTTCAGATATTTATACCACTATTTTCTCCACTAATTCCAGATTAGATTAGGCGCAAAACATAAATATTGAAAGAAGAGATACTAGATTACAATAGCGAATTAATTGAATTAATTGCGATGATTGATTTAATGTTTCCTTGGGCACGCATCAAGGGATTATGATAAGCAGGCCACAATGGGCATATTTGTCGCCAATCTCACGAAGAAAGAATATTGGCAAATGTATTGTTAAACCAAGAAAAAATGAAAATTTTAATTATAAGTTCAGGAGGGATATGAATGGCTGAGGATAAGAAAAGGTCTAAAAAAGAAGTAAAGGGCACGATGACAGTTCAGGAGGCAGGAAGAAGAGGTGGCATGAAGACCGCTCAAACACATGGAAAAGATTTTTATGAAGAAATCGGCCACAAAGGTGGTCAGAGGGTCAAAGAATTAATTGAAGAAGGCAAGAGGGCCAGGGCACTGAACGCAGAGAGGCAGTAGCGCCTTTTTTGTAGGAACGCAAGGACAAGTCCCGGCAGTGGCAGATTCTTTGCCGATTTGCCGGGACCGTCATCTTGGCCAGGACACCTGGCTTACCTGGGCCATGTCTTCTGCCTTGCCCCACGCCGCTGGCAGTAAGATGAGACGGCGGCTTTACGGAGAGCCTGTGCTCTTCGGCTGATGGTCCTCTTTATTTTCGCTTGACGCTATGGCCATCTCATCCTTCATCTTGACCAGGATCCATCCTCGCTTGGTGCGGGTGAGAGCATAGCCGCCTTTGAGCCTTTTGCCCTCCAGCCAGAAGGTAGCGTGACCACTATGCAGGGCCTCCCCCATAGAGATCTCCTGCCCATCTTTTTGGGTCATATTTCGATAGGGGCCCGTATCCCACACGACCACAGTTCCGGCACCGTACTGGCCTTGCGGGATCGTGCCCTGGAAAAGAGCATATTCTAGAGGATGGTCTTCGGTCTGTATAGCCAGACGCTTGTCCCTGGGATCGAGGGAAGGGCCTTTGGGAACGGCCCAGGACTTGAGGACATCGTCTACCTCCAGGCGCAGATCATAGTGCAGACTGCGGGATCTATGCTCTTGCACCACAAAGATACAGCTTCCTGAGACGGCTCTCTCGCCCGAGGGCTCGGAAGTGAGAGAAAAGTCCCTCTTCTCCCGGTAGGTTTTTAATGGATCAGATTTTTGCGAGCCTTCATTCATGAGAACACCAGTAACATTTTTCACGCTCATAATTTATAGATCTTCACTTGGCGAATAAGAATCGATAATCATTACAACTGACGAAGGCTTTTTCTCCTCAAGACGATAGTATTACTAGCAAGAATTACTGGCAGGAGTGATCCCCATGCCATCATCCCACTCGCATCACGAGCCCACGGATCTGGAGCCTGCGGCAAAGGTCGAAGAGAAAAAGCCCAAGCAAGACCAGGAAATGGGGGCAAGAGAGGATTTCCTGCCGGATAGAGCCCAAAAAGATAAGCCTCAAATGAGTCATTCCAGCCATGCCGGGCAGAGCCATGCAGGCCAAGGCCATCAGGACATGCTGGCCGATTTCAAGCGGCGACTGATCTTCTCTCTGATCCTTACCGGGCCGGTGCTCTTGCTCTCTCCTCACGTGCAGCAGTTCTTCGGCTTTCATTGGCAGCCTTCCGGCTCCGGTACCTTCCTTTTCCTGCTCTCCTCAGCCGTCTACTTCTATGGCGGCTATCCCTTCTTTGTCGGCCTGAAAGCCGAATTTCGAAAAAGGCAGCCGGGCATGATGACCCTGGTGGCAGTAGCCATAACCGTGGCCTACGTCTACAGCTCTTCTGTAATCTTTGGCTTTGCCGGAATGGACTTCTTCTGGGAGCTGGTCACGCTGATAGACATCATGCTCCTCGGTCACTGGATCGAGATGCGATCGACCATGGGTGCCTCGCGCGCCCTGGAGGAGCTGGCAAAGATCCTGCCCTCTCAGGCGCATCAGATCCGGGACGGTGCGGTGCATGAGGTAAATGTTGCAGACCTAAAACCGGAAGATCACGTTCTGGTAAAGCCCGGCGAAAAGATTCCTGCAGACGGAAGGGTACTGGAGGGGGCCTCGGATGTAAATGAATCAGCGCTCACCGGCGAGTCTCAGCCGGTGATCAAGAGAGCTGGAGACGAGGTCATGGCCGGCTCGATAAATGGCTCAGGAGCGGTAACGGTGGCCGTTACGAAGACGGGCAAGGACAGCTACCTATCCCAGGTGATTGAACTGGTAAGACGCGCCCAGGAGAGCCGATCAAAGACGCAAAACCTGGCCGACAAAGCGGCATTCGCCCTCACGGTTGTGGCTTTGGCGGCAGGCAGCCTCACCTTGGCCGCCTGGCTCATCCTGGGGGAGGGTTTTGCCTTTGCCGTGGAGAGGGCGGTGACAGTCATGGTCACTGCCTGCCCCCACGCTCTGGGGCTGGCCATTCCTCTGGTGGTAGCCGTGTCCACCTCTCTGGCCGCCAAATCCGGGCTTCTGGTTCGAGAGCGGCAGGCCTTTGAAACGGCCAAAGACATCTCGGCCGTGGTCTTCGATAAGACGGGCACCCTCACGGAAGGGCGCTTTGGTGTCACAGACATTCTGCCTCTGGCGGAGGCGGATGAGAACAGAATCCTGGAGCTGGCAGCGTCCCTGGAGGGCCGGGCGGAGCATCCCATCGCCCAGGCAGTGACGAAAAAAGCGGAGGAGAGAGATCTAGCCATCCGCACGCCCCAGGAGTTTCGGCTCATTCCCGGTGAGGGAATCGAAGGCCAGGTAGGGGGCAGAAATCTGAAGATCGTCAGCCCTGGATATCTGAAAGAGCTGAAAAACGATTTTCAGTTCGAGCGGCTGGAGCGGCTGCTCGGGCAGGCAAAGACAGTGGTGATTCTGCTGGAGGGCGAAAAGCCCCTGGGTGCTATTGCTCTGGCCGATGTTGTCAGGAAAGAATCCCGAGAGGCCGTGGACCGGCTCAAATCGATGGGCATAAAATGTATGATGCTCACAGGAGACAATCGATCTGTAGCCGGGGCGGTCTCCAGGGAGTTGGGGCTGGATGAGTTCTTCGCTGAGGTTTTGCCTGGCGAGAAAGCGGATGCCATCAAGAAGGTGCAGGAAAGATTCATTGTGGCCATGGTGGGAGATGGGGTGAACGATGCACCCGCCCTGGCCCAGGCGGATGTGGGCATCGCTATCGGCGCGGGAACGGATGTGGCCATCCAGGCTGCGGACATAATATTAGTAAGAAATGACCCGCGCGATGTGGTCAATATCATCAGCCTCTCTCGCAAGACCTACGCCAAGATGCTGCAAAACCTGGTCTGGGCCACGGGCTACAACGTCATTGCCATTCCACTGGCAGCGGGCGTTCTTTATAGCTGGGGCATCCTGCTCAGCCCGGCAGCGGGAGCGGTGCTCATGAGCCTGTCCACGGTGATTGTGGCGGTAAATGCCAGGAGGCTCGAGATGTGAAATCGCTATTCTATTACTCGTAAAAAAGCTCCGAGGGTGGGATAATGATTATATGCCCAAACCCGGACTCGAACCGGGGACATTCAGATCTTCAGTCTGACGCTCTCCCAACTGAGCTACTTGGGCTCAAGTGGGCCCGACGCGATTCGAACGCATGACCTCCGCCATGTCAAGGCGACGTCATAACCAGCTAGACCACGGGCCCGCAAGCACCTTCCCTGTCTCGTTCTCGCAGATAAAGTCTTCGGTCCGACTTGGAAATAGCTAAAATGAAATTTGGATAGGGCCGGCATCGTGCCCGGCCCTATCCAAATTTCAATTGTAGTAGACCTCTTTGTGATACTCATCCAGCGCCTTGATGGTGATCTGATCCTTCTTAGCCATGAGAATCGCATCTGCTGCTGCCACAGCCGCCTGGATGGTGGTGATGTAGGGGAGGTGGTAATCTACGGCGCTTCTCCGGATCTGGACGCCGTCCTTGACCGACTGCTTGGTGGTGGGCGTGTTGATGATCAGCTTCACCTCGCCAATCTTGATGTAGTCCATGATATTGGGGCTGCCGTTGTAGATCTTATTCACTCTCACTACTGGCAGGCCCGAGCGGCGCAGGTACTCGGCTGTGCTATCCGTCGCAATGATGGAGAGCCCCGCTTCATGCAGCTTCTTGGCAGCCACTGCAACGGCAGCCTTGTCCTCATCTTTGACGGAGATGAAGACCATGCCCTCCAGAGGCAGCGGATTGTCCGCAGACAGCTCTGCCTTGAAGAAAGCCAGGCCAAGTTTGTAGTCTATGCCCATGACCTCGCCCGTAGACCTCATCTCCGGCCCCAGCAGCACATCCGCGCCGGGTAATTTGTCGAAGGGCAGGAGCACCTCTTTGACGGAGACGTAAGGCGTCTTGGGCTCCTGAGTAAAGCCCTGCTCGCGGAGGGACTTTCCAATCATGACGTTGGCGGCAATCTTGGCCAGGGGCAGGCCCACGGCTTTGGAGACGAAGGGTATGGTGCGACTCGACCTGGGATTTGCCTCCAGCACATAGACTGCGCCGTCCTTGTAGGCCATTTGCAGGTTCACAATACCCACGACGTTAAGACCAAGCGCGATCTTGCGTACGTAGTCCCTCACCACCTCTAAAACCACACCCGGCAAGGTTTGGGGCGGAATCATGCAGGCGCTGTCGCCCGAATGAATGCCAGCCTCTTCGATGTGCTCCATGATGGCGCCGATCAGAACATCTGTTCCGTCGCAAACAGCGTCCACATCGATCTCCACGGCGTTTTGCAGGAAATCATCGATAAGAACCGGATGCTCATGGGAGACGTGCACCGCCTCGCGCATATAGACCTCCAGGCCCGCCTCGTCGTAAACGATCTCCATGGCCCGGCCCCCCAGAACGTAGCTGGGCCGCACCAGCACGGGATAGCCGATCCTGGTGGCAACGGCCTTGGCCTCGGTGGGAGTGAAGGCGATGCCGGCACTGGGCTGAGGGATGTTCAACCGGTCCATGAGAGCATTGAACCTCTCCCTGTCCTCCGCCAAATCAATGCTGTCCGGGCTGGTGCCCAGGATCTTTGTCTTCAGGCCGCGGCGCGCGATCTCCTTTTCCAGGGGGAAGGCCAGGTTTATGGCCGTCTGGCCGCCGAACTGCACCAGTACACCGTAAGGCTGCTCCTTTTCGAGGATGTTTATGACGTCCTCTAAAGTAACCGGCTCAAAGAAGAGCTTGTCCGAAGTGTCGTAATCGGTGGAAACGGTCTCCGGATTGTTATTGACGATGTGGGTCTCGATGCCCTGCTCGCGCAGCGCCATCACAGCATGAACTGTGCAGTAGTCAAACTCGATACCCTGGCCGATGCGGATGGGGCCTGAGCCCAGGATCAGCACCTTCTTTTTGTCTGAGGGTACCAGCTCGCACTGGGTGTCGTAGGTGGAGTAGTAGTAGGGGGTCTTGGCCTCAAACTCGGCGGCACAGGTATCCACCATCTTGTAGGTAGGAATGATGCCAAGCGAGATACGCATATCGGTTATCTCTTCCCGGCTTTTGCCCACGATGCTGGCTATCTGCTTATCGGTAAAGCCGGTGCGCTTGGCCTTCCTCAGGGTCTCGAAATTCAGTTCGACCCCTATTTCCTTCTCCATGGCAATGATGTTCTCCATCCTGTAGAGGAAGTAAGGCTCAATGCCGGTGATCTTTGAGATCTCCTCTGATGACATGCCCCTCTTCAAGGCCTGGTAGATGGCAAAAAGCCGCTCGTCAGTGGGATTTTCCAGGAGGTTTTTGATCTCCTCATCCGTCCAGGTGGTGAACTTTCCCGCGTACCCCAGATCTTTATCGATATCCAGGGAACGAATGGCCTTCATGAGAGCCTCTTCGTAGCTGCGTCCAATGGCCATGACCTCGCCAGTGGATTTCATGGCCGTGGTGAGGGTCTTGTTGGCCTTGACGAACTTGTCGAACGGCCAGCGGGGAATCTTGATCACCACATAATCCACAGCGGGCTCGAAGGAGGCGGGCGTCTCTTTGGTCACATCGTTTCTGATCTCATCGAGTGTCATGCCGATAGCGATCTTGGCGGTAACTCGGGCAATTGGGTAGCCTGTGGCCTTGGAGGCCAGAGCCGAGGATCGGGAGACGCGGGGATTGACCTCTATGACCCGGTACTCCCCGTTCTTGAATGCGAACTGAATGTTGCAGCCACCTTCAATTTCTAAAGCGCGGATGATGTTGATGGCGGAGCTACGCAGCATCTGAATCTCCTTATCGGACAGGGTCTGGATGGGCGTGACGACAATGGACTCGCCAGTGTGAATGCCCATGGGGTCCATGTTCTCCATATTGCAGATGGTGATGCAGGTATTGTTCGAGTCTCTCATCACCTCGTACTCCAGCTCAATCCAGCCACCTACGCTCTCCTCCAGCAGGACCTGGCTGATGCGAGACCTCTTTAGCCCCAGCTCGCAGATGGAGAGTAGTTCCTCGCGAGTCTTGGCAATACCGCCACCAGAGCCGCCTAATGTGTAGGCGGGCCGGACTACCAGCGGCAGTCCCAGCTCCTCCATGACCGCCAGAGCCTCCTGCAGGGTGTTGACCGCTTTGCTCTTCGGCACAGGCTCGCCCACCCGCTGCATGGCTTTCTTGAAGAGGTCGCGATCCTCTGCCTCTCGAATGGACTTGACGGACGTGCCCAGTACCTCGACATTGAATTTCTCTAAAACGCCCATCTCCGCCAGCTCGGATGTGATATTCAGACCTGTCTGGCCGCCGATGCCGGCGATAATTCCATCAGGCCTCTCCTTCTCGATGATCTTGGCCACGATCTCCGGCACCAAAGGCTCAATGTAGACTTTATCTGCGGTGTCCGGATCGGTCATGATGGTGGCCGGATTGGAGTTGACCAGGACGACCTCGATTCCCTCTTCGCGCAGAGACTTGCAGGCCTGAGAGCCGGAGAAATCAAATTCTGCCGCCTGGCCGATCTGAATAGGCCCCGAACCGATGAGAAGGACCTTGTGAATATCATTTCTTTTGGGCATCTCTATCGCCTCCCGGCGGCAGCAGTCTTGTCATTCATTATTCTCAAGACAGATCCGAAGAAGGGGTCTTCAGTGCAGAGCGGTCCGGGATTGGCTTCCGGATGATACTGGACTGCCAGAACATTGAGCTTGTCGCTCTTTATGCCTTCGACTGTGCCGTCGTTGGCATTGAGCTGAGTGATCTCCAGATCCGTGCCTTCTACCGAATCAGGGACCACTGCGAAGTTGTGATTCTGTGAGGTGATGTAGACAATCTTCTTTTCCAGGTCTTTGACGGGCTGGTTACCCCCATGGTGACCGAATTTGAGCTTGAAGGTCTGGGCACCCAGAGCCAGAGAAATGATCTGATGTCCCAGGCATATTCCGAAGACGGGAATCTGTCCGGCAAAGTGCTTGACAGCTGAGATGGCCTCATAGGCCCTCTCGGGATCGCCCGGGCCATTGGAGACGAAAAGTGCCTCTGGCCTTGCCGCCTCGATCAGAGAGATGTCGGCATGGGCGGGAAGCACGGTTACATCAAATCCGCGGCAAGAGAGGCTCTTTAAAATGTTCCTCTTAATGCCTAAATCCAGCACCACCATGCGAGGACCCCGTCCCTCGATGCGATAGGGAGCCTTGCAAGTCACATCCCTCAGCAGATTCTGCGCGGAGATATCTGCCTGGGATCGGGCCATTGCCACCACATCCATGTCTTGCACATCTCTCCTTTCGCCAACGGCAAGCGTGGCTTTCATTACGCCAAGCTCCCTCACCTTCAAAGTGAGCATGCGAGTATCCACGTTGCATAGTCCAGGCTTGCCCTCATCAATAAGGAACCGATTGAGTGTTTTTGCGTGGCGATGATGTGTTGGCCGGTCCCAGTACTCCCGGCTGACCATGGCGCGCGGCCACATCCTGTCTGATTGAAAATCCTCACCGCTTATGCCGTAGTTGCCCTGCAAAGGATATGTGAACATTAGCATCTGTCCGTGGTAAGAGGGGTCTGTTAATGCCTCTTCGTAACCGGACATAACGGTAGTAAAGACCAGTTCACCCGAAACCACGCCGGGCGCACCAAAACCGGTACCTTCCACCCTCGTACCGTCTTCTAACCCTAAGACCCCAATCATAGTATCGGCAACACAAGAAGCTAAGTCACCTAAATACATTTCGATGCTGGAAAATGGTTTTAGAGGCTTCGCTCAATCCGGCAGAATCACCATCTTTTTTAAGCTGGAGCCCTATTTCGCATGCATGGAAGTTAAAGTGGAGATCTCGAAAAGCTCTGATTTCAAACAGGTCTATGCCATCGGCGCAATAGGAGGCCATAGCCCCTATGACTTTCGCATTGCCTTTTACAACGACTCGCCCAAAACGGTGGTCGACGACGGCAAGAGCTTGACGGTCATGGAGAGAAAAATCGATACGGAGATCATTCTCTCACCCCTGGCGGCCAAGGAATTGGCCAACTGGCTGGTAGAACACATCAAGGACTATGAGAAGGTCTTCGGAGAGATCAAGAGGCCGGGATCGGTATCCCAGGGTCCTGCAGTTGTCGGGAAGGGCAGCGAGTCGGCAGCTATTCAGGGATATATGTGAGGCAGCTATGAACAACAAAGAAAAGGTGCTGCTACACAGAGGCATGGACAAGGTCAAGCAGAAGAAGTTTGAAGAGGCTTTAGAGATCTTCGAGCGAGTGCTGGCTATGAACCAGGAGATACCGGAAGTCTGGAACAACCAGGGTGTGGCTCTCTATGGCCTCGGCCGCTTAGAAGAGGCCCTGCAAAGCTACGATCGATGCCTGGCCATCGACCCCGAAAATCTGGATGCTCTGAGGAACAAGGGCTTTTTGCTGAGAAACCAAAAGAGGCTGGAAGAGGCGCTTCTGGTTTACGACTGCGTGCTCCAGAAAGGAGGCGATGCATTTGACATGGAATCCACGGCAGCGGTATTGACAGCATTAGGGCGGTTGGAGGAGGCATTGAGTTGCCTTTACCTGGCCAGGGAGGCAATGCCTTTGGAGCGCTTGGAAGATGAGATTGAGATGGTAAAGAGCCTGATGGAGCAGAGAGGCATCCCCGTTCCTCAGGAGAGAGCACCCCCGGAGATTGCCCATCAGAGAGATCTTCAGAGAGACCTTCAGGGGAAAGAGTGATATTATCAAAAGAGAATAAATGAAGGGGTGCTTTCTGCATCTTAGAGCTTAATTTTTGGGGGATAGATATTGAAAGGCTTCATAATGATAAACGTTGAGCCGGGAACGGAAAAAGCAGTCCATGATTGCCTGGAGGGCATCAAAGGCATTCGAGAGGTTGTGCCGGTCTACGGAGAGAGAGACTTCATCGCTATTGCCGATGTGGAGAGCATATCCGACCTAAATCGGGCTGTGCTGAGCGTAAGAGAGATCAATGGAGTGACATATACTCAGACGATTCTTGGAATGGAGCTGAAGTTCTAGAGATCAATGCTCTCTCTTAAAAATTCCGGCTCTCTTGCGCCCCTTTATCTGGCCGTCTTCGTCGCCGTCCTGGGATTCTCTCTGGTCGCGCCGTTCTTTCCTCGCTATGTCATGGATCTGGGCGCATCTTACACAATGCTCGGATTTATTGTCTCCGTCTACGGAGCAGTGCAGCTTCTCACCCAGATACCCATAGGCCGCCTCTCCGATCAGATGGGGCGAAAGAAGATCTTGCTCCTGGGCCTGGCCACTTTCTCCTTTCTGCCGCTCCTTTACATCTATGCGAAGAGTGCCAATTCTCTCCTGTTCATCAGAGCAATAGGTGGACTTGGGGCATCAGCCGTCTGGCCCATTGCCATGGCACTTATTGTCGATCAGGCAGATGCGAAAAACAGAGGGGCAGCCATGGGCAGGTACAACGCCGCATTCTTCTCCGCATTAGCTTTAGGCCCCCTGATCGGCGGAGTGCTCTACGATTTTTTCGGCCTGAATGCCCCTTTTTATTTGTGGGCTCTTCTGGGGGCTGCTTCGTTTCTTGTTATCTTTTTCCGGGTAAAAGAGCCGGAGAAGATAAGGGTAAAGATGGGCCATCTTCCTTCACGGGGAAAGGAAGCACTCATAGCTCCTGGCTATCTGCCCACATTTCTAGCCTGCTCCTGCGTCGTCCTCTGGTCGGGCGTGGTGGGCGGTTTCAACTTCACCATGCTGCCCAGCTTCGCTGCCAATCTGGGCTTTAATGCTACGGATGTAGGGATAATCTACCTGGTTTATGGAGGCAGCACGGCTCTTTTTAATATCTACTTTGGCCGCCAGGCCGACCGAGGAACAAGAAAAAAACTCATCTTCGCCGGCTGCCTGGCGGGAGCTATCAGTTTTGCTTTTCTCTCCCAGGCGGATGCCATGATCCAAGTCACATTCCTTTTTGCAGGTCTCGGAATGGGGCTAGGCATGGCAAGCCCGGCAGCAGCGGCGCTAATCGCTGATACGACATGCTCCGCCCGGAGAGGAGAGGTTTACGGCATCTTCAATACCGCTCGCATGAGTGGTGTGGTGATCGGGCCGCTTATTGCGGGATTGACCGCGGATCTGCATGGAGTTAATGGCACGGTCTATGCCTTTACAATGTTGGCTATTGCCATAACTATGGGAACTCTAATCGTGCGCGAGTCAAATGAAATAAATAAAAAATAAGCTGTCGGAACTGCCTATCCGTCCCATTCTCCTAAAGCACTCCCGGAGCGTTTATGTTGCTCCAGGAACCTTGCGAACCTATCCTCAGAGAGGACTTGCCCTGCGCATACTTAAGGTTATTTTCCAGGTGTCCGCCAAATGTTACCGGGATGGGAGACATAGATCGTGGAGCCTTGCTGCCGATCTGGATGGTATTGGTATTGTTGCTAAGCTTGACCGGGATGGCATCGGTATAGAAGCTCTGGCCCAGGAGAGGGAAATAGGGTGAGTCTATTATTTCCAGAATTGATATGTCTGCCGGTTTGAAGGAGGGTGCCTGTGAAGTGTAGCCCATCTGGAAGAACATGGGATCATCGTAAATCCACATCGTTGCCAGGCCGGTGCCGGCCAGCATAAGGAGCACAGCTACGGAGATTATGTATTTCATCATAGTTTCTTCCCCTGACATCCGTTGGATTTAAACCTATCTCATCTGCCTTCAGGGTGTCCGCCAGATACCGCTGGAATAGACCCTCATTGATGAACTGGATCTGGCAATATCAAGTGTTTTTGGCAGATCCCCATGGGTGCCGATCCACCACGGATTTGTCGGATACTTGCTGATAAAATATGGTTGGTAGTAATAGTAAGGCTTTACAGAGGGCCAGGGACTGTACCAGTAGGAATCAGCGTACACCGGCCAGCTGCTGTAGCTTGGCGTATAACTGTAGGCGGGATAATAATATGGATAATACGGTTGAGAGGTAGAGAAAGGACCATAGCTATAGATTGGCCCTACGCCGAGCCAGTCCCAATATGTCTCGGATGTAGCTGCAGGCTCTGCGCCCGCAAAGGATGTCCCCAAGAGAATGATCAGAAACAAGACTATTGCGATTTTTGCCATATCCTATTCCCCTGCATACTGGGTCTTAGAATAATATAAAACTTTCCCGCCCCTATCAAGCGGATTGAAAAAGAGAAGAGATGGGCAGGACCTTTTGCTCCATCTCAAATGTATCTTTCTAAGCGATGCGTTATGCCTCATTCATCATGGGCATTCTCACCTAGATCTTCCTATGACGACCACTTTTTTGCTCACCACCTGATTTAGAAGCAAATAGTCCAGGCCTATCGCGCTGTCGTAGCCGGTAGCCGGCGCGTGCTTGCCGTCTCGGGCGTAGACAAAAACCCTGTAGCTGCCGCCATCAATTGGAGAATTGGTCCAAGTCCACTGGTTATTTGTAGACCAATCCTGCACAATCTTCCAGGCATTGCCTGTGGTGGGGCCCATCAGCCAGAACCGGTAGAGTATCGGATCTTTGTTGGCATCGGTGGCCGTTGCAGTCCATTTTACCGGCGTTCCTGCACTCTGCGGACTTATCTTATCAGGCACCAGAGCCGTCAGCTTGGGTGGCTCATTGGGAGTGAGCTGATATGGCGCTCCCAATGCGCTATCGTAACTGGTTACAGGGCTATGCTTTCCGTCCCGGGCGTAGACATAGACCATGTAAGACCCGTCGTCGCTGCCGGAATTCGTCCAGGTCCACTGGTTGCTTATGGACCAGTCCTGGACCACCTTCCAGGCATTGCCTGTGGTGGGGCCCTTAAGCCAGAACCGGTAGAGTATTGGATCTTTGTTGGCATCGGTGGCCGTTGCAGTCCATTTCACTGTCGTTCCTGCACTCTGCGGGCTCTTTTTATCGGGAGTCAGAGTTGCCAGCTTGGGCGGCTGGTTGGGAGTAAGGACATATGGTGCTCCAAGTGCACTATCATAACCGGTTGCAGGATTATGCTTTCCGTCCCGGGCGAAGACATAGACGGTATAAGCCCCACCATCGCTGCCAGTGCTGGTCCAGGTCCACTGGTTCTTTGTCGACCAATCCTGCACTACCGTCCAGGCATTGCCCGTGGATGGGCCCGTTAGCCAGAATTTGTAGAATACCGGCTCTCTATCCGGATCTGAGGCCACTGCTGTCCACTTTATGGGCGTGCTGGCAACCTGGGCGCTGGGCTTGTCTGGCTTCAGGGAGATGAGAGTGGGCGGCAGGTTTGGCCGCAGCACGGTGAAAAGAGCTCCTGCATCGTCATCCCATCCAGCCGGGCTGGAGTGCAGGCCGTCTCTCACTTGCACCTGAATCTCGCTTGTTCCTGCGTCAGCAGGCGAGGTTGACCATACCCAGGTCGGGTCTGTGGACCAATCCCGGGCAATCCTCCAGAATCCGCCCGTAGCTGGTCCCTTTATCCAGTACCTGTAGAACACCGGGTTTCCTTCTGGGTCCATGGCTGATGCTCTCCACTGGACAGTGGCACCTATGGGCTGTGGGCTGAACACATTGCTGGCCAGGCTGGTGATAACCGGCGGCAAGTTCACGTTGATTATGGAGAAGCGAGCGATTTCATAGTCGTCTGAGCCTCCCGGTCCGGCATGATTTCCGTCCCTAACTGCTACCAGCACCTCGCTGTTGCCGGCGTCCATGGGATTGGTTCTCCATATCCAGCGATTGTTCTTGCCCCAGCCGGTCTGGTCCATCCAAAATCCATTGGTAGAAGGCCCGCGCAGATAGAACTTGTACTGCAGGGGATTTCCCTCCGGATCTGAGGCCAGTGCTGTCCACCTAATCCAGCTTCCCACAAACTGAGGAGCTGGCCGATCGGAGAACAGTACATTGACTCGTGGCGGCAGGTTGGCAACCGTCAGCTTATAAGTGATCGCCTTCTTGGCGTCAAAGCCGTTCGCATCGGAATGCAGTCCGTCCCTGACCCAGACCTCAACCTGATAGTCGCCGGGCACAGATCCAATGGTGCTCCAGGCCCAGGAGGCACTTGTCGTGTAGCCCGTATCGGAACGAACCTGGCTGCTTGGCGAGGGGCCACGGATGACGAACCTGTACTGCAGCGGATCGTTCTCCGTATCTGTGGCCGTGGCGGTCAGGACTATGGACTGACCTACTCTTTGCGGGCTGGTTGGGTTGGCCGTTAGAGTCAAGACCGTCGGAGGTAGGTTGTTGTTCCTATTGCCGAAGTTCAACTCCTTACTGTCGCCTGCCACCAGGGCAAACGTAGTATAAACTCCTCCTGCAGGCGAAGTTGCCGTCCAGCCGCTCTGTAAGACCTCGCTCAATGTGTAGCTTCCCGGATCCAGATTTGTGAAGCTGTACCCGCCGTTGACGTTGGTGGTTGTGGTCAGCTCCACGCTCGTGGAGAGGTTCATGAGCTTGATCGTCCAGCCGGAGAGGCCGGGCTCGCCGTTATTGGCTCCATTACCATTGATGTCGTTGTACTTGACGCCCCAGATTGAGGCCTTGCCCGGCGGGGAGACAAGCTTATTGCCAAAGTTCTGATTGGTCTTGCTGCCGGGCAGGGTAACCGTAAGCTCCGTTGCTGTGGTCGGCGTCCAGCCGAGCTGAGAGAACTCACTAACCTTGTAGATTCCCGGGAAGAGCTTCCTGAAGGTATAAGCTCCCGTTGCATCGGTCTTGGTCTTGGCCAGGATTATATCATGGACAGGACCGCCTACCGGCCCCACAAAGGTCAAGGCCATCTGCCAGTTGGCAATTCCCGGCTCACCGGCGTCCTTCACGCTATTTCCGTTCAGATCGTTCCACTTGACTCCGGATATGGAGGACGTGCCAAATATGGGAATGGGTGCTATGATCAGCGATTTCACGGTAATGCTGACGATGATGGGATCATCCACCTCATAGGTTCCGGGAGCGAGGTTGCTGAATGTGTAAGAGCCATCCTCGCCCGAGGTCACATTGGCGATCTCTATTCCGTTTTGTACCAGCGTCACAGGCTGCCCTGGAATAGATGGTTCATCCGAGTCCTGCACTCCGTTCTCATTGGCATCGTAGAACTTGACGCCCGAGATGGTAAATCCGCCTTTGTTGCCAAAGTCCTTTCCGGTTACGTCAGCATCCAGCAGGTCCACTGTGTAGGATCCCTCCTGGGGCAGACTGACGGTCCATCCTTCCACAGCGACTTCGCTTACGGTGTACTTGCCCGGGGCGAGGTTCTTGAAGGCATAGGAGCCATCCTGGCCCGAAGTGGTGGCATTTATCGCCTTTCCATCCTGGGAAAGCTTGATGCTCCATCCGGCCTGGCCGGTCTCATCAGCATCCCTGGCACCATTTCCATTGCTGTCAAGGAATACGCTTCCGGATATGGCCCAGGATCCATGGTTTCCGAAGTCCTTGCCAGTTATATCGGCATCTGAGAGCGTTATAGAGTAGGAGCCCTCCAAGGGTGCCGTCCTGACCCAGCCGGACTGCTCGGTCTCAGTGATTGTGTAGGTGCCGGGCATCAGGCTCTCGAACCTGTAAGATCCGTCTTTTGCAGTTGTCAGTTCCTTTTGCACAGCCTCATTGCTCTGGGTTGTGCCGGAGAGCGTGATCTTCCAGCCCTCCATTCCCGGCTCGCCGTCGTTAGCTCCATTGCCGCCAAGGTCGTTATACTTCATACCGGATATGCTGTAGGATGTTAGCTTATTGGCGAAGTTCTTGTCGGCAGCATCGTCCTTCAACAGATCCACGCTATAAGATCCGCTCTCGGGATTGATTGCTTTCCAGCCGGAGGGCAATATCTCGCTGACAGTGTAGCTTCCCGCGGTCAGTTGCTCGAAGCGATACGATCCATCTTCGCGAGTCAGGGCGGAAACCTCGCTGTTGTCGGGTTTAGCAAGCCGGATCGTCCAGCCGGCCAGGCCCTCGCCGCTATCTAAGAGTCCGTTTCCGTTCTTGTCATCATAAGCCGTCCCTGAGATGTTCATGGTTGGCTGACTGATGGTGAAGAAGGCTACAAACTCGCTATCGAAGCCATCTGCGCCAGCGTGCTGTCCATCTCTTACCTGAACTTTGACCTGATTCTCACCGATGTTTGCAGATGATGTCGTCTGTGTCCAGGTCTTGGCATCGCCCCACTCAGTCACAGATTGCCAGGCACCGCTAGTCGCCGGTCCACTCAGGAAGAAGCGGAAGAGCAACGTGTCAGAGTCAGCATCAGTGGCCTCGGCAGTCCAGGTAATGGTTGTGCCGGGAATCTGGGGACTGATTAAATCTGCTGTCAGAGAATTCAAGACTGGTGTCTTGTTCACTGCAGCGGGAATCAACGGCTTCGTTTCATTGGCGGGCTGCGCCGGTATTGTCACATTTTCCGGAGCGATAGGTGTGGTAATGTTGTCTCCCACTGGAGGTACAACGGTCTCCGGGGCAATCGTCACAGCTTCAGTCTCATTGGTGGGCTGCTGCTGCGTCGCATTTTCCGCTACTACGGGTATGGTTATGTTCTCTGTCACAGGAGGTAGCACGCTCTCCGGAACAGTCGTCGCAGGCCCCGTCTTATTCTCTTCTGGCACCGTTGCATTCTCGGCCGCAACAGGCTCTTGCACTGGCTTGATTTCAGGCGCAGGAGCATTTATGGAAAACTCGCGGCTCATGTTGCCGGCTTCTCCCAGCGGTCCCTCATGCAGGCTGTCTTTAACCTGCACCGAGATCTGGCTGGTGCCGGGCTGCATGGCTATCCAGGCCCACAGGTTCTCTGATTGCCAGTCTGTGGCTGGCGTGTCATTGACCAGGAAGCGATATGAAATTGGATCGGATTCCGGATCACTGGCCTGGGCTGTCCAGGTGACTGTTGTTCCCAATAGTTGCGGGCTTTCGCTGTCTGCAGTCAAGCCGGCCAGAACTGGTGATTCATTGAGCTTGACCGGCACTATTTCTGCAAGGACAGCTACGGGCGCATTTATGGAAAACTCGCGGCTCATGTTTCCGGCTTCGCCCTGCGGTCCCTCATGCAGGCTATCTTTAACCTGCACTGAGATCTGGCTGGTGCCGGGCTGCATGGCTATCCAGGCCCACAGGTTCTCTGATTGCCAGTCTGTGGCTGGCGTGTCGTTGACCAGGAAGCGATATGAAATTGGATCAGATTCCGGATCACTGGCCTGGGCTGTCCAGTTGACTGTTGTCCCCAATAATTGTGGGCTTTCGCTGTCTGCAGTCAAGCCAGCTAGAGCAGGTGCATTGTTGGGAGGCAGAACTATCTCGAAGTTGGCGCTGCTGGCGCTGTCTCCTTCGGCATTATGCTTTCCATCCCTTACTTTGGCCTCGATGGCATGCTGCCCGACCTGTTCCGCGGCAGCCGTCCAGCTCCAGACGGGGCTCTCGGACCAGTCCTGCACTACCTGTCCGTCCATTGAGAACTGGAATTGCAATGGATCGTTCTCGGCATCGGATGCAACAACCGTTAAAACAACTGCAGTTCCAATAACCTGAGGGCTCTCTTTGTCTGCCGTCAGGCTGCTCATGACGGGAGCAGTGTTGGGCGGAAGAACTATCTCGAAGTTGGCGCTGCTGGCGCTGTCTCCTTCGGCATTATGCTTTCCATCCCTTACTTTGGCCTCAATGGCATGCTGCCCGACCTGTTCCGCGGCAGCCGTCCAGCTCCAGACGGGGCTCTCGGACCAGTCCTGCACTACCTGTCCGTCCATTGAGAACTGGAATTGCAATGGATCGTTCTCGGCATCGGATGCAACAACCGTTAAAACAACTGCAGTTCCAATAACCTGAGGGCTCTCTTTGTCTGCCGTCAGGCTGCTCATGACGGGAGCAGTGTTGGGCGGAAGAACTATCTCGAAGTTGGCGCTGCTGGCGCTGTCTCCTTCGGCATTATGCTTTCCATCCCTTACTTTGGCCTCGATGGCATGCTGACCGACCTGTTCCGCGACAGCCGTCCAGCTCCAGACGGGGCTCTCGGACCAGTCCTGCATTACCTGTCCGTCCATTGAGAACTGGAATTGCAATGGATCGTTCTCGGCATCGGATGCAACAGCCGTTAAAACAACTGCAGTCCCAATAACCTGAGGGCTCTCTTTGTCTGCCGTCAGGCTGCTCATGACCGGAGCAGTGTTGGGCGGAAGAACTATCTCGAAGTTGGCGCTGCTGGCGCTGTCTCCTTCAGGATTGTGCTTTCCATCTCTTATCTTGGCCTCGATGACATGCCGTCCTACCTGTTCCGCGGCAGCCGTCCAGCTCCAGACGGGGCTCTCCGACCAATCCTGCACTACCTGTCCGTCCAGGGAAAACTGGAATTGCAATGGATCGTTCTCAGAATCCATAAAATCCACATTCCAGGTTATAGTCGAACCTATCTCCTGGGGGCTGAGCTTGTCAGGACTGAAATTAATGATCGCAGGTTTCTGGTTAGGCGGCATTACGATGAACGTCGCGCTCTTCCTGTCATCAAATCCGTCCTGCTCGGCATGCTTACCGTCCCTAACCTGAACCTCTACCTGGGCTTCGCCCTCAGCTGCTGTCCAGGTCCATTGTTTGTTGGGCTGCCAATCGGTTGTAGGAAGCCCGTTCAAAAAGAACCTATATAAAATTGGATCACTTTCGGGGTCATTGGCCTGTGCCGTCCAGGTTACAATGCTGCCTGTCTCCTGGGGACTGGTCTTATCAGATGACAAATCGGATATTACTGGCTTCTCATTGGGTTTGTTTATGATGAAGCTTGCCATCTGGGACGAGTCGCCATCCGCATTATGTGCGCCGTCTTTTACTCTTGCCTCTATACTATGAGCGCCGAAATCATTGGCAGAGGTTTGCCAGGTCCATTGATTCTGGTATTGCCATCCGGTTACCGGCTGATTGTCCAGCAGGAACAGGAACTGCAGGCCATCGCTTTCCTGGTCACTGGCTTCCGCCGCCCAGGTTACTGATGCACCGGCTTCCTGGGGGCTGGCGAGATCAGAGGTCAAGCTGATCATGACTGGAGCCAGATTTGCAGGTGCTGTTACCTGTGGCAGCTCCACCTGTTGTATCTGGGGGGGCTGTTGTTCCTCTACGGGCGGCACGTAAGCTTGCTCTGGGGCCGTCACAATGGGTAAAGGCTCAACAATTGGCTGCGCCGGGGGAGCCGGGGGGGCCGTCAACAAAAAGTCAACTATTTTCTCATCCTGAGTAAATTGGGGGCCGGCATGCGTTTCATCTCTAACTGAAACGCTTATCTGGTATTTTCCGGCATCTTCTGAATTAGTATCCCATTTCCAGGTATTATCCGGGGACCATTGGCTTACCGGCTTCCATACGTCTACCGGTCCCCATACGTCTCCCGTGGATGGCCCTCTTAGCCGGAACGTGAAGAACATGGGATCATTTTCCGGGTCCTCTGCTTTGGCCGTCCATTTTATGGAGCTGCCTGCTTCCTGGGGGCTGGGTTTATCGCTTTCAAGAGCGGTGAGCTTGGGCTGCTGGTTATATCCCACTCCGTCCAGGTTATCCGGTGTGGAGAAATCCTCCATTCCCGAAGATCCTGGCTGCGAATCGAATTGTGCGAAGGCCGATATGGCCAGTAGCACTCCCGCAATCATTAACACTGCAAAGACGGGAAATACGTCCCTGTACTTGCGCTTGAATCTAGTCTTATTTTTGCAATTGCTATCCGGTTTTTGCATATCCTCACTCTCCTTTTCTTACCATCCCACTCGCGCTTGACAATTTTTCTAGACCAAAAGTTAGGCTTGGCATTTATGAATCTATTTTTCACATTGAGGGCTTGTTAGCACTCCATAGCCATTGGCAATCTCATGTGAATTCTCTGTGAATTCGATATTGCATAGAGACTGCGATACGCATATTTGTTTTTTGCAGTAATTCATCTAGGCAAATGGATGCTTCGCAGAGTCCTTCTTGGTCAGTACTTCCGATACCTTGGGATTCTTAGCAGCGGCACGCTCGATGGCCAGCTTTGTAGCCTGATAGTTATATTCGTAGATCTTTTTCTTGTCTTTTGCATCCCATTCTAAGAACACGGATACGATTATCATCAGCTCCTCTGCCAGCTCCTGGGGCAGGGTTCCTTCCGCCACACAGTCCATTACCGCCTTGGCCACAGCAGCCTGGGCGGGGCCGAACATAAGTATGGCCTGCCCGGCGTCTTTGATGGTAACCTTGTTTACCATAAGGGTGAAGGGCTTGGCGGGCAGGTTGGGCTCTAAGACCGCCAGCAAGGGAGTATGCCCCTTCGCGGGCGAGGCCAGGGCACTGACAAATGCCTGCTCTACGTAGCTGCCTTTAGGCCCAATCACCAGATCGATATGGGCAATCTCCGGCCCTTCTCCCACCAATGCTTCTCCAATCAGTATGCGATCAAAAGGTTGCATCATACATATAACATAAGATCTGTATTCATATAAATTTGTACTCCAAGCTATCGCCAAAAAATATATCATCATAATGAGCTGCAAGATGAGGCAATGCGAATACTTGTAGTCAACAACTATGGACAGTTCAATCACCTTATCCGGCGCGCCATCCGGGAAAAGGTGGAGACGGACCTCATCTCCAACCAGACGCCTCCGGAGAAGATCGATGCTAACGGCCTCATTCTGGGGGGAGGGCCATCGCTGGAGCGCGCCGGGCGCTGCGCGGATTATCTTCGGGATCTGGATATCCCCATTCTGGGCATATGCCTGGGCATGCAGCTCATGGGCACCACCTTTGGCGGAAAAGTGGTGCCTGGCAGCATGGGAGGCTACGCGGAGGTAGATGTGCAGGTCCTCAAGGAAGACGACATACTAAATGGGCTGCCGGCCAAGTTCAAGACCTGGGCCTCGCACATGGACCAGGTGTCAGAGCTTCCGGTGGATTTTGAGATCCTGGCCAGGTCGAACGTCTGCGAGATCGAGGCCATGAAGCACCTGACCCGGCCGTTATACGGCGTTCAGTGGCATCCCGAGGTTGTTCATACCGAGTATGGCCCTGAGCTTTTAGACAATTTCATAGCCCTGTGCAAGAGATGAACGAAAAAGGCGACCTGCGTGAAGAGAGAAGATAGGATTTCTGAGCTGAATGAGTTTTTCTTGGCAGCGAAAAAGCTCTCCCCGATAAAGCTGGCCGCTCGGATACAGGAGATCGGATTTCACTGCCTGCAATGCGGGGAATGCTGCCGGGGAGAAGACAACAGCGTGGTCGCCTTTCCTCTTGAGATAAGACGCATCCAGATAGCAACGGGCCTGCAGTGGCTGGAGGCTGTGGGCCCGCCGGAGGAAGGTGAGTGGGACAAAGACGGCTGCTTTCATACCCTGGAGTGGAGGCTGAAAAAAGATGGCGGATCCTGCCGGTTTTATCAAAATGGCCGCTGCTCTGTCTATCCTGCCCGGCCCATGCTCTGCCGCACCTACCCCTTCTATTTGGATAACGGCGAATTGATGTGCTCGGAGTGCCGGGGGCTGGGGGGCAAGATGGAACCCGACGAAGCGGAGAAATTGGCCGAGCAGCTCATTTTGCGCTATCTCTTCGAGATGCAGGAAGCCATCGCCCTGCTGGAAAGATATCGGGACTTCGAAAGAGGTGAGGCCGGGAAGAGCGGCGAGTGCATCGTGCACGATAGCGAGGGGGAGCACAGGATTGTAGGCGGAGAGCTGCTCAAATGTCACACTGCTGAGCGTAGCTGATAAATTGCATCAATGGAATCAGCACCTTCGAGTAGTCTCCAGTAATTGAGATATGAGAACGCTCGATTGAATGGAGAGAAGGGCAAGCTGAAAATCGCACCAAATGTCCCTCCACGTAAGCCAAAACTCCCTTCTGTAGAGAAGTCTAAACAGTGGTCTAAAGACTCGAAGAATCCCAGGATAGAGATAACCTTGATCTCACAGCCCCCCATACCTTTGCACATGCTTCCAGGCCTGGTGCTCCACCGGGAACCGATCCTTTCGGGAGTAGATTGAGCCATCCTCCCGCCCGTACAGTTTCCTGTCCTTGCCCACCGGGCAGACCTTGATGCATATTCCGCAGGGCGAAATTCCCCGCTGGTTCAGCTCGGCGCTGTGGGCGGTGCAGCTCTTCTTGTCCGTGAGCCCTTGCGGATAGTCCTTCTCGTCCAGGGCCTGCGCCGGGCACATCTTGACGCAGCGCATACAGCGGGTGCACAACTCCTCATGGAAGAGCGGATCGGACGGGAGCTCCGCTGCCGTAAAAACAGAGCCGAAACGCACGCGCGGGCCAAATTTGGGCGTGAGCAGCATATTGTTTGTCCCGAAATTGCCCAGGCCCGCCAGCAGGGCAGCGTGCCGGTGGGAGAAGAAAGCCACCGGATTTTTCAGCAGGGCTTTGATGCCGAAGTATCCGTCCCGGGGAACGAAGACGGAAGAGTGGCCTTTTTCATTTAGAAAATTGGCCAGGCGGTAGGTGTATTGGTCCAGGAGAGCATTCACGGTGTTGTACAGCTCCCTGTAGTAAATTGATGGCGAGGTTTCCAGCACGGGCAGGCTGACGGGCAGACCAATAACGATCACCGATTTGGCCTGGGGGAATATGGACTGAGGATAAAACTCCTTCGGCATCCAGGGCTGAAATGGTGGATCCTTCCAGCGCTCTACATTCGCCACTCCCACAAGGGGTATCTCCATCTTCTTGCATCTTTTACGGACCGCTCGTAGCAACTCCTCACTCATGGGAGATACTTTATTGCAATCAATGGATAAAAGGCTCTGCACAGTTGCACTGCACCATGCTACAGCTTGCTTTGCCGGGGCTTGAGGATCATTGTCGTTATAAGTATAGTATATCGACAATTCATATGCTATATGGGATGTAGCAAATGTGAGTGAGTGGTCCAAAACAACGATTCTTGAATGTGTCATATCCAAATGAGAGGCGTACTCTACTTGATGCTTCTGGAAAAGTAACGCTACTATTTTTGGCAAGAGGAAGGCCTTGACATTTCAGCCTACTAGATGTTAGCGGCCCTTTTGTGAATTGTTCACAATAAATCATATATATCAGGCTTGTATTAATGGGCAAACAAAAGCGAGATTCAACTGGCGCTAAAGGTGCCTGTCCAAGCTTTAACGGACCAAAGATCATGCCATCTTCGGCTTTGCTGATGAAGACGGGAGGAGATTATGATGTCAGAATCAACAGAAAAAGGAACAAACAAAGTGAAGATCCAATGCGCCTGCCTGGGTGGCGGAAGAGCTGGACAAAATGCTCAATTGTCCCTCATGCAGGGGCTCGAATCTATTCCTTGATCAGAGACAATGAGAACTCTTTAGGAATACGGGGGAATTATTGGAAGAGGGGCAGAGAGAACCCCCAAAAAAGCCCAGGGAGGTGGCAATATGAACGATGCTGATAAGGAGAAGCTTAATAATATAATAAAAAAATATAATGGAAAAGAAGGATTCTTGATCCAGTTGCTTTTGGATCTGCAAGGCGAGCTGAATTGGATCTCCAAAGAAGCCATCGGGGAGCTATCCCAGAAGCTTAAAATTCCAGCAAGCCAGATATTCAGAGTGGCGAGCTTCTACAAAGCTATGAGCCTCTCTCCCGTGGGCCGGCACAAAGTATGCGTTTGCATGGGAACCGCCTGCCAGGTGCGAGGCGCTCAGAGATTGCTGGATACAGCCGAGTCAAAATTGGGCATAAAATCAGGGCAGACTACGCCGGACAATAGCTTCACTTTAGATAGGGTCAACTGCCTGGGATGCTGCGCCATCGGCCCGGTAATAGTAGTAAATGATGATTATCATGGCCGGGTGGACTCCAAGAAGGTAGAGAAGATATTGGGCAAGCTCGCACTCGAATAGTCAATATCAGTCAGCGATTAGGAAAAATGGGGAAAAGATGGCAAGACTTACATCAATTCAGGATCTGGAGATCTTGAGAGATGAAATCATATGCACGAGAGATCCCAAGAAAAAAATTGTGGCAATCTGTGCCGGTACCGGCTGCCAAGGCCTTGGCGCGGGAAAGGTCGTCAGCGCCTTTAAAAGAGAGGTTCTTAAGAAGGGTCTGGAGAAAGAGATAAGCATAAAGGAGACGGGGTGTCCCGGCTTTTGCGAAAAAGGGACTCTCGTGGTTGTATATCCGCAGGGCATCTATTACATGGGCGTCCAGCCGGATGATGTGCAGGAGATCGTGGAGGAGACCATTCTCAAAGGCGAGCTGGTAGAACGCCTTCTTTATACAGATCCTGCAACCGGCCAAAAGGCAATACTGGAAGATGATATCCCGTTTTATAATCATCAGATGAGATTTTTAATAAAAACTAATATAAAAATAGATCCTAGAAATATATACGACTACATCGCCCTGGGCGGCTATGCCGCTCTAGCTCGCGCCTTATCACAGATGACTTCTCAAGAGGTAATTGATGAGATAAAAAAGTCAGGCCTCAGAGGGAGGGGTGGAGGCGGATTTCCCACCGGGAAAAAATGGGAATCGACAGCTAAGGCGTCCGGAGACCCCAAATATGTGATCGTCAATTGCGATGAGGGAGACCCGGGTGCCTTCATGGATCGTGCCCTCATGGAAGGCAATCCGCACAGCGTTTTGGAGGGGCTGATAATTGGAGCCTATGCGGTTGGAGCGCATAGCGGCTACATTTACGTGCGCATGGAGTATCCTCTGGCCGTGGAAAATGCAAAATTCGCCCTGCATCAGGCCCGAGAGCTGGGCCTTCTTGGGGAGAACATACTGGGCAGCGGATTTGATTTCGATGTAGCCGTGCATAGAGGTGCGGGTGCCTTTGTCTCTGGAGAGTCAACCGCTCTCATGAACGCCCTGGAGGGCAAAGTGGGCGAGCCCCGGCCCAAGTATGTCCATACCTCTGAGTGCGGAGTCTGGAATCGACCCAGCCTGCTCAACAATGTGGAGACCTGGGCCAATATCCCTCTCATCATCAACCGGGGAGCCGAATGGTTTTCCTCCATAGGAACGGAAAGAAGCAAGGGGACCAAGATCTTCTCACTGGTAGGAAAGGTCAACAATACCGGTCTGGTGGAAGTTCCCATGGGCATGAGCCTGGCCGACATAGTTTACAAGATAGGAGGCGGAATTCCTGGCGAAAAAAAGCTCAAAGGAGTTCAGACGGGAGGCCCCTCTGGTGGAATAATTCCTGCCCGGCATTTGCAGACGCCGGTTGACTTCGACGAGCTTACGAGCCTTGGTTCCATGATGGGCTCAGGCAGCATAATTGTTATTGACGAGGATACTTGCGTCGTAGATTTAGCTCGCTACTTTGTGGACTTTCTCTGCGATGAGTCCTGTGGCAAGTGCCTGCCTTGCCGGGAGGGCCTGAAACAAATGCGAGAGATATTAGACGGCATCGTTTCCGGCAAAGGGCATGAGGGAGATCTGCGAATTCTCAAAGAGATAGCAGAGCTGATGAAAAATGCGTCGCTGTGTGCATTGGGACGGACGGCAGTAAATCCGGTTTTAAGTACAATTGCCCACTTTCCTGATGAATATGCCGCCCATATAATTGAGAAAAGGTGCCCCTCTCTGGCCTGCAAAGCCCTTGTTTCATATTTCATAGAGCCAGAGATCTGTATAGGGTGCGGTCTGTGCCAGAAGAACTGCCCCCAAGGAGCAATCGAGGGTGAGGAGGACAGCATCAGCGTCATAGACCAGTCCCGATGCACTCGATGCGGCATTTGCCTTGAGGTATGTCCACCTAAGGTGAGGGCTGTCAAGAAGGTCTCCCGAGGACTTTCTCATTCTGCTGAGAGACTCAATAGAGGTGAGAAGGCATGACAAAGCTCAGAATCAAGATCGACGGTCATGAGATTGAAACCGATGCCAATAGCAGCCCGGCCACGATCCTGGAGGCAGCAAGGCTGGCCGGCATCCGTATTCCGACGTTATGCCATCATCCTTCTCTCAAGCCTTACGGATCCTGCCGGCTGTGTACGGTGCAGATCGAAAAAAATGGCCGGAAAAAGTTTGTCACCGCCTGCAACTATCCGGTTGAGGAGGAACTTGTCGTAAATACTCACTCTCCGGAGGTTTTAGACATTCGCAAGATGATCTTAGAGCTTCTCATAGCCCGATGCCCCCAGGAGAAGAAGTTGCTGGAGCTGGCCGGAGAATATGGGATCTTCAAGCCTCGCTTTATGCCGGAGGATAAAAATTGCATCCTCTGCGGATTATGCTACCGGGTCTGTGAGGAGCTGGTGGGCGTCTCGGCCATAAGTGCTCAGAATCGAGGAGTCTTGAGGGATGTGGATACGCCCTATGGGGAATTATCGGAAGACTGCATTGGATGCGGTGCATGTGCTCTGGTATGTCCCACAAATTCCATATTGGAAAGAAAAAACATCTACCCATTGTCCTCTGCTGATATCAAAGATATGGAAGAGGAATTTCTCAGTGGAACTAATGATGACGATCTGGGAGTCAATAGGGAAATGTTTGCCGGCAGGAGCAGCATAGAGGGACAGGATGGAGGGATGGTAACCTCAATTCTCCAACAAGGAATTGAAACGGGGCTGCTGGATGCGGCTGTGGTTGCTCAAAAAGATACGAGCTTGGGAGCAAAAGCAACCCTGGTTGACGAAACTGATTTGATTTTGCAGGCTAGGGGAACGAAGTATGTGCGAGTGTCAGTTATCGCCCCGCTTATGAATGCCTTGAACAGAGGAAAAAGGAGAATTGCCGTTGTCGGCACGCCCTGTCAGATCCGAGTGGTTAGAAAATTGCAGATGCTGGGATATTTTAATGAAAAATTTCCGGGTGCCAAGATATTTCTCATAGGCCTCTTCTGTTTCGAAAGCTTCGATTATGAATCTCTCAAAAGTCACATCCGAGGGCTTTTCGGCATAAATCTTGAAAGTGCCGAAAGGGTCCAGATTGCCAGAGGAAAATTCATAGTGGCAATAGACGGCAAAGAGTACTCCTGCCGTGTGCGGGAGCTTGAACGCGAGGTGAGGTCAGGCTGCGGATTTTGTGATGATCTGGTCAGCCGGCTGGCGGACATATCCGTAGGTTCGATTGGAAGCCCGGATGGATACTCCACGGTGATAGTCAGATCAGAGAGAGGGGAAAAGCTGCTGGAAGCGGCGGTGTTTAGTAGAAGAGAGATAAACAGGGATGAGATCGTTAAGCTGGCTGGATTTAAAAAGAAAAATGCAGATAAAAATTTTGCAGGGATTGTGGCAGGGCTGCCGGAACGATTTGAGACGAAGAAGAGGGAATGTGCACCTGTTTGCAGCAATTTAGGCATTTTATCCTGAGTTTCACAGGAGGCCCTTTTTGGATTCAGCGCTCAATCTTAGCAATGGACTCCGCGGTCTGGGCTTGAGCAAGTGCTAGTTTGTGCTCAAAGCTCATCTCAAAATCAACTCCTTTAAGATGAAGGAATTCTAAAGGCCTTTTGGTGCGTTTAGGGAAACGGCGGCTGCTCACCCCGATGCAAGCATCGAGGTATTATCAATGTGAAAATTCTGTGGCTTAAGAGCGAGTGTAAATCGGCTCAGATCGATGCATTGAGATTGATGAAAACCTGGGCGAGTTGCAGTCTTCTGCGGCTAGCCGGTTTCAGGTGCAAGAGCTAATTATATATAAAAAACAATTTTCAATATATGTATGTTTGATCGTCATGCATAGCTTCCGTCATCAGCACCCTGATCTTTTTAATCCGGTTTCTTTCCATGTTTTCGACGAGGAACTTCGTGTTCATGTACTCGACAGATTCGCCTTGCCTGGGCAATCTGCCGATCAACTCGATTACGAATCCGCCTACGGAGTCATAGTGCTCTGATTCGATCCTTGTCCCGATTAGCTCGTTCAGTTCCTCGATCCTGGTACTTCCGTCGACAATATATTCTCCTTCCCGGATAGTCTCTATCTCTTGGGTATGCATATCGTACTCATCTGAGATATCTCCGACGATTTCCTCGACTAGATCTTCTATAGTGATAATTCCGGCTGTCCCCCCATATTCATCCAGGACTATCGCCATGTGTGTCCTATGTTTCTTCATTTCGCTGAAAAGTTCGGATGTATTCATGAACTCGAATGTGTAATAGGGCTTTTTCACGAACTTTTTTATGTCAAAGACTTCTTCGGAATCTCGGTAGACCAGCTCTTTGACATTGAGTATGCCCACGATGTTATCGATCCTTTTGTTATAGACAGGATAACGAGAGTATTGCTCGGTTTTTATTACTTTGATGATCTCGTCGTAGGTAGCGTTTATGTTGATAGCTGCTATGTCCATCCTCTGTATCATAACGTCTTTGATCAACTGGTCCCCGAAGTCGAAGACATTGCAGATCATTGTCTTTTCATGGTCTTCTATGACGCCTTCTTCCTCGCCCAAATTCACCATGGACTTAAGTTCCTCTTCAGTGATAGTGGGCAAGTTAGCATTGCTTTTGCAGCCCAGCAGCCGCATGAAAAAGCTGGCAATCTGCGTGAAGACTAACACGATTGGGCTTAGCAGATATGTCAAAATGGAAATGGGCCTTGCCACGATTAGCGAGACTCTTTCAGACTTCTGTGCAGCTAATGCTTTAGGAGTGATCTCTCCGAATATGAGCACCAGAACGGTCATTATTCCAGTAGCTATACCTATGCCGGTATCTCCGAAGTACTTGATCGCCAAGACAGTAGCAATGGATGACGCTCCGATGTTCACGAGGTTATTGCCTACAAGGATAGTGCCCAGCAGCTTGCTGGGGTTTTCCCTCATCTGGTTTATTACGCTGGCACCCCTTACCTTCTCCTCCAACATATGAATAAGTCGAATTTTGCTGAGTGACATCAATGCTGTCTCCGATGCAGAGAAGAAAGCCGATAAGCAGAGCAGAAGGCCGAGTAATGCTAAAAGTGCAGTTGTGCTTAGATCCAAAATAGATTCCTCATTGCTGGCCGGAAAACATCAGAAATCCAGTATGATTAGCCATAAAGCGAATTATTACATAGTCATTTACCACATAAACTTTTCCCTGTATGAATGGCTAATCCCAATCAATCTTGGGCCTTCGAAGAAGAATTAAACCGAACCCATGGGGCGGTTTCACGACGGAACAAACAGTTGCTATATGGCTGTGAAGGATCTCTCTGCGCGGCGTATCCGCAGAATTCCAGAGGCAACGGACTCTGGCGCTGGCCATGGAAGAAATCGCTGAAATATTTCGTCGTTCAACCCAGGAGATGCTTCAAAAGAAGGGCTTTGAGTCTGCAGGCAGTTGGCCTCGGCTATTTTAGCTCCTCAGCTAACTGGCGAGGATGCCACCAAGTTCGAGGACATCTTCGGGCTGGGCTTCTCAACGCATGCAGCCCAGGCCCGGCTGGAAGGCTCTCGACTGAAGCCAAGGACGTCGACGTTCTGTCCAGGCTTAGGAGTTGACTGAAAATAATTTACTCAATAATCCTTGACGTTTTTGAGTTTGTACGTGGTTCAATAGAATAATTCCATAATGGATATACTTCATGTAAGATAATCTTTAATTGTGCCATATTTTCATCTGAGATCTTCTTCCCAGTTTCATAGTCTCTTTCGTCTAAACGAGCCTGTACTCTAAGTCCTTTCTTTGTCTTGGTTGCACCGATTAGCTTGATAATTGTTTCGTAGCTTGCCAATGGTCTTCCTCGCCAATTCATGCTTATGAATGAGAACATGCAATGCTCAATCTTATTCCATTTGCTTGTCCCTGGCGGAAAATGACAGACGGTTATTGTTATTCCAATTTCGTCCGCCAAGTCTTGCAAAAAGAATTTCCAGCTTCTGTTTCGACTTCCATTGCTTCCCCCGCCATCAGCACAGATAAGCAAATTTTTGCACTCTGCATAATGGTGTTTTCCAACTAAATTCCACCATTGTCGGATGCTTTCAACAGCGAACTCTGCGGTATTATGGCTCTTACCCACATTAACCAATCCATCATTTCTCTTGGGATCATAAATCCCATAAGGAATCGCAGAGCCAATTGATAACGATGGAAAATCATACACATTTACCTCTTCGGGATCGCCTATTTGTCTCCAAGTCCTACCCGAGTTCTTGAAATCACCAATGCTCTCTTTTTTCTTCGCGTCTACAGAGATAACAGGATCGCCCTTGTCTATAGATTTGGCTGCCTGCATATTGATATAGCGAAATTGACTATCCCTCTCCGGAACTGATTTGCCTTCTAATGTCTTTTTATTAGCTTGAAGCGAATAACCATCTTCTTTCAGGAGGCGTCTCACTGTATCGTGACTCACATCATGCCCTTTTAGCTGTAGCTCGTCGGCTATGGCATAGGTTGACTTATACGTCCATTTGAGAAGACTCATCGGATCGCCTGATGTGCTTTCATTCATGATCTCTTCGAGATCGCTCATTAGAGTTGGGTCCTTATTTTCGGCTTTCTTCCGCCCGCCACCTGGCTTACGGAGCCTATCTGGCGGCTTCAATTCATCTTCGTTCTCAAGCTCTTGAATGCCTTTATCGATGGTCTTTCGGGCTAATCCCGTTAAATTTGAGACTTTTGAGATACCACCCCAACCAATCTCAAGTGCTTTAGCTGCTGCAAATCGCCTCGCTTGGACGGGATCAACACCAGACATAGCCTTTAAAAAAGGTTTATAATTTGCATTGTCTTCCATAATTATAATAGACACGTTCTACAATATAAACTTGTGTATTTTATTTCGCGTCAACGACTTAGATGATAGGTGAAATAATTTCAGGACTCCACAGGATGCGTGTTTTTCTCCCGATACCACGGTTTTGTCAAGCTCACCCGTGTCACGGCTTGGGGCGGCGAATAGCCAAATGGATGACAAATAACAAATATATGCACTGGCCTAACTCCAGAACTGGAAGGTCTTTTCAATGAATCAAGAAGAACTCATGAAAACGCTCAACTCGAAGCAGGTCTTATACACGAGGATGAATCTCCCTGATCCGAGGAATGGGGAATATCTCCTGGCTGTGTTTCACATTATCCCCGGCGGAGAACTCAACATCATGCAGGCAGCGGCTGAGATTGCGGCGGAGAGCTCGACCGGCACCAATTTTGCCGTGAAGACCGAGACTCCCTTCTCAAGGGTGATGAACGCCCTCGTCTACAAAGTCGACATCGAGAGGAATCTGATCTGGATCGCCTATCCCTGGCGCCTGTTCGACAGGAATGGCAATGTCCAGAACATCATGACCTACATCGTCGGGAACGTCCTCGGCATGAAGGAGATCAAGGCGCTCAAGCTCCTTGACATCTGGTTCCCCCCGTCCATGCTGGAGCAGTATGATGGCCCGCGCTACACACTTGACGACATGAGGAACTACCTCGACGTCCACGACAGGCCGATACTCGGGACCATAGTCAAACCCAAGATGGGACTCACCTCGTCGGAGTACGCCGAGGTCTGCTATGACTTCTGGGTCGGCGGCGGAGACTTCGTCAAGAACGACGAGCCCCAGGCCGACCAGGACTTCTGCCCCTACGACAAGATGGTCAAGTACGTCAAGATGGCCATGGACAAGGCGGTCAAGGAGACGGGGAGGAAGAAGGTCCACTCGTTCAATGTATCGGCAGCCGATTTCGACACCATGATCGATAGGTGCGAGATGATCAGGGAGGCAGGCTTCGAGCCGGGTTCGTACGCTTTCCTAATAGACGGCATCACGGCAGGCTGGATGGCTGTCCAGACACTAAGGCGGAGGTATCCGGACGTCTTTTTGCACTTCCACAGGGCGGGCCACGGCGGCTTCACGAGGCAGGAGAATCCCATCGGCTTCTCCGTGCTCGTGCTCTCGAAGCTTGCAAGGTTGGCAGGCGCCTCAGGGATCCACACCGGGACGGCAGGCGTCGGCAAGATGTCAGGCAGTCCTGAGGAGGACGTAACGGCGGCGAGGAACATCCTGAGAGTCGAGGGCAAAGGTCACTTCTTCACCCAGCACTGGGGAAGGATCCCGCCGCAGGACGACGACGCCATCAAGATGGTCGAGATGGACGACGCTCACCACGTTGTCCTGGAGGACGACTCCTGGCGCGGCCTCAAGAAATGCTGCCCGATCATCTCTGGTGGACTCAACCCAACGCTCCTGAAGCCTTTCATCGATGTCATGGGCGGAGTTGATTTCATCACAACCATGGGCGCCGGTTGCCATGCTCACCCGAGAGGAACACGCGCCGGTGCGACGGCCCTCGTGCAGGCATGCGAGGCCTACATGAAGAAGATCGAGATCGCGGACTACGCGAAGGATCACAAGGAACTCGCCGAAGCGATCGAGTTCTTCAGCAAGAAGAAAAATGTGATCTCTTCATCCAGTTGATACCGGTTCATTTTTTTCCTTTTTTCATTCCATTCCTCTCCTTTGCTCATACCACCCGGAGGTATAGCCGTATCTAAAAGCCAAACTATCAGGACTCTGCATCAATTCTCTCAGGCAAAAATGCTTTGATAAAAGATCGCCTAACATTGAGGCTCACCATTGAATTTCGAGCTTTCGGAGAAGATACATCATGGAGAAGACTTCGATCATGGAATGAATGCAGGTACATTCGCCTGCCTGGTGGTTGCCTCCACTGAAGAATTAGCTGCGGATCTTCGGCAGAAGAAGTATTCAAAGTCGGCAGATGCAATTGATAGGTTCAGCCAGGACATCTGGAATCATAGGGCGCTGCCAAAAGAGCAAGTGAAGAAGATCAGGACAAAGGATAAACAAAGAACTCAAGAGGAGAAGCCGAGTCGTCGGGCCTTTCCAAATGATGCATCGCTTCTATGGATGAAGAGTAAATGGATCTGGATATGGGGGCCGGAAATTTAAAGAAAATATGGCACGCAACCAGTATCCTTCATATGGTTCGGCACTATAATTCAAAAATATCGAATCGTAGTTTTCGCTCGAAAGATCTATACAGGAACAGGCCCGATCCATGCTCATGGACTACTCATTCAAGCGCGGCTTCAAGCCCGATCTGGAACGAATTCAAAAGGCTCTGGAAGAGGAGTTTCCGTCTGAGATAGAGCAAGAGGGCGGCAAGCTTCTTCTCAGCTATGGAGCTCTTAAAAGCATCTGTGTGTCGATCACCGGCAAGAAGCTCACTGTGACCACAGAGTCGGTATTAGGCGCGGACGATGTTGTTGCCATGGATACCAACAAACGCTTTAGAAATTTCCTGGAAAAAGCCACAGGCTACAACGCCAAGCAGAGGCTGCAGATGGCCAAAAAAGAGGTAACCAAAGGAGCCGATTGAAGCTCCTATTTCAGTAAATAGTCAGCTTGCCTTTGACAAACTGCTCCACCAGGGAGTCCGTGCTCTCCAGCCAGAAGTCCAGGATGGCATCGACCTTTGACTCCATTCCCGGCGTCATCTGCAGGTCGCCTGAGATCTGCACGCCGCGCAGGAGTGGCTGGCTGATGGGTGAGCCGATCTTGCTCACCAGGGTCACATAGGCCTCCTTCACTCCTTCCAGCTCTGCGATCTCAGCGGCTGCCTTTTGCGCCAGCACGTTGTAGATCTTGCCCACGTGGCTGACCGGATTTTTTCCGGCTATGGCCTCCATGGTCATGGGCCGCATGGGCGTAATCAGGCCGTTGCCGCGATTGCCCCGGCCTGTGGCTCCGTCGTCGCCCATCTCAATGGATGTGCCGGTAACTGTCAGGTAGATGTTCTCCCCGGCATCGGCGCAGTTTACGCAGACATCTACATCCCCGGCAACTTGGCCTTGGGCCTTTCTCGTAACTGCTTCCTGGACGCGAGACTTGGCCTCATCGTACTCCTCTCGCGAACTGATAAACCGGGAGACCATGGCTGCGGCCACTACCAGGGTCAGCTTGTCTCCTACGCGTACCGCCATGAGCTTGGTATCCTCTCCCACGCCCGGCACGCTTCTCACAACCTCCTCCAGATCCAGAATGAGCTGCTCGGTCTCGCTCAGCGGTGCATATCCTACTCCAATGGAGGTGTCATTTGCTCCCCGGCCAATGAGGCTTCGTAGCTCCGGTGCTCCCTCTTCCACGCGCGGCTCGACCTCGAACTGCTGCAGGTTTTTCACAGTTTTATGGAAATGCGATGCTGCAGCATTCTCAATGATCTCGCGGATCGGCTTTCCGGAGGGCTTGCTGGCCCGGCCGCCCACGACAACTGAAGGGGGCTTTATAATCGTGCCTCCTGCAAAGCGCGGCGCGCTCTTGCCGGCAATAATCAGGACCTTGTCAACATTGTGGTGCAGGATCTGGCCGAACTCCTCCAGATAAAACCGGCAGAGAGAGCGGGAGATGGCCTCGGAGATGCCGTCTGCCAGGGTATCCGGGTGGCCTAGGCCCTTTCTCTCCACGACCTCGAAGGGAGAGGGATTGTGCTTATTCAGGATGATCATAAAAACCACAGGATATAATTAGCAGTCTATGATTAATACCTTTCGAAGATGCAAAATTTTTCAGTTTTCCGCTCATGCATGAATTTATAAGCTTGAAAAACTCAGGCCTTCTTTATATGAGTGAAACATCGGCCATTTCCGGTCAAGAGACCATCCAGGAGTCCTTCGTAAAGAGGATAAACGCTCTGCAGTCCGACAACAAGAGCCTCGCCGAAGAGCTGGAGACAACCAGGATGGAGAGGGAAGAGGTAAGAGCAAAGCTCTTCGAGTCCCTCATTGCCAATAAGAAGTATCTGCGAGAGGTTGAGCGGCTGAAGAAAGAGAATATCCTCCTCAAGAGGATGCCGCTGTTCCTGGCAACGGTTGTGGAGATGGGGTCGGACTATGTCCTGCTCAGGCAACACGGCAATAATCAGGAGTTCATCACTACTGCTCCACCGGAGTTGATGGGGATAATCCAGACAAACTCTCGTGTGGCCATAAACAACTCTCTGACCATCGTTCGCGTCCTGGACCGTTCTGTGGATGTCCGGGCCAAAGTAATGGAGCTGGTAGAGGCCCCCGATGTGTCCTACGAACAGGTGGGTGGTCTGGAAAGCCAGATTCAAGAGATCAGGGAGACCGTGGAGCTGCCGCTCACGAATCCTGCTATCTTCAAGGAGATCGGCATAGAACCGCCCAGAGGCGTCCTGCTCTACGGCTTGCCGGGAACGGGCAAGACCATGCTCGCCAAGGCTGTAGCTCACGAATCCAGGGCTACTTTCATACACATGTCCGGCTCGGAGCTGGTGCATAAGTTCATAGGAGAGGGCGCGCAGCTCGTTCGCGATATCTTCCAGATGGCGCGCGAGAAGGCCCCCAGCATCATATTCATCGATGAGATCGACGCGGTGGGAAGCATACGAACCCATGACGGCACCACGGGAAGCGCCGAGGTCAACCGCACTATGATGCAGCTTTTGGCGGAGATGGACGGATTTAGGACCAGGGGAGACATCAAGATCATCGCGGCCACGAATAGAATCGATATTCTGGATCCGGCGCTGCTGCGGCCAGGTCGCTTTGACAGGATAATTGAGATTCCCATGCCTTCAGCGGATGGAAGGCTCAAGATCCTGGAGATCCATTCCAAGAAGATGAAGAAGGATGAGGACGTGGATCTGTTGGAGATTGTCAAAGTCACCGAGGAAGCGAGCGGTGCCGATCTTAATGCCATTGTTGTTGAGGCAGGCATGAATGCTCTGCGTAGAGGCGCATCTTCGGTTGGCAAGAGCGATTTCGAGGTGGCAATCAGAAAGGTGCTCGGGGATGAGGTTGAAGGATCGGAAGAAGCCCTGAGGATGTTCTCTTAGGCGGCAAAAAGCCGCAACTATTTTTATATAATCTCGACGCTTTGGCATTTCTGGATTTGGCTTAGCCAGGCGCAAAATGAGGCTGACGAGAATATGGCAGGCATAAAGAAGCCTTTCCGGATTTTGGGGCTGGCGGATCTGCACGATCGCATCGAGATGCTTGACAGCCTGAAGGATATTGATGCCGATCTGATTGTCTTTTGCGGCGATCTGCACAATGCCGGTAGCCGGGAGACTGCCTGGCCTGCCGCTTTTGCCCTGGCCAACCTGGGGCCGCCTGTGCTCATCGTTCCCGGAAATATGGACCACAGGGATGTCGTGCCTGATCTATGGGACGAAGCGGGCCTGCGAATGCTGCATCGCTCCTCCTATTGCTATGCAGACCTGGGCTTTCTAGGCATGGGCGGAATGGTAGCGAAAGATCCCCGGCGGCTGGGAGATCCTGCACGCTACTATCATCAGGATGATGATGTTTATGAGACTCTGGCCGCGGCTTATCAGGATATAGCAGACGCAAGAATTAAGATAGTAATTGTGCATCAGCCGCCTCGGGGAGCGCAAGATACTCTTTACAATGTGGAAAGCTCGGGATCGGTCAGCCTGCGCCGCTTCGTGGAGGAGTATCAGCTGGACCTATTGCTTTGCGGGCATATCCACGAGGCGCGGGGAGAGAGTTTCATCGGCTCCACCCGGATCGTCAATGTGGGAGAACTGCGGCAGGGATTTGCAGCGCTCATCGAAATAGGTGAGGAGATAACTGTAAATTGGATCTAAGAATGGACCTAAAAATGGCTCTTCGCCATTTCCAGTGGCTAAACCCTCGGTTGCTATTGACTTTCGAGATGTAATTGAATCTCGGTGCGCTTCTAGCAACTTTGTGGTTTTATTCCGTAACCGGCGGGGTTTAATTATTCAGCTACGAATATTAACCGCAGAGACGCAGAGTTCGCAGAGACGTGCAATTTACCTTATTAACAAACACCTGGAAAGAATAGAATATTTGCTTCTGAGTGATAGTCGTCTCTGTGCGTTCGTCCTCCGTACGCTCTGCGACTCTGCGGTTCTATTCCGTAAACCACCAGGGTTTTATTATCAAGCTACGATTATTTACTTGCTACAAAGGTGCAGAGTTCACTGAGAACTCACAGAGGACTCAAGCACCATTACCCACTCGATACAGCTAGGAGCTCCAAAAATGATTGGCAGAAGGATGTTTGCATGGATTTTTATCTAAAGGAAGAAATCGATAGCGTTATAAGCGCCATGCAGGCCCTGAGCAAGCTTGTGCCGGAGGGCGGGCTGAAAAACCTTGATAGGGTCAAGGAGGAGATGGATGAGATGATCTCCCCCGAATTTGAGCCCTACTTCTCGGCAAATGCTGCCCTTCACCTGCTGGCCGTTTGCGAGAGATGCGGCAGGTGCTGCCTGGAGGAGAAGGGCATTGCCGTTTCCATCGATGACTGCCGCAGGATCGCCAGGCATTTGGGCCTCTCACTGAAGATATTCATGAAGGACTACACAAGGCCTCATGAACTGAAGAGCGATCTGGTGGGATCGGCCAGGATGCTTGGCAAAAAAGAGGGCGAACCCTGTCCTTTCTTCGACTCCAGCCTGCCCGGTTGCCGCATCTATTCCGTCAAGCCGCAGGTATGCACAGCCGCCCTTTACCTCTCCAAAATGAATCTGCTAACGTGTGAAGAGCAGCAAAAAATTGGAACATTTCCAATATGCTCCGCCGATGGAAAGCTGAGGGCCAGGATATCGGATTTTGCCCTGCGGCTCGATGAAGATGCAGAGGTCAAAAGCGAGCTTGAGAGGCTCTTTGCTTCCACTCGGGCCGAGGTGGAACTATTCCGCCTTCTGCTGCGCCTCAAAGGCATGGAGATTTACTTCGGGCCGGAAAGAGCGGCACTCCTGGCGCGCCGGTTGGGGCTCGCGAGAATGCCGGAGGACGAGGAGCTGAATGAAGCGGGATTTCTGTATGCGGTCAGCTTGCTGGGCGAGAGAGAGAAATTGAGGGAGATCTCAAGAGAGCTTAAGAGAAAATGTGATAGTATCCCTCCTCAGCCAAAATCATAAGTGAAGAGCCAAAGACCCGTCCCATCAATACCTCAGCAGCGCCCCCACTCCACCCATTGCTTCCAGGAATTCGTCGTCCTCCAACAATGCCACATCTGCTCCAGTCATTTCTGCCTGCTCGTAAAGCCTCTCCAGGCTCAGGGCCTGCATTTGCCCGCCGCAGGTAGGGCAGGTCTCGCCCTCCTGGTGAGCGAAATGGCACTTTTTGCAGATCATCTGAGGAAGGGCAAAGCCGCTGGAAAGAAGCAGGTGATTGACTCGACCTTCCTCCAGAGCCCTGCCCACCTCGGCCAGGCCGTAGGCAGAGGGCTGTCCTTTGAGCACCGCCTCCTTCAGTCTCTCTGCTAGATGGAGCTGCACAGATCTTTCCTCCCTGGCCAACTGGCCGCCCAGCTTCACCAGATCTCCCCCAGGTGTCTGCATGGA